>PVMK01130836.1_pt1 | contig 75099 bp, 63 predicted proteins | sample 1853481 | NCBI WGS metagenome assembly PVMK01 (sample SAMN08533507, study PRJNA380276) | Marine sediment metagenome, whole genome shotgun sequencing project.
CCGCCGATCAGCAACATCAGCTGTGGGCGCTGGTTGGAGCGACTCTGCAGCAGCAACTCAGTGAACGACCTGTCTGGCTAAGTACATCCGGCCTTGGCGTCTACTGGATTCACATCAGATTCGATTCAGAACCCAAGTACTACACTCACGAACCGTACCGAAATCAGGGAGGTGATCGGTTAGATGCGACCCGTCATGACCGCCAAGCCTAGAACGTGCTGAAACCAGTCGCCTCCATGAGCCGATAAAAGCCACGCTTGATTACCGATTCGTCACGATAATGTTCGTAGGGCACAGAGAACACCTGGTCCGGGTGATTGCGCCAGATGCCGTCGAAGTGCGTCATCGCATCCGTCAGGACTGTCGCCGAGAGCGGTGCACGAATCAGGATGTTGGTCTCCAGGTTGAGGTCATCCAGATTGCGTCGGGTCATATTGGCGGAGCCGAGCAGCAGTTTTGCCTGTTTTCTACCGTTTACACTGAGCAACATCTTTTGATGGCATTGCTCGCCGTGCGTGTGGCTCCAGCGGACTGCGATACCCGAACTCACCAGCTCTGCTGCTACGGGTCGATTGGGAATTCCGTGTTTAGCCTGACCGAACGAGTCTTTGTTCGGGTCGAGCAAAATTCGTAGGCGCACACCGCGACTTGCGGCGTTCTTTAGCGCTTTAATTACGTCGCGGTCCGCGAGAAAAAAGAACGCGAGATTCAGGTGCCCATCGCGCTGCATGTCATTGATGATAACCAGTGCTGCCAACTTGATTGCGCCTTCCGTTAATACCTGCACGGTGACATCACTCGTTGACTCGTTGGTGTTTGCCGTAAACGTGAGCCGCGTCCGGCCACAAAGCTTCAACACCGAATTTTCGGTGGCCAGAAGATCATTAACCGCTGCGCCGTTGAATTTGCACGCGACGTTGGTATTCGCGCAACTGGCATCATGCGGGTTTGCGGACGACACCAGGCCGACGAGACTTTCCTCATGATCCGTGACTAATACCTTTCGATGATTGCCTTTGAAGTTCAGCGTGGCCAGGTAACTTCTGAGTGTAACTTTGCTCCGCGGATCGAACGGATTCGGCAGGTGTCCACGAGTCGAATTTCCGAGTGGGCGTAGAAACAGCCGCCAGAAGAAAGAATACGCGAGGTTACTGTCGCGCAACTGTTCGAGATCGGTGATAACAACATCGATGTCGGCGGCACTGAGCTCTGCGAATGCGTTACAAGGAACTGATCCGTAGACGGTGTTAATCGGGTCCGTAATGACAATGATCCTGATATCGGGATAAGCCTGCTTTTGCTGCAAAAGCAGATCCGTCAGCTGTCGTGACAACGGGCGCTTTGGGCTGGATACCCCCATCTGAAAGTCGTTGTAGAGAAACATGTCCAGCAGCACCAGGTGTCGGGCATTGCGGATCATCTCGAACGCGGTATCGAATATTTGCTGGCTTTCGTGCCGCACGCCCTCTGAATCCACCCAGGTCATGTCGGACAGGAATGTGACGTTGGCGGCCGCGTGCTCACCGCCCGTGAACGACAAGCCCTCCGGCAATGGCCTTCGCCACATGCTAATTACGCCAGCTTCCGGGTCGAACCCGGGCCGGTTTGAGCTATCAAAGAATATCGACTCATAACGCTCCTATATTTACCGCTAATCGGCATTGGCCGCCATTGAGAATTCCACCTTACTCGCAATAATGTGAAGCACCATGCCGATCCGCAGAAATCAGAAGAAATTAACTATGCTAGTGTCACGAAATCTGCGGGCAAACCAACAACGAAACGACGTACTGAGCCATGCGAATTGCTGAAATGAACTGGATGCAGGTTGAAAAATACCTGGAGAACGACGATCGGTGCATATTGCCAGTGGGTTCCGTAGAGCAACATGCTCAGTTGTCATTGTGTGTTGATGCAATTTTGTCAGAGCGGATTTCTGTTGAGGCTGCAGAACCGTTGCAGGTTCCTGTTTATCCTTGCATGCCGTTTGGACTTGCGCCGTATTTTTCAGCCTTTCCCGGCAGCATGTCGCTGCGTATGGAAACATTGTTGGCTGTGTTCCGGGATTTGATTGCGTCTGTTCATCGATCGGGGTTTCGGCGCGTGTTAATTGTCAACGGGCATGGCGGTAACGCCCCGTTGGCAGCATTGGCCAAGGAGTTAATGCTTGAACTACCTGATATGTCGATCAAATATCATCCCTGGTGGGCTGGCGCCAGGGTAAACGAGGCGATGGACAAGGTTGATCCGGTCGGATCACATGCAAGCTGGATCGAAAACTTTCCCTGGACTCGCCTGGCGAATGCAACCGCACCCGATGGCGAGAAAGCGCTGATTGATCACGAGCAACTCAACATGTCGAACCCGCAGGATGGGAAAGCTATGTTGGGTGACGGTAATTTTGGCGGTGCCTGGCAAAAGCCCGATGAAGTCATGCTCGAAATCTGGAAAGTTGGCGTCGAGGAGACCCGTGCAATCCTGGAGGGGCCATGGCCGAACCAATCCTGATTTGGGGTGCTGGTGCAATTGGTGGCACGCTCGGGGCTTATTGGGCCCGGGCTGGTGTTGATGTCCTCATGGTGGACATCATTGCTGAGCATGCCAGCGCATGCAGCACGCAAGGTTTGACGATTGAAGGTCCGGTCGACAATTTCACACAAGTGGTGCCAACGGTTACGCCGAAGCAACTCAGTGGAAACTTTTCACGCTGCGTATTAGCTGTAAAAGCGCAGCATACTGCTGCAGCGGTGGATCAATTAGCCCCGCATTTAGCTGATGACGGTTTCGTACTGTCGGCGCAAAACGGGTTGAATGAAATTACGCTCAGTCGTTTGCTTTCGGAGCGACAGACCATGGGTTGCTTCGTTAATTTCGGTGCGGACTGGCATGCTCCCGGCCAAATACTTTTTGGTAACCGCGGTGCTGTCGTTGTCGGTGAGCTTGACGGCAGCATTCGGGATCGCACTCGTGAGATGTTTGAGTTGCTCAGGATTTTCGAGCCGGATGCTGTGCTTACTGAAGATATCTGGTCGTATTTGTGGGGTAAGCTCGGCTACGGCGCAATGTTGTTTGGCACTGCCTTGACGAACGATTCGATGGCAGACAATTTTGCTGATCCGGCGCGCGCGAAGATATGGGTGACATTGGGGAAAGAAGTGATGGCAGTCGCGCATTCACAAGGCGTCATACCGAAGGGTTTCAATGGTTTCGAACCCGCCGCTTTCATGCCAGATGCACCTGCAAACATGGCACAATTATCGATTGACGAATTGGCCGAGTTCAATCGGCACACCGCCAAAACACACTCCGGAATTTGGCGTGACCTCGCAGTCAGGAAAAGGGAAACTGAAGTAGATGCGCAAATCGCGATTATTGCCGACATTGGCAAGGACGCGCGTGTCGATACCCCTGCCCTGCGTTGCCTGGTCGATCTCATTCACGACATCGAGCAAGGACGGCGTGAGCAATCTTTCGCAACACTGCAAAAACTGGCCGACGTATGCAGCTGAATACCGATTTCTCTGACCGGGTTGTTCTCGTCACTGGCGCGGCGCAAGGTATTGGCGCTGCAATTGGAAAATCGTTCGTCGATGCCGGTGCGGTCGTTCACCTGGCGGACCTTGATCATGAAGGTGTCGGGAAAACAGCAAATGCTATTGGTGCAAAGAGCCACTCCCTGGATTTATCCGACCGCGCCGCAACCGGCGGACTAATAAAGTCGATCATCGATCAGGATGGCCGTTTGGATGTCCTGGTACATGCGGCCGGCGGCGTGCGCGGTCAGACCGGAAGACCAATCGAAGATGTTTCAGTTGATGACTGGCGGAAGATTTTCGAAGCGAACGTTGATAGTGCCTTTTGGCTAGCACAGGCTGCAGCCCCGATAATGAAAAAGCATGGCTGGGGACGAATCATCAACATTTCTTCCGGTGCTGGCTTAAGGCCAAGCTTAACGGGGATACAGGCTTATGCGGCCGCAAAACACGCTCTCGTAGGACTAACCAGGCAATTGTCCTGGGAGCTTGGTCCATTTGGCATCACAACGAATTCCGTCGCTCCGGGGCTGGTTCTTTCCAACCCCAGCACACGAAAACAGTGGGACAGTTATTCCGCTGAGTTTCAACAGGAGTTGCTGGACAACACACATACCAGGCGCCTCGGCGAGCCGGAGGATATTGCCGCGGCGGTGCTGTTTTTCGCGTCCGAAAACGCGGGATGGATTAGCGGGCAGGTTTTATCCGTGGATGGAGGGCGGTCCTGAGCCGCTGACCTGGTCACGACGAAATTAGGGGGACAGTGACCTTAACCTCTTGACCCTGCTGCGGACACATTTGGCCAGTTATGGTCACTGTCCCCCTATTTCCTGAGCCGCTGACCTGGTCACGACGGGCTCGCGCCGCCCCGGTGGCCCGTTTTTTTGAAAATATGAAACGAAAACACACCTAACACGATTACAGCAACACCCAGCAAGATGAACAGCGTGCTCTCCCCTTTGAGAAAGGACTCGCCGAGATAAACGGCTGCGATCGCATACGGTAATTCGGTGATTGCCAGCGCAGTAAGATAGAGCACGAAACGGTAACGGAGGATACCGAGTACGTATCCCGGAATTTCAGAAGGGACCGCCGCCTGAAACAACAGAACGTGGATGAAGCGTGAGCGCTCACTGAACTCTCGCTCCCAACCTGCGAGTTTTTCTTCGTCGATGAGCATGCCAACCGCAGTGCGACCAAAAAATCGACCGATACCGTACGAAAGAATGCCACCCAGAAACCAGCCCAGCCAAAGAAGCGCAAGGCAGCCGGCTTTGCCCCACGCATAGACAGCGACTGGCGCAAATACAGCACTCGAGAAAAAAGCGACCATCGCTGACAACATTGCCAGCACCACGAATACGACCATGCCAAGGATCGGCGCATGGGAGATTGCGCCTTCGGTCCAGACGATGATTTCTGCCGTTCTGTCGTGCAGTGTGTCTGAGGCCGTAAAAAGGCCTGCCAGGATGATGAACGTGCCGACGATCACGATACGGCGTTGCAGGCTATGGCGGACGGTCATGGTGTGTGCACATTATCACGGGTGAATGTAATTAGGGTTAGGACGGCGATAGAGCGCATGACCTGGTTGGTGTGCGGGAATTCATAATCGACGTTTTGCCACACGATCGCGGCAAGATGCCGCTCCTACGAGATTTGCGCTACTTTCACAGGAGCGGCGCATGTGTACACGGATGTACTTATTTCGCAGAGCGCAGGGATGCGCGTGAGCAACGCTGCCGCGATTGCTCAACGTACTTTTTCGGTTATTATCGCAAGTGTTTGCAGATAGCAGCCAACAAGAGTTCTGATAATGCCCAATACTGCTCCGTCAGCAGAAATCATCGACTTACGCAGCGATACTGTCACTCGCCCTACTCCGGAGATGCGCAAGGCCATGGCTGAGGCAGAGGTCGGGGATGACGTTTACGGGGATGACCCAACCGTCAATCGACTGCAGCAAATCGCCGCCGAAATGCTGGGCACCGAGGCAGCGCTATTCCTGCCGAGCGGAACACAATCAAACCTGTGTGCGCTGCTTGCTCACTGTGAGCGCGGCGATGAATACATTGTCGGTCAGCTTGCGCACACTTATAAATATGAGGGTGGTGGCGCCGCAGTTCTGGGAAGTATTCAGCCGCAGCCTTTGGAATTTATGCCCGATGGCAGCCTGGACCTGGGGATGGTTGCTGCAAGCATCAAACCTGATGACCCGCATTTTGCGAAAACGACATTGCTTTGTCTTGAGAACACCCAGGGTGGAAAGGTGTTGCCATTGGGCTACCTGGCGCAGGCGCGTGAATTTGTCGATCAACACGAATTAAGTCTGCATCTCGACGGTGCACGCGTATTTAATGCGAGTGTCAAACTTGATGTTCCTGTGACCGAGATCAGTCGCCATTTCGATTCGATCTCGGTGTGTTTGTCGAAAGGGCTCTGTGCGCCGGTTGGGTCTGTCTTGTGTGGAAAAATCGAGATTATTGAGAAAGCGCTGCGCTGGCGGAAAATGCTGGGTGGCGGGATGCGGCAGGCGGGCGTTCTGGCGGCTGCGGGGATTCTTTCGCTTACCGAGCAGGTGGAGCATCTGCGGGCGGATCATGAGAACGCTGTGCGACTGGCGGAGGTACTTGCTGAATTGCCGGGCCTGGATATTGATCGGGACGCCGTGCAGACGAATATGGTTTTTGCGCGGGTGATTGAGGGTTCGCAACCGGCATTGGTGCAAAAGATGGCGGATGAAGGTGTACTTGTGTCCGGTCGTGGTGATGAGTTGCGGCTGGTGACGCATTTTGATTTTAAGCAGGAGCAGGTTGAGTTGGTAGCGGGTGCTTTCTTGCGGGCGTTTGCGGGTTGATGTGAAGGTGATTTGCTTGCAAAGTTGGGTGGTATCGCCCGTGCCGATAGGCAGCCGGTCATGACGATCCAGCGAAGGCAACTATCGTACGGCGGGCTCCTACAATGCTAATTAGAACTGTAGGAGCCCGCCCAGCGGGCGAGTGCGGGTAAGCGTCGACAAAGTGCCAGATTCGATTTAAGCAATTAGAACCAAACCGGGGGATTCAAATGATCAACAGTCGCAAGACTTTGACTAAAAAATTATCGTTTTTTCTTGCTGTCGCGGCCAGCGTGCTAGCCGCCTGCGCCACCCCACAGGTCGTGCAGCAAGAACCTGAAGTCTCTCTTGCGCCCGTCGCCCCGCTGCGGCCTCCGATCATTGGCAGAAATGCCGGCGTATCCGCCGGGCATCCCCTGACTACCTCTGCTGCGCTCGAAATTCTGCAACAAGGCGGAAATGCATTTGATGCCGGTGTCGCAGCGTTGCTGGTAGGTGGTGTCGTTGAACAGGACCTCTATGGCATCGGTGGCGAGGCATTGATTCTTGTCTATCCGCAGAGCGAAAAAAAGGTTACCTCGATTACCGGGCAGGGATGGGCGCCGGCGGCGGCCAATGTCGATGACTGGCTTGCCCAGGGCAAGAACCTTAAAGGCGAAGGTCTTGATTCATCAGTCGTGCCTGGCGCATTGCATGGGGCGCTGACAGTTCTTGAACGCTGGGGCACGATGACCTTCGAGCAGGTATCGAAACGTGCCATTGAATATGCCGAACAGGGTTTTCCCTTGCGTGGACGTACGGCGGCTGCAATTGAACGGGATGCAGAATTTATCAGGCAATGGCCGCATAACTATTTGTACTGGCTAAAACCAGATGGCTCCTTTTATAAAGCGGGGGAAACCATACGTTTCCCCGGCATGGCAAGAACCTTCAAAAAGATGGTCGCGGCTGAACGTGAGAAAGTTGTCCAGGGTCGCGAGGCTGGCATCGAGGCTGCCCGGGATCGCTTTTATAAAGGTGACATAGCTGAGGCAATGGTGGCGTTCCTGAAAAAGAACGGTGCACCGTACGAGATTAGTGATTTCGCGGAATTTTTTGCACGAGTCGAAGAGCCGGTCGCGACTACATATAAGGAATACACGGTTTACAAACAGCCCTTTAACAGCCAGGGGCCAATGTTGCTGCAGACACTCAACATTCTCGAGAACTTCGACCTGCGGGGCATGGGTCACAACAGTGCGGACTACACGCATGTACTAATCGAGGCGATGAAACTCGCCTACGCCGATCGGGATACTTATTACGCTGACCAGGATTTTGTCGAGGTGCCGGCGACCGGACTGTTGTCCAAGGACTACGCGAAACAACGCGCGGCAGAAATCGATCTTAAGAAAGCATCACAGGACTACATCGCAGGTAATCCCCTGCCCTTCGATCCGGATGTGGACAGCTGGTCATTTTGGAAAGCCGGTGAGGAGATGCCGGTGGCAAACCTGTCAGCCGCCGTTACCGATTTTCCGGAATCCGCCAAAGACACCTCGCACATTGCGATTATTGATAAAGACGGCAATGTATTCGACAGCACACCCAGTGGCGGCTGGATCGGCGGCGCGGTGATTCTTGGTGATACCGGTATCGGTATGAGTGTGCGTGGTGAACAATTCTGGCTCGACAAAAGCAGGGCCGCGCAATTACGGCCGTGGTCGCGACCGCGTTACACGCTGACGCCGAGCATTGTGTTTCTTAACGACGAACCATTGATGGCCGTTGGCACGCCGGGTGGTGATAACCAGGAACAAACAATATTGCAGACTTTCCTGAACGTCGTTGAGTTCTGGCCGGACTGGTATCCGAACCTGCATTCGGCTATCGAATGGCCGCGACTGCAAACGTTGCATCTTTATCAGTCCTTTTGGCCGCACACGACTGGCTTCAACCGGGTCAACCTGGAAGTGGGTGTCGGGCAAGACGTTATCGATGAGATGCGAAACCGTGGTCACGATGTCACCGTTGTGCCACCTTTCAAGATCTCTGGTTGTTCTACAGCCGTGTTGCTGGATCCGAAGACCGGCAATCGTATTGCCGCGGCGGATCCGCGGCGGGATTGTTATGCGATTGCGTACTAGTGCATGGAACTTGACGATTATCTGAATTGATCGTTTAACTTATAATTGATCGCCCGTCGGGACGGGCTCCTACAAAATTTGCGCGTTGTCGTCGTAAAATAAAACGGCCGCGACCTTTTCAGGTCGCGGCCGAATTCATTGTTTCGAGCAGAACTTTTTCTGCGCCGGATTAAAAAGTCCAGACAACGCCTGCAGAAACCATTGCTACATCTTCCGTGTCTTCGATGTCGAACAATTCGAATTCGAGACGAAATGCAAGAGAACCCAGGCCGATTTTCGCACCGATGCCATAAGCCGAATCCGTGCCATCATCGGTACCGGTTACACCATCGGTCGTAAATTCAGCATCCCAGGCGATAACGCCTGCTTTTGCGAAAACGCCGACGGGACCAAGATTAACGCCAATAAGACCGAAAGCTTCAAAGCCATCGGTATCAACCGCAAACTGAATGCCGCCGATATCTGCTGATGGGCCACCCAGATTTACGTAGCCAGCCTCGATTCCCAGGTCAATTATTGGCAAATCGATGTTATAACCGACGAAAGCCTTCCAGGCGAAATCATCTTCATCAAATGTCACTGGGTTTGCCGGATCGCCGGCATCGATTTCAACACCTGCCGTACCAACACTGCCGCCCAGATAAAAACCCGAGTCGGCTCTTGATTCTGCAGATAACAACAAAAGTGCTGCCACCATCAGTATTGCTCCAGCGCCACTCGCTTGTCGCTTTGCAGCTAACAGATTCGTAAACATCTCAAATGCTCCAGTCAAAATAATAAGTGCCCAAACATGATCCAATTCTTTACCTGGCAGACTGACCAGGCGGCTTCAATCATTGCCATCGGACCAACACAGATAGTGTCGCCATTTAGTCGAAAATGGCCGTATGCGATCAAGGTACTGGTTCAAAGATTGGCTACATTCAGCCCTGCGCGTTCCCAAAATGAGAGGTCGATAGCGATACCGTGACTTATATTTATTGATTTTATTCAATCATTTAAGCGGCACTCTTCATCTAATCTGAATAATTCGCTGGTGTGCGCTGGCCGGTTCGCCGGTATGGAACATGCGCCAGTCATCATTTAGACTGGATCGATAACGACAAAAACAGTCAACCCGCAACAAGATGGGAAGAGAATCCGGTGGAAAAAATAATTAAGCAGCTCCCAGGCAGACTGGCCTGGTCAGGCATATTCGCGTTATTGGTCGCTACAACTGCGACTGCCCAGATCGTTGAAGATGCAAACCTCCTTGCCAGTGATGGCGCCTCCGGCGATGTATTCGGATCCGGTATCGCTATTAGCAAAAACACAGTGGTGGTCGGCGCCCGCTACGATGACGACAACGGCATCAATTCAGGCTCGGTCTATATCTATCAACGGGACGGCTGGCATGGCCAGTCGTGGACCGAACAAGCGAAGCTGGTCGCCAGTGACGGCGAAGCCGGCGATCGATTCGGCGATTTTGTAGCGCTTGACCAAAACACCGCGTTGATCGGTTCGCCGGGTGATCCGTATAAGTTGAATTCTGCCGGCGCCGCTTATGTTTTTACGTACGCTCATGGCACCTGGACAGAACAAGCCAAGCTCGTCGCAAATGATGGCGAATCTGGCGACGAGTTCGGTCAGGTCGCGCTTGATGGCAACACGGCGGTTATCTCTGCACAATCTGACGACGACAATGGTTTCGATTCCGGATCTGTCTATGTTTTCAAACGTAGCCGGGGCACATGGACCGAGCAGGCAAAACTGCTCGCCAGTGACGGAGTGAAAGGCGACCAGTTCGGTCGTATTGCCATCGACGACAAGACGATCGTGGTTGGGGCGAGCAATGTCGATGACGGCAAACATGGCCTGGAAACCGGCTCCGCATACATCTTTACACTTCAGGATGGCACCTGGACGGAACAGGCGAAGTTGACCGCCAGTGACGCCGCTGCAGGCGATAACTTTGGTTGGTCGGTTGCGATTGATGGCGATACCGCAGTTATTGGAGCTATAGGTGCCGATGCTAATGGCAAGAACTCAGGCGCTGCGTACGTCTTCGCACGCAACAATGGCGTCTGGACGGAACAAGCCAAGCTAACAGCCCGCGATGGCGCTGCCCACGATGGTTTTGGCCGGGTCGCAATTGATGGCAGGAAAATCCTGGTCAGTGCGCCGCGTAATGGCGACCAGGGTTCCCGACCTGCCGCCGCGTACATATTCACTCTGTCGAACGGCAGCTGGACCGAACAAGCGAAAGTGCTGACAGGATTTGGCGCAACCAGCGACGGATTTGGTGTACCGGCTATGGCCGGCAAGACGTTCGTTGTCGGCGCAGGCAGCAACCAGGATGACGGCAAGCAACTGGGATCCGCGTACGTGTTCTCTCTGACCGATGCCGAATTTGACGGCATCATCGACGAACGCGACAACTGCCCTACCGAGTACAACCCTGATCAGCTGGATTCAAACGGTGACGGGTTCGGCGATGCCTGTGTTGATCCATCGGTCATGGTTTCCGCAAACGTGGATGTTGATCGAACAGTGACCGTTGGCGCCGATGCGAAAATCAAGAGAGATGTCAGAGTTGGCGCGAATACCAGTGTCGGCAGCAAAGTCTATTTAAAGAGAGGCGTTTACGTTGGCGAAGATGTGATAATTGGTGACGGCGCGAGACTTAATAGAGATAGTGAGATTGGCGATTCTGCATCGATCGGACCCGGCGTTACCATGGGCAGAAATGTATTCGTCGGCCCCGGGACGGTTATCGGCGCGAACACCGTGATCGGTAAGGACACGGTCATCTGTGGTGCAGCCGAAATCGGGCCAAATTCCGAAATCGGCAAGAATAATTTTGTGTCTGAGCTAACGATCCTGTCCCCGGCAAGCGTGCATGATGAAATTAAAGGACCAGCACCTGACCCAGCTGACTGTGGTCAAACAATGAGCATGCTTCGGTGAGGCGTGCTAACGACCGCCAGATTACTGCTTGAATAACAAGAAGCGACTAACACTGCTCAGTTTCCTCGCTTATTTCGCGATGTCCGGCATGCTCGCGCCGATGGGCATTCTTTCTGGTCCGATGTCTGAATATTTCGGCCAGCCTGTTACGGAAATCACCACCAGATTCAGCTGGCTGACGATGGGAATTCTCGTTGGCGCTGTGATCGCGCTCTTTATTTTCGACTGGATGCGATTGAAGCGGCTGATGATGCTGGTCTATGGCCTGATATTCACCAGCCTGGCCTCTTTGGCATTTCTTGATGACCTGGCGTTGATCGGAATTACCCTCGGTATAGTTGGGGTTAGTTGTGGTATCGGATTGCCGGGTGCGGCATTGATCATCACAAAAACATACGCAACCAAGCAACGGGCGTCGATGCTGGTTATTACCGACGGCTGGTTCAGTATCGCCGGGATTTTTTGTTCGTGGTTCGCGATTTTTCTGCTGACCCGGGAATACCACTGGTCAGGTGTCTATCAGTTTGTCGCGATTATCGCTGCGCTGGTATTTATCCTCAGCGCCATCTCAGTGTTTCCCGAAACCGATACCGCAGAAGCAGACTCCCGGGACTCCGGACCATGGCCACTCAGCGTCTGGTTATGCCTGTTTGCATTGTTCCTGTACACGCTTGGTCAATGGTCGATCCTTCTGTGGCTGCCAAACTACGTCGAGACGACGCTCAGCGTTCCGCGCGAACGGGCAGGACAGCTGGTCAGCCAGTACTGGACCGGAATGTTTGCAGCACAGTTGTTCGTGGCCTGGTGGGTGATGAAAGTTGGCGTGCGCCGACTGGCCATGATTGCCGCAACAACGACAACCATGCTTTCAATACCTCTGTGGCTCTACGGTGAAATTGACGGTCTTATTATTCTGGCGACGATCACAGGTTTTGCCAACCTTGGGCTGTTGAAAATCACGCTCTCTTTCGCAACACAAATGGTTCCCATACCAACAGCTCGACTCGTATCCAGCCTGTTGCTTGGCGCTACTATGGGAACGGCCGTCGCACCGTGGCTGACCAGCCAGATCGTGACTGCCACCAACAATCATTTCATCCTGCAGTTTGGTACGGGTTGCTTTTTCGTGATGACCATTTTGCTGGTGCTCGCCTCCAGGGACTATTTGGCACAAACAGCAGCGCTGAAAACAACATGAGCATGAATGTAAAAACCATCGACTTTAATCAGAGTGATGTTGGTCAGGAACTGGTTCGCTCATTACACGAAACCGGATTCGCCGTTTTACGCAATCATCCCATTCCACGACAACTCATGGATACGATCTACGCAGGCTGGCGCAAATTTTTTAATAGTGAAGCAAAACAGGATTATCTTTTTGATCCGGATAACTACGATGGCACACAACAGGGGTTTCACCCACAGCACGTATCAGAAACGGCAGTTGGCCATTCAGTCAAAGACATCAAGGAATTTTTTCACCTGATACCGGATGGCAATAACCCGCCGGAGCTGGCAAAAGATATTCTTGAGTATAGAACGCTGGCTTTTGAGCTGGGGGCAGTACTGCTGGGCTGGATTGAGGAATATACGCCTGCGAAAATTTCAGCCAATTTTGCTGAGCCATTGCCAAAAATGCTGTCCAGTGATGCCAGCTTGTTGCGAATCCTCCACTATCCGCCCCTGACCGGCGATGAAGAAGAAAGCGCTGTGCGTGCAGCTGCGCATGAAGACATCAATATGATTACGCTGCTTCCGGTTGCGGAGCAACCGGGGCTGCAGGTCAGGGACATCGATGGAGCATGGATCGATGTAGCCAGCATACCTGGTGAGTTGGTGGTCAATAGCGGCGACATGCTGCGTGAATTAACCTCTGGGTATTTCCCGTCGACAACGCATCGCGTATTAAACCCCGGGGGGGCCATCGCCAACGAATCTCGGATATCCATCCCGTTCTTCCTGACACCCCGCTTCGAGATCAGGCTGTCGGACGCGTATACGTCAGGCGGTTACCTCGAAGAACGTCTGAAGCTAATTACTCGCCAGAGCTAAAGTCGACTTATACAGGTCAAGCAAGCCTTCACTGTCGACACTCGTGCAGATATTGACGGTCGGTTTGTCCTGCCATTCGTTGCTCTCGTACCTGGCGCCTGGCGAACTGGCAATGGTCTCGCCCATCGCTATTCCTTCGGTAACGACGCGCACGACGGCTTGCTGAGTCTCAAACAGATCCGGGTTTAGCAGGTATGCCACGGCGCTTGAGTCGTGTACTGCGCATTCATAGTGGCCAGTCCTCTCCTGATGAAACTCCAGGTAGCGCCGGCTGATTCGGTAGATAAGTTCACCAGCAGCACCGGCATCGTCTCTCAATCCATCAAAGAACTGGCTCGAGGCGATGGTCTGCTGAGTAACGTCGAGACCAACAATGGTAATGGGCAAACCGCTGGTAAAAACAATATCGGCCGCCTGCGGGTCACCCGCGATGTTTGCCTCTGCGACCGGTGAGACATTACCGCGGTGACCATTGAAGCCAAATGCGCCGCCCATGATTACTACTTCTTTGACCAACGAGGGCAGCTCCGGGCAAAGTTCCAGCGCAAGCGCGAGGTTGGTCATTCGTCCCACGGCGACAATCGATGTTTCGTTCGGGTTGGCCGTAACCTGGTCGACTATTCCCTGTGCGCCTGAGGTCGATTCCACTTCGATACCTGGATCCGCGAATTCGATATCGCCCAGGCCGTTACTGCCATGCACGAAGTCAGGGTAGCCCTCGCCCAATCGTTCGCCGATCGCCTCTCCCGCCCCGCGAAACACCGGCGCATCAATATTGAACCGTTCTTTGAGGAAGAGCGCATTACGGGTGGTGTTGTCGACGCTCGCATTGCCAAAGCCCGTGACGATGCCACGCAAATTGATGTCGGGCGAGTAATGCAGGAACAGCAGCGCCATGGCATCGTCAATGCCGATGTCCGTATCAAATATGACCTGCTTCATCGTTACTCCTGGTGTGATTAGGAATTGCTCTGCCCCGCCAACTTTCGCTAATCCGCTCATGTTACCGCGGAAACACAAGCTAGAAATTACATAGCTTAACCTCTGTAACCCATTGTTTTAGCGCTTACCTGCCCCAGGTACGCATCGACGATGTAAATGCGCAGAAAGACAGCAGAAACTCGGATTGTGAGTCAGTCGGGTGACCTGAATCATTCAGTATTCCTGCCAGGCATCTGGACTGAAACCCGCTGTGTACAATCGTACATACATCCATTAAAATGACATTCGAATGAGACCTGGTCAAGGCGAAGGCCAATATGTTGCGACATGGAGTCGATTTCGCGGATGCTGCGACGTCTTTCAATGATGTACACGCGCTAACGGTTATCGATCCGGATTCAGAATCTGAGGAACGGCATCTCACGGTCGCTCAGGACGTCAATGGTCGGGTTCTTGTTACATGTTTCGCTTTTCGTGGAAATTCGATCCGAATAATTTCCTCCCGAAAAGCTTCACCAGGCGAGCGACGCCGCTATGAGGTGATTCGATGAGAAAGGAATACGACTTTTCAAAAGGAAAACGCGGCGCGATCGTCGCCGGTTCGAAAGGGAAAACAAGAATAACAATTCGATTAGACGAGGATGTGGTGCAATGGTTCAAGGCACAAGTTCACAAAGAAGGCGGCGGCAACTACCAGACCTTGATGAATCACGCGTTGCGGGAGTACATGATTAGCACCCAGGAACCCTTCGAAGAAGTATTACGCCGAGTATTGCGAGAAGAACTCAAGAATGCCGGATGAGTTGGTTGCTGTGGAATTAAGGGGACAGTGACCCTAACTAACCAGGCAGTTAGGGCCACTGCCCGCTAATTCTCGTTCTCCAGATAGGCGCGGTCGATGGTCCAGCTGATCATCTGGTCGAACATCTGATTTTCCTGATCGTTATCCGCCACGAACTTGCGTCGATAACCCTGGATTTCAGTATCGGACGCACCCTTCTCCATGGCCTGCTCGACGCTCAGACCATCATCTCGCGCGGCCTTCGAGAAAGCTACGATAGCTTCCATCGTTTGCCGTGCTGTCATCAGGTAATCCTTGCCCACCAGTATGGGGCCGCCATGCCCAATAAGGATTTTATCAATATCGAGTGCTTCCAACGCCCGCAACGTCTTGATGTACTCCTGCGGATACGAAGACCAGGTCCAAAGAATTGGTTGGGTAAGAATGTCACCGACAATCAGTACCTTCTGGTCTGGAACATAGACAACCACATCACCGCGCGTATGCGCCGGGTACAAATACATCACCTGTACCGTGTAAGGATCACCATGCAGCGTCAAGGACTTGTCGATCGTAAGGTTAGGCAGCGTGAATTCAAATGCGTCGCCCGTAGCAATAAAGTATTCCTGGGCAACGTGAAATTTTTCGATCGCAGATCGCTGCGAATCGGTTAGTGCTTCGCCATTAGCAGCCGTGCCGTTTTGCAACGCTTCGGCGGCACCGTCCAGCGGCATCGTGCGATACGGAGCGGTTTGTTCAAATTGGTCACGCCCAAGCGTCGGTATGTCCTCCCGGGTGTGATCGTGAGCAATAATATCGACGTTATTTGCATCATTTTCCAGATAGGCCGCGTTTCCGGAATGATGATCGACGTGCCAGTGCGTATTTATCACGTACCGAATCGGTTTATCAGTCAGCGATTTGACAGCATCGATCAGTGTTGCAGATGATGCAGGGCTTGAGTGCGAGTCAATGACGATGACACCACCATCGTTGATGATCAAAGCAGCGTTCGTACCCGCGAATTTCGGTTCGACTGCGTAAATACCTGGCGCTGCCTCGATTAGCGAATGGGCGCCGGTGTCCAGAATCTGCGTGTCCGCTGTTAGTGGCCAGAGGACTACGGCAATCACCAATGATAAGAATCGTATTGTCATGACTATTCCCTGGCGTGCTGCGACTGAGATTTTTTTGGACCGGGGAATCATGATTTAGTTGCAGGGGCTCGAAGCTGATCGCGGCTGGAAGCCGCTCCTACGGGACTCGTAGGAGCGGCTTCCAGCCGCGATCAGCGACGACTTACGGCGTGAATCTATAGCCCATATCGAACAACAGGAATTCAGCATCGGTTTTCGCTTTGATCTCCAGCGAGCCAGTCTGCTCAATCGAAACACCATCGCCTGCATTGAGTTTTTCACCATTGACTTCCACTTCGCCCTCTACCACCTGCACCCAGCCGCTATTACCGGCATCGAAGCTATGCGTTAGTTCGGCACCTTGATCCAGAATGGATGCGTACAGGTTTAATTCCTGGTTAACGACCAGGGAGTTATTGCTTCCGTCCGGTGACACGAGCAGCCTCAACTGATTTTTCTTCTCAGCGTCGGTAAATGTCTTTTCTTCGTAACCGGGCGTGAGCCCCCGCTCTCCGGGCAATATCCATATTTGTAACAGATGCACCGGTTCATCGTTTGAGTGATTAAATTCACTGTGCATGACACCGGTTCCGGCCGTCATGTGTTGCACATCGCCGCGTTTCATCACCGCGCCATTGCCCATGCTGTCCTTGTGCTCCAGCGCGCCCTTGATGATGTAGGTAATGATTTCCATGTCACGGTGGGGATGCGTACCAAATCCCTGGCCCGGTTCTATCCAGTCTTCATTGATTACACGCAGGCTGGAGAATCCCATATGGGCCGGATCATGGTAATCGGCAAACGAAAAAGTGTGTTTGCTGTCGAGCCAACCCAGGTTGACGGCGCCGCGCTCGGCGGAAGGCCTTAATTTAATCATGTCGGTCTCCTTAGCTATATTCCGGTTAAAAGATTAATGGTTCGTCTCAGGCGATCTGAGCAACCGGTTTAATAGATTTACCGGTGTGGATCAAATCAGCGATTTGCGCGCGGGCATCACTTAAAGATTCGTCGCCGCGCACGTTCTGTTGTGTTGCTGTAATTACTTCGACATCGGTAATGCCAAGAAAACCCAGTGCGTGACGCATATATGGCGTCGCGAAATCGAAATCGCTCTCAACAAGCACGCCACCGCTGGCAACCACAAGGTAGACTTTCTTACCCTTCAGCAATCCTTCGGGTCCGTTCTCTGTGTAGCGAAAAGTCAGCCGTGCGCGCGCAACCATGTCGACCCAGGCTTTCAGTGCGGCCGGAACACCGAAGTTGTAGATCGGCATGCCGATTACGATGACCTCGGCAGCTTTGAGCTCATCGACCAGGCTATCGGAATAGCTTAACTGCTGCTGATGGCCTGCGTTGCGCTCCTCTTCCGGCGTAAAGTTTGCCTCAATCCACGATTGGTCCACATGTGGCATGCCCTCGGCCAGATCACGGCCCGTAACCTCGACACCAGAATAACGCTCCGCAAGAGCCTCGACCAGGTCGTCAGTAAGCGCCCGCGTGGATGAATGATCCCGGCGTCCGCTCGCATCAATTCTTAAAACTTTCACTGTCTTCTCCATGATTTTCTCCGTGAGCGCCAGCCTTGTGGATTGGCTCTTTGAACTCGCAGATAGTATCTCTGTTGCGTATACCGCGATAAATAGTATTATTTACATATCATTGTTTCGCTTTTGACAACAATATGGACAAATTCGAAGATTTACAGGCATTCGTCACCGTTGTTGAGTCCGGCAGCTTCACCGCCGCCGCGGAAAGGCTGGATGCCGACAAATCGGCGATCAGCCGCCGGGTTTCATCGCTTGAGGAACATCTTGGCGTCCAGCTGATGCGGCGCACCACGCGATCCCTGAACCTGACTGATTCAGGGCGCAGCTTTTACGAGAGATCAGCGCTCATTCTTGCCGATCTTGAGGAGGCTGAATCGGCCGTTGCGCAAGAGCATGTTGAACTTCGCGGTCGCCTGAGAGTGGCACTGCCATTATCTTTCGGCGTCCTGCATATGGGACCGCCGATCGACGCATTCAGCCAGCAGCATCCACGCGTACAGTTCGATCTGGAACTGAATGACCGCCATGTCGACCTCCTCCAGGAAAACATCGATGTGGCTGTCCGGATTGGTGAACTCAGCGACTCTTCATTGATCGCAAGACGGCTGTTCAAGTCACGCATCGTTGTTTGCGCGAGTCCTGGCTATCTCGAAAAGAACGGCATGCCGGAGACACCCAGCGATTTACAGGATCATCGCTGTCTCGTCTATAGCAACCTGCGTGATCCGGGCCATTGGTCCTGGCGTGACAGCGGTGGTAGCGAGCAACGGGTTCGGGTCCAGATCGCCATGCAGGCAAATAATGGTAATTTGCTGACCATTGCGGCCAGTGATGGCCTGGGAGTCGTGATGCAGCCCTCCTTCATCGCCCACAAGGCCATCAAAACCGGCAAGCTGGTGCCTATACTCACCGACTACGCCTGGCCCGAGACCACTGCTTATGCGGTCTATCCACCGGCACGCCACCTGAGCCACAGGGTCCGGGCGTTTATTGACTTCCTGGCAGACTATTTTTCGGCGACGCCGTACTGGGATCAGGACTGCGAATCGGAGCACCACAATTAGAGGGACAGCGGAGCAATTAGGGGGACAGTGACCCTAACTAGTCGGGCAATTACGGTCACTGTCCCGCTAATTCATGCAGTTAAACCCGTGAATTAGCGAGGAATAATCATTGACTCTGGGGTTTTCCGCTCTATAATCGCGCCAGCTTGAAAGTTCGTCTCGTATTTATGTACACCATTTCGATGTCCCATCATTAGTGTCTCGTCCTGTTTTTCATAAGTAATAGCAGCACTTCCAGCAAAGTGGCCTTTTCAAAAAGGCTTTATATACTCTTGATTAAATAGGAAAAAATTATGTCTACAACAACCGGAACCGTTAAGTGGTTTAACGACGCTAAAGGCTTTGGCTTCATCGAGCAGGAATCAGGTCCTGACGTGTTTGCTCACTTCAGCGCTATTTCTGGCGACGGCTTCAAATCTCTGACCGAAGGTCAGAAAGTCGAGTTCACTGTTACTGATGGCCAGAAAGGTCCCCAGGCAGAGAACATCGTAGCGATTTAATTACGCTATAAGGCTGGTGGTGCTTGCATCGCTGGCCGGTCTCATACTCCTTTGGAGTTGAGCGCTAAAAGGGTGAGGCCTTGAGGTCTTGCCCTTTTTTGTGCCTGCAACAAATTTCCGCGACCAACATGGCAGCAACTGTAGGAGCCCGCCCCAATCCTCAAACATCGCCAATATGTATCCTGTAGGCGGGTGAGGATTGATCTTTAGTGCCGTGGTCAGGAGGGATCGTGGATTGATGCTCACGGCGGACACTTGTCGCCCGCTAGGCGGGCTCCTACAGTACTATTTGGTGATGGACGTGGATCTTTCGAAACTGATTGAACGCATACCGAAAGCGGAACTGCATCTGCATATCGAAGGAACGTTAGAGCCCGAGCTGATGCTGGCGCTGGCGCAGCGAAACCAGATTGACCTGCCCTACGCCGACGTAGAGGAGATTCGTCGTGCCTACGAGTTTTCCGATCTGCAATCTTTCCTGGATATCTATTACGCGGGTGCAGCAGTACTCGTCACTGAGCAGGACTTCTATGACCTGACCTGGGCCTATCTCGAACGTGCTGCCAGCGACAATGTTCGCCACGTCGAAATTTTCTTTGACCCACAAACTCATACTGATCGTGGCATCAGTTTTGCCACGGTGATTGATGGCATCCATCGCGCATTGCAGGATGGTGAAGCTAAACTAAATATTACGTACAGGTTGATCATGTGTTTCCTGCGCCATTTGAGTGCGGACGATGCCATGAACACACTTGAGGAAGCACTGCCGCACAAGAGTCGCATTCATGCAGTGGGGCTCGACTCATCCGAAGTCGGACACCCACCTTCCAAGTTTGTTGCCGCATTTGACCGGGCGCGAGAGAAGGGTTTCCTCACGGTCGCGCATGCAGGTGAAGAAGGTCCGCCGGAATATATTTGGGAAGCGCTGGATCTTCTAAAAGTAGAACGTATTGATCATGGCGTGCGTGCGATTGAAGACGCAAGACTGGTTGCCCGACTGGTGGATGAACAGATTCCATTGACCGTGTGCCCGCTATCGAATCTGAAGCTGCGAGTATTCAATACCCTGGAAGAACACAATCTAAAAGAGCTTCTGGACGCTGGGTTGTGTGTGACAATCAATTCTGACGATCCTGCTTATTTTGGTGGTTACATTGGGGAGAATTTCCTGCGGAGCCAAAAGGCTTTGGGATTGAATACCGAGGATATATACGCCCTGGCGAAAAATGCTTTTGTCGCAAGCTTCATGAGTGACGAGGACAAAAGGCGACATATTGAAGAGCTGGATTTGGCAATGACGTAGTCAGGTGCTGGATAAGCATGCTAAATTGGCTACGGTACTTATATAGAACAACAATAACGGAGAGTGTCGTGAATAAACTCCTTGCTTCAGTGTCTTTGATTGCCCTGATCGTTAGTACAGTCGCCATTGCAGATGTTGCTTTTGAACCTACTGCCAATGACGAGCTTCCACCGGCCATCATTGGCAATGCGGGACCGTTGCAAGGGACGAACGTCGCTTATTACTCAGGTAACGAGAAGACACTTGGCTACCTTGCCGTGCCCGAAACGCCGGGACCGCACGGCGCGATTATTCTGATACACGAATGGAACGGACTGGCGGAGCGGGTTAAAGAGACCGCAGACGCGTTCGCGGCCGAGGGGTACGTCGCACTGGCAGCAGACTTATACAGTGGGCAAATCGGCACTACGCGGGAAGAAAACCTGGCCCTGATGAATGGATCGCTGACTGATCCCGATGAGATCATCAGCAACCTTAACGCCGCCGTGAATTTTCTTGATGCCCGGTCTGATACGACAGGCAAAATCGGCGCCGTTGGCTGGTGTTACGGTGGTGGGGTTGCACTCTCATTCGCGCTTGGTGGCGAGGACCACGATGCGACGGCAATATTCTATGGCCGCCTGCTGGACGATCCGGAAGAGATGAAAAAAATTCATCATGAAGTTTACGGCACCTTTGCGCGTAACGATTCCGGCATCCCGGTTGACCTGGTGAACTCTTTTGTCAGCGCGTTGCGTGAAGTTGGTATTGAAAATGACGTGCATATTTACGATCACATCAATCACGGTTTCTGGTTGCACGTTGATCGTGATCCCGAACTCAACACGGCGCCTGCACTGGATGCGTGGCAGAGGCTGAAGGCCTATTTCGCCAGAACGGTAGGTGGCTAGTCTGGCGTAGCCACTGGGAATCTATTTCCTGGAGAAGGGATCCAGGCGAAGTGCATTCTGGATTTTATCGCGTTGCCCAGGATTCACACCGACCTCATCGGCGTAGTCACGCCAGCGTGCGACGACGCTGCGGACTTCCTCGATTATCGTCTCGGCGCGGCCGCGTTTCATTGATGCAGCTTTCGCACAGGATTTAAAATCATCGAGTACGAAATCGTTACTCTTTTCATTGAGCGTCATCTGATGGTTTGACGTCCAGAGGCCGGACGGATTGAAACTGTAAGTCATATCGAACGCCGGTGAGAGTGACCACTCACCGCGTTTGTTCATGAGGAACGCGATGTTCTTGGCATGGTCATCCTGATTACGACCGATAATATTAAACGCCATTCGGCGAAACTGTTCTTCTACTGACTGCATTGGCAGACCCAATTTGCGAATCACGAGCAATGCCTGTTCATAGCTATAGGCACCAGCAAGATTGAAATCGTAATGTGCCAATGCACATAGCGATTGCATATGAAGTTTTTGGCCACCTTCGAGACGGTCAAAGCGGCGAGTCATAAAATGTTGCCGTCCATTTTCCTCAAACAGACGACACTCGCTTATCTCTATTCCACTATCCCTTGCCATTTTGTAATAGGCATATTCGATAAGGCCATACCCCTTTGGATCCTCAAGCTCCTTGTCTTTATTTCCTGCAACACCATCAAACTTGAGCAACCAGTATGCAAAACCCTGCCCCGCCGCAACCTGCCCCGAACGAACCTCGTTCGTCGTTGAGTTCCAGGCGACAACTGCTTTCGCTCGCGCACCTCCTGCTGAAGTACCCACTTTCAAAATATCAGTCAACGCCCGCTCACGGGATTTTGTCTCGAATGATGCTTTTAGATTGTTGCGATTTGTCAGAATCTCGGATGCAAGATCTACCAGCCGGTCGATCTGGATTCTTCTTGCCTGCCTGACCTTCGGCCCGATTTCAGGGGCGAATTCCAGTGCACCCATACCGCGTTGGCCGGTGTAGCAGAGTCGTTCAATCACATTGAATGAGTCCGGATCGCGGTTTTGCGTCGCCAGCCAGGTATCGATCAGTGCATTGCCAAATCTATCCGGGAGCGAGTCCGCCAGAAATCCGGGCAGACCGTAGTAGGTTTTTCGGGATAACTCGGGGAAGGAATAGACTCGCGGCGACAGCGGCATCGTGAGCGGAGATACCTCTATGCCACTTCTTGCGAAGGCCGGGTCGTATTCAAAGGTCGCAGTGGCAGCGCCCTCTTCGAGGGCTACCGCGCCGATCGTGCGCCCCCACAAGCTGACTCTTGCAACCTGACTCATTCTTTATCATCCCAGGTCCAGGGTTCATCAGAAGTCTCATCGCTGTGCGATGATGACGCCCGCTTTCTTACTTTCCCCTTACGTTTTAGAAGGTCCATTGGACGTGGGCCGATTTCAGGGATCATACGATCAAGTTGCGGTATCAGATCCAGTACGCGGAAGACACGAATGACACTCGACATTTGTGTCGACGCGCCGTTCTCAAGTCGCTCGACGGTCCGCTTGCCAACACCAGCCTGCTCCGCCAGCCGTGCCTGCGTCAGTTGAAAATCGATCCTGCGACTGGCAACGCGTTCGCCTATCTCGGCAAGAATCATATCGTCTGAGATCATTTTAGTTAGCTTCATATTCGTCACTTTTGGCGATTTAACGGCATTTCTGACAGTTTCTCGTCATTTATGGCGAATAATATATCATAAGTATAGCCCCTGTAACTCGCCTTAATCGTCGAATTATAAGTCTTTCTCTGCCGTTATCTTATTGTTGTTGGAATTGGGGCCGTTCGCTACATACTTTTTGGAGCATAGCGAACTCGCCCGTCGGGACGGGCTCCCACACGTTCCTTGCCGGGCTCAGCGTTGGGTTAGCCGTAGATTTTTTTCATCAGGGGGGTCATTTTGCGTATGCCTACCATGGCCATTGTCGTTAGCATGCCTGCCATCATCGCTCCCGTGACGCCGCAGGTCAGTACGTCCTGGCCGGTAAGCCACAGGCCCGGGATCTTTGTGCGTGGTCCGAGCCATTCCTGCTGTAGTCGATCTGCGGTGTGATCCAGACCGTATAGCTCTCCGCGTTGATAACCACTGAACCATTCTGTTGAAACTGGTGTCGAGACCTCGTAGAAATCTACTTTGCCTTTTAGTTGCGGCAGTTTTTCATAAAGGTGCTGCATCAATCGCTCGCCGAGTTGCGCTTTAAACGCTTCGTATTCCTCGCCACGTTTGCCCCAGGTAGTGCCCTGCCATTTTTCGAACCACGCAAAGGGTGCTGGCGCTACGATTTCAATCGTCGCCGTCCCCGGATGCCGGTTTTCATAGTCCGGATCCTTGGCCGACGGGAACGAGATGTAAACTACGGGGAATGGAGCATCCTTGTCTTCCAGGAATTTATCGAGTGCCGCATCGTAGTCGTTGCCTGGATAAATCCAGAAATTGGTTTTCGGCAAGCCAAGTTCTTCTGCTGTTTCTTTGAGGCCGATGTACACACCGAGATGAGCCAGGCTGGGCTGCACTGTTTCCAGCAGATTCTCGTAACCGGCCTCATCGACCACATCAGGTGGCAACAAACCATTGAAGGTATTACCGATACCGGCAGAGGAAATAACGCAGGAACAATCGATACGATGCCCGTCGTCCATCTCGACGCCGCTGACTTTGCCATCCTCGAGAACGATGCGTTTTACATTTGCATACGTAAATACTTCGCCGCCTGCTTTTTGTATCTTCGGAATGATGCTTTCGGCGATTCGCCAACTGCCACCTATCGGGTAATAACCACCATACAAATAGTGTCGCGCAATCATTGCATGCACCATGAATGCCGATCGCTTCGGTGGCAGGCCCATGTCGCCCCATTGTCCACAAAGAACTGCAATCAGGTCCTGGTCGTCGGTAAGTTCGCTTAATACTTCGTAAGTGTTGCGATACATGCTTGCGGGAGTACGCCACTTTAGTAACGGCGCACCGAGAGTACGTTGCCATGGTTTCAGTACGCGACCCATACTGTGTATCGACAGCGCTCCACCCACCTCGGCCAGCAATTCCATGTAACGGTCGATCGCCTGCTCTTCTCTGGGGAAGGTTTTCACGAGATTGTCACGAAATGCCTGCTTGCCGGCGATCGCGCTGAATACTTTATCGCCCACATAAAAGCGATCGTATTCTGCATCCATTGGCGCCCATTCGAGTTTGCCGTCGGACAAAAAGTCGAACATGCGCCGGGTACGGGTTTTCGTACCCACGTCACCGATGTAGTGCACGCCGACATCCCACTCATAACCGTCGCGGTTATAAGAGTGTGTATAGCCGCCTGCAGTGTAATGCTGCTCAAGCACGCAGACTTTCCAGCCAAGTTCACTGAGGAGCGCCGCCGTTGTCAGCCCACCCATTCCGGAGCCGATGACAATGGCGTCATATTGCGCCGCAAGCCGTTTCGGACGGTAGCGATAACCAATGCGCAGCGTGCTTGGAACTTTTTTCGCAGCCATATGGTCTATGTGCCTGATGTGTTCACAGAGGCGCTACAGTAAGCTGTGCGAATGCATATTGCGAGCAGGCAACCAAAATCTCGTTCCCGGCATCTATATGATGTGTGCGTGTACAGAACCCTGCACAACAGGGCCTGATCTGTATTGAATGCCAGCCAAATTACCTCGTTTTCCACGAAGGAACAATAATGTCAAAATTCCGATTTCTGCAGATTGGGCTCTGCTTTGTCACCTTTTCTGCAGTCCTCGCAGGCTGCTCAAAATCCGAGGCGCCCGCACCAGAATCGCCGGCATCGACAGCAAGTACCAGTGACACGGCTCCGGTCGGTCAACTGGGTGATGCGGTCGCACCCATTCATTATCGCCTGGAACTCAGCATAGACCCGTCGCAGGAACGATTTTCCGGCACAGTCGAAATAGACATTACGGTGAATGAGCCTGGTGACCGCATCTGGCTGCACGGCAAAGACCTGGATGTCACGCAGGTCTACTTGCTTGATGCCGAGGGGCAGCGCATCAATGCGAGTTATGCACAGCAGCTGGATTCCGGCGTCGCGCTGATCACACTCCGAAATCCTGTCGATGCGGGTCCGGCGACGTTGCACCTCACCTATAGCGCAGCTTTCAATACGAATACCAACGCTCTGTTCAAAATCGATCGTGACGGACACTCATACGCCGTCACTCAATTCGAGCCGATTGCCGCAAGATTGGTGTTTCCCGGATTCGACGAGCCTGGCTTCAAGGTTCCGTTCGACCTGGCGGTGGTGGCGCGCGCCGACGATGTTGTAGTAACGACAACGCCGGAAGCATCGGTTGAAACACTGAGCGACGGCCTCGTAAGACATGTATTTGAAACAACAAGACCGATGCCCACTTATTTACTTGCGTTCGCAGTGGGCCCCTACGACCTCGTTGATTACGGGATGATTCCGCCAAATGCGATCCGCGACCGGGAAGTTCACTTAAGAGGAATCGCTGCCAAAGGTCTTGGCGAGCGTATGGATTACGCACTGAAAAATACGGATGGATTGTTGTCCGTGCTCGAAGAATATTTCGGTACACCCTACCCCTACAAGAAACTCGACCTCATCGCGATGCCGGAAAGTTTTGGTGGCGCGATGGAAAACATCGGCGCGATCACCTATGACGAGTATCTGCTTCTAATGGATGAAGATTCGCCATTAAACCAGCGGCGCGCGTACACGGTCGTTCATGCACACGAAATGGCGCACATGTGGTTTGGCAACCTCGTAACACCCGGCTGGTGGAACGACATCTGGCTTAACGAATCTTTCGCGAGCTGGATGATGAACAAGGCTGCACAGGGATACTGGCCCGAGGGCGAGTTCGATCGTGAAACGTTAAAGGGCGCACTCGGGGCGATGTCGAACGACTCGTTGGCAGCAGCAAGACAAATTCGCGAGCCGATTGATAATAACGACAAGATCTCCGGCGCATTCGATGGCATTACGTACCAGAAAGGTGGTGGCGTGTTGGCAATGCTGGAGCGTTATGTGGGAGAGGATCGTTTTCAGGCAGGAATTCGATTGCACATGGAACGTAACGAGGACAGCACCGCGACGGCTGAAGAATTTATTGCATCAGTGGCCGAGGGTTCGGAGCGTGCCGAAATTGAAACAGCGTTCAAATCATACATAGAACAACCGGGCGTCCCGCTTCTCTCGGTAAACCTTAACTGTGCGGATGAAAATAATCCGGTCCTCGAAGTCAGCCAGAGCCGATACGCGCCACTCGGATCAACTATCGATCCAAACGAGAGCGAATGGCATATCCCCATGTGCATCAGTTTCATTGCCGATGGCGAGCAGAAAAGCTCGTGCACTTTGCTTAGCGGAAAACAACAATCGGTCAAGCTCGATGCAGACAGCTGTCCGACCCGGGTTTTGCCCAACGCAGATGGCACCGGTTACTACCGCTTCTCGATGGACGCGGACGGCTGGCAAAGTTTGCTCGCCAGTGCCGCAGATTTGCCACCGGCTGAAGCATTGGTGGTCGCCGACAGTCTGGATGCGGCTTTGCGTGCAGGTACCGTAACGGCCGAAGCGTACGTATCCGGCATGGCTGCACTGATAGATCACGAAACCTGGGATGTTGCGGATGCAGCGATGGGCCATCTCGAAGCCATGACAAATGTTGTTGGCGCGAGCCACCTGGAACCCCTGCAAAAAGCGTTTCGCGATATCGTGCGGCCACGGTTTGCGAAGCTGGCTGACAAGTCGGACTCCGGTTCGAATCTTCTGCGCCAGCGGATGCAGCGATTTCTGATCGTAATGGCGAATGACCAGGCAATGCGAAAACCATTGGCCGAGCAGGCCGCAGCAAGAATCGGGCTAAATGGCGAGCCGGATCCGGGCGCAGTGCCGGTCAGCCAGCTTGAAACTGTTCTCAGCATCGGTGTGCAGGACATCGGCGAACCGTTTTTTGATTTGTTGCTGGAACAGGCTATCGCATCGGAAGATCCCGCTTTCCGCGGTGCCGCAAGCGGCGCGCTTGCGCGTGTCGAGGACCCCGAGCTGGTTAAGAAATTGCAGGCAGCGCTGATGGCCGGAGATTTCAAAGGAACGGAGGCGCTCGGCGTCATGGCCCGGCAAATGGTACGTGCAGCTACCACTGAGCAGACTTATGCCTGGATCAAAGAAAACGATGACGCCATTATCGAGCGAATCCCGGAATCATTTCGCTCGCGGATAGTGCCGTCGTTGGGTAGTTCATTTTGTAGTGATGAGCGGGCTGGTGAGTGGCAGGAGTTCGTCGAATCACATGCTGACGAGTTACCAGGGTATGAAAGACCACTCGCGCAGGCGATCGAGAATGTACGCTTGTGTGCTGCATTGCGAGAAGCGAAAGGTGCGGAGCTGGTCGCGGCATTTGAGAACTATTAGAAATCGGGTCTGATTACCGGTCGCAGGGCTTGAACGACATCTGGGTTCATAAATGTGCGAACTCGCCCGTGCCGATAGACAGTCAATCTCGAGTATCCGCTAATCGCTTCTATCGTACGGCGGGCTCCTACAATTCTAATTAGTACTGTAGGAGCCCGTCCAGCGGGCGAGTGCGAACAGCTTACAATCCCAACCGATCAATAAACCGGTGCCAGTGAAGGATCGCTGGCATAAACCATGGTGTACCGGTATACAGCGGTCGGCTTTCAAACGGCAGGTCGTCGAAGGCCGTGTCGCCCTCACCATCATCAAGCATCTTGTGTCCCAGCTTGTCGCCGAAGAAAGTTGAACGAGCCACACCGGAGCCGCAATATCCCATTGCGTAAAACAGCCCATCCTGTTCGCCGAGATGTGGTGCATGATCGAAGGTATATGCAACCAGCCCTGACCACACATGGCTGATGCGGGTTTTTTCAAGTTCCGGAAATATATCGACCAGGAAACGGCGCAAATCACGGGCGTTCGCTTCGGGCCTGTCTCCCGGCCCCGCGGCACGCCCGCCAAAGAGGATGCGCTTGCCATCCGGCGAAGGTCGGTAATAGGCAATAATCCGCCGACTGTCCCCATACATGCGACGCGTTGGCATCAACTGCTGCATGAGTTCCGGCGCCAGTTCTTCTGTGGCAATCATCGCGCTGCGAATTGGCAGCAACCTGCGGCGGAACCAGGGTGTGACAGTTCCTGTGTGGCCGTTGGAGCAGATTGCAACCTGCCCTGCCGCAACCGTTCCACGTGACGTCGACACGCGAAAACCATCTGCGTTTCTTTGCAGGTCCGTCACTCTGGTTGCCGCTGCAACCTGTACCCCGGCGGCGCACACAGCTTTGATCAAACCATCGTGATATTTTCCCGGGTGCAAGCCACCATCATTGTGATAGTACGCGCCACCATGGAAACTATCCGAGCCGATCTCTTCACGCACACGAGCGGCAGGAATCATTTCGGCTTCCAGACCTGCCTCCGTAATGAGTGGTTCCAGGTCACGAGCAATTTGTTCGTAGTGCTCCGGACGCGACGCGCAACGGAAGCGACCGCTGCGAAAAAAATCACAGTCGATGTTTTCTTCTTTGATGAGCGCGGCAACCCCGTCTATGAAGCCTATGCTCTCGCGCAGGATGGCATGCGTGCGTTCAGCCCCGTAACAGGCCTTTAATCCGGCCACACCGAGCTTGTGAAAACTCGGCCCGAGCATGCCACCGTTGCGGGTGCTCGCCCCAAAGCCAATATATTCGGCCTCACATACGAGCACCGATTTTCCAGCCTTCGCCAGGACCCGTGCTGCGCACAGCCCGCTAAAGCCGCCGCCAACAATCAGTACATCTACGTGCGCAGGCAATTCTGGCGGAATTTCCTCAAGCCGCGGTGCATCGTCCCACCAGTAGGGAGCTTTTTTCATGTCTGCGAAAAGAAAAGACATTCCAACTCTATCTAATAAGCAGGTGCATTAACGCGAATATACTTATCGCTGAAAAAACCGAAGGACGAAATACTGCCAACCGTGTTGAACGCGAACACAGCCTGACTGCTTTGCCTGTTTCCCGGTCGAGGCCGAATATTGCGATCAATCCAGCCAGCCTACTGGTAAGAAAATCGCGTAAGGCGAAACGGATTAGCCATATCTACATCGATGTCATCCAGAATTTCCAATGCTGCAATCCGGCCAATAATCGGTGCCAGTGATACACCGCTGTGCGTAACAGCGAGATAGGCGTCAGGCGTACTCTCAACCCGCCCAATTATTGGATGCCTGTCTTTCGGCATCGGCCGCCAGCCAATAGTAATTCTTTCGAACTGCGCATCCTGGAGCTGCGGCAGGAATTTTACTGCAGCAGCACGAAGTCGCTCACCATGCGCGATACGCGTCGCCTCATCCGGAAAGCTCTGCGGATGTGTTGACAGTCGTTCCAAGTGCTCAGTCGATTTCGACGGACCGCCTTGCTCACCAATGACAATTCGGCCGTTGTCGCGCTGCTGCATGTGTGAACCTGGAGCCCAGACGACGGTGTTGAGAAGATGCGGCATTGGTCTGGTGGTCGCGATGACACCGGGCGCATCGATCAAGGGAACATCCGCGCCAACAAATTTTGCGACGCGATTTGTTTGTGGCCCACAGGCGATTACAACCTTATCGGCGGTAATCGTACCGCTGTCAGTTTCAATCCTGTGCATGGAACTGCTGCCCATCTGGATATCGAGCACCTCCCGCGGATAGATAACATTGGCGCCAAGCGACTGCGCGGCATCGATAAAAACCCGGCAAGCATCAGCCGCATCGATGCCCCCATCCGGCTCGGAATAGGCAGCAATTTCAAGACCCGCCTGCACCAGGTTCGGCTCCAGCACCTTTACCTCTTCTGGCGAAACCATGCGCGCCGCCATGCCGGCTCGCTGGTGACGTAAAACCCTTTGTTCCAGTGCCGCGCTGCTTGCAGCATCAGTAAGCCACTCAAGCCCTCCTCCCCAGTGAATATTGAGAGGCAGGTGCCGTTGCAGATCGCGGTATGCAAACAGGCTTCTGGCACTGAGTTGGTGATACGCCTGCGGTTGTTTGCTGTAGTGCGCATTAATCCAGGCAAATGACCGACCGGATGTGCCGCTTGCCGGTGCGTTACGTTCGATGACCGTGACTTTAGCGCCACGCCTGGCCAGGTGCCACGCAATGGACGAGCCGACGATGCCGGCGCCGATCACGACAACATGCGGCGCGGCACGCGCAAGACTCCGTGCAACCGGCGTTGCCGCGAGCGCGGATCCCGCAAGCGATTGAATAAACTGACGTCGTTTCATCTTGTGTCTCAGAACAAGCCTGAACTTCCTCGCAAGCTAAGGCAATAGCGCATAACCATCAGACTGCAACACGGTAAGCATGGTCATTGCCGACAAACCAACCTTCACCGGACTGACTAATTCCTTTTTCTCGAAACCGCGAAAATGCATTGACTGACCGCATGCATAGAATTTTACTCCCACCGCATCAAGTTTTTGCAACAGGTCGAGATTAGGATTCTTCGTTTGATAGCGGGACTCGTATGCTGCATCGGAAAGTGCGCCTTTCAAAGCGTTGCCATGCAACACGACCGCGATATCCATGTTCTCTAACGGGACGCCGTTTCTGCCATGCATATTCAGGTATCTCGCGACACTAACCAATTCAGAGTTTAGTGAATCTACCTCTCCCGGATATGCACCAGCATCGAAAACAACGCGGAATGTAAATCCCTCCGCCAGGGCGACATCCCGGTAGTCGATTGGATACGTCGGACCGTAGTCCTCGATAATCGGCCCCATAGATGGTTCGTCGGCAAGTAGCAGTGTTGAACTCGTCGTCAGCAGGAGAAACAGTATGGTTCTAACGAACATGTCGGGTGCACCAGGTATCGCAATTTGCGGCCAACCCGCAGTCTGCAGGTATTGACTCAAATATCCAAGCTGCGCCGCAGTGCGCCGACGCCAAAATGAAGTATCGTTGTGTCAGGCAGTGTAATATGCGTGGTTACGCGTAGAACCACACCAAATAACAATAAAAATGAATATCGAGGTAGCAGGTTCTTGATTTCGACGTCGCTCACATTCGCCAATCGCACAAAGATTCTTCATATCTGTGCGCTGCTTGCCATACTCGCGTCCGGCCTCACGTACAGCCAGGAACAGGCTGCGGAGCCCGCCACGGAGACACCGAAAAAATCGCTTCTCGCTGAGGAAAGACAGCGCGAAAGATCATTGAGTACGCAGCCTTATCTGGCCACCATCGAAAAATGGGATAGTCGCGTCGACGATCTCATCGGGAAAATTTTCGCGCTGCAGAGAGACGCGTTTGATGCCGATGACCTGTACATGGAACTGGACAGCGCCCTGCGTGCCAGGGTCAGGTTTCTGAACAACGCGCTAAAGGGAGCTAAATCTCCGCAGGATAATGTTAAGGCCGCAGCGTTACCTGGCGGAATGCGTACGATCGACGATCTGGACGATAGTGTTGAGGTGATGTACAAAGCGCGACTGCGCCTGATCGAACACATTACACCGTCCCTGCATCTTGAGGTAACGGCGACCGATGTCCTGGGCGTGCAAACGTTAAACCTGGAAATCAGTTACATCTGGCAGCAGATTCGTTTCCAAATGCTTAGCATTCCGGCGGCGCTACGCAACCTTATGCGCCGTATTCGCATTGCACCTCTGCCAGTCATCTGGCGGTTTATGGAATTCATCCTTGTAATCGCAATATTTAACTGGTGGAGCCGCTGGTTTCCGGAGACGTTGCGCCGCATGCGTGGATCCTTGCTGGAGATACGGCCAAGGTCCGTGGCAGTTTTGCAGCGTGTCAGGATCGTCTGGTACGTCGAACAACTGCGACGCCCACTCGAATGGTTGCTTTTATTTCATGTTTTCTTCGCTTTGATCGACATGCCGGGCCTCAATTTTCTAAAGGGAATAATTGAAATTGTTGTTCGCTGGATTTTGCTTGGCTGGTTTTCAGTGTCGCTCCTGAACGCAGTGGCGGCCCGCGGTGATGCTGGCATGGCCGGCGAAAATGCAAGGCTGCGAAAACGTTCACTTCGCCTCGTCGCTACCTGGCTGGTATTGCTGGGACTCGGACTTAGCCTTGCTGAAAATCTCACCGGTATCGCAACCTTGCATGCCTGGGTCTGGCGCCTGTTCCAGATTCTTGCGTTACCGGTTCTCCTCATCCTGCTTTCATGGTGGCGCAAGTCGATATTTCATAGCCTCGAGCGTGAGCGGGAAAGTACAGACTCGCTTGACAAGTTGCTAAAACACCGTAAGGGTTTACGCAGCTATAGCAGCGCAGCGAGCGGTGCAGTCTGGTTAATGGCCAATAGCTTGCGCAGACGTATAACACGAAGCTTTCTGCGTTTTAGTGCGGACCAGGGACTAACTGGCAGCCTGACCAGCAGCCACTCCGAAACCGCGAGTGACGCCGACAAAACGGAAAATGCACCTTCCCTTGCGGCATCTGTACGTGAGCAACTGCTAAGCAGGGGTGAATTCTATGATCGATATGCAAGGCCTGAACGACGCAAGCTTGTTCAGCGCATCAAGACACATCGTAGCGGCATTGTCGCTATTTCGGGTGAGCGCGGCATTGGCAAAAGTTGTTTTCTCGAGCGCGTCCGGGATTCCTCAAATAATAAAATGATATTGCTCGATTGTGTCAGCGGTGAATTCGCGGAGGTTGAGCAAAATCTCGGACAGGCGCTTGGCATTAAGCGAGTCGATGCCAAACACGTCACCAACAAACTAACAGAGTCCGGCATCCAGACTATTGGCATTGATAATCTGCATCGTCTTGTAAGGCCCGTTATCGGCGGCCAAAAGGAATTGATTAAGTTGACTGAACTTATTGAGAACGTTTCCGCGGACGTACTCTGGGTAATATCGGTCGATCGTTTTGCATGGCAATACCTGCAACGGGCCCGGGCAGATCAGGCGGCTGTCAATGAAGTGCTGGAATTACCGCCATGGACGGAGGAACAACTCGCAGACCTGTTCCGACAACGCAATGATGAAGCCGGTATCGAGCCGAATTTCAGCGACGTCAAGATACCGCATGAATACCTGGAGACGACCCTTGACACGGCACAGGAACGCAACGAGGCGGGACTCTATCGAATGATCTGGGCGTTATCGGGTGGCAACCCATCCGTTGCACTGCAGATCTGGGCTGATTGTCTTTGCCCCAATGAAGCGGGTCATCTTAATGTGACCATCCCGACGCAACCGAAAACGCGTGAACTGGACAACGTCTCGCAAAATATCTTGCTGGTCTTACGCGCAATCGCACAGTCCGAAGTTATCTCCCAGGCCGACATTGCAGATAATCTCAGGTTGGCAACGGGCGCAGTCAGCAGCGCAATGCACTACTGTATGTCACGCGGGTGGATTGAGGAAACCGCTGGCGGCTATAGAATTTCGTGGGAATGGTTCCGTACTATAACAACCGTTCTCGCACGGAAAAATCTTCTTGCGCGCTAGCGCCTGGTTGATAGCAATGAGAAAACTACAAAAGCTTCTTGCAACATTTCTCGTGCCGGGCGCCCTCACCCTCACGGAAAGCGCACGGGGCCAGGACCTCGAAACTATACCGGATGTCAGCGATATCGCGCTCCTGTCGCAGATTATCGACTGGACGGGAATCATGCAGGCAGCCGTTGTCATTCTGTTCGCCTGGTTGCTGCTACGTTTCGTGGATCGCATCGTGGAAGACCTGGGCAAATCAATTGCCGAGCGGCGATTGTTATTGCAAAGGATCAATGCATTTTTCCGTTTTTTCGTTTACCTGACAACCATCGCATTCATCGTCCTGGTGAGTTTCGACTTCAGCCCACGGGTACTTGCTGTTATTGGCGGTGCAAGTGTCGTAGCGGTCGGCTTCGCAACCCGCGATCTGCTCGCATCACTTGTTGGCGGCATCCTGATAATCCTGGATCGGCCCTTTCAGATCGGTGATCGTGTGAAATTCGGCGGCGAGTACGGCGATATCAAGACAATCGGCCTGCGATCTGTAAAACTCACGACGCTGGATGACAGCACTGTAACGATCCCGAATAATCTTTTTCTCAGCGAGGTCACCTCGAGCAGCAATTCCGGCCAGCTCGACATGCAGACCGTTGTTGATTTTTATATCGGACTGGACCAGGACGTCCATCGCGCACGTGAATTGATCAGGGAGGCTGCTGCTACCAGTCGCTACATCTACCTGCCAAAACCAATCAACGTGCTGGCGGCACAATTGCCACTGGATGGTTTTGTTGCGATGCACATGCAGCTGAAGGCCTATGTGCTGGATACCAAATACGAAAAAGACTTCGAAACTGATGTCACGTTACGAGTACATCGCGCATTCGCAGATCATTCGATTCTGCCACCTCTCATATTGAAGCGGGAAATCGACTAGCGACAGTGGCCGGTTTTTTCTCTACTGGTGTAACCAACACCGTATTCGCCTGCTATAAGTAACAAAAGACTCGTTTGCCGGCAACAGCCTGGCTGCATTTCAACAGGTGATTCTCAGATGAACTCAGTATCAATGCCAATGAGGTACAGGTTTGCGCCCGTTCTTGCGTGCTTTGTCGCAAGCGTCGCATTCAGCGCAATCAATCACGCCGCTATCCTGCAGGAAGCTGCGAACGCGATGGATGATGACTACATGCAGGAGTGGGCGTACACAGAAACATCGATCGAATCTGAGACGCGTACCGTTGGGCGTTATGACCCACGCCAGACGAAAGGTGAGCGATGGCAGCTATTGTCTGTCGACGGTCGAACGCCGTCCGTGGAAGAGATTGCCGAATACGCGGAGGAAAAAGAAGATGACAATGGTTCGTCGTCTGCCGATGACGGAGATCACGACGTCAGCGATGTCGCCGAACCGGACAGCCTGAGACTTATCGAGGAGACGAATGATTACTGGCTCTACAGCTTCACGCCGGTCGAAGACGATGACGAAGAAGAATTCATGAAACATATCGATGCGACGATGAAGATCGTCAAAGACGGACCGTACATCGAATACATCGACATGCACAGCAACAAGCCATTCAGACCGCAATTTGGCGTGAAAATAAAAGAGTTCGTGACACGGCTGATGTTTGGTCCGGCCGCCGACGGAGGTCCAATTGTGCCGTTATCGGTAGATGTGAGAATCAAGGCACGCGCGTTTATTGCGATTGGTATTGATGAAACCATGTCGATTTCGTTTAGCGATTATGAGTATGTTGGTGAATGACGATTACCAATTTTTAACGCAAGTTATATGTATCGGGGATATTCGCGGCGTCTTCGCTCTCGTACACAACTCAATATCGCAACACAGCACATTAGTTTAGACAGCCGCTCCTACAGATTCAGGCAAACTGTAGGAGCGGCTGGCGCACAGGACGTGCTTCTGTCGCGAAGCGCAGGGATGCGCGAGAGCGACGTAGCCGCGAATATGCACGAATTACGTCACGGATACTCCCGCGGGGCAGCCGCCAATAGCCTGATAACCTCCAATCCAACTACGTATATTTGCTCATGCCCTTGAGCAATTTGAGGTGTACAGTCAGCCTGCAGAACTGCATACCAGGGGGACAAGCAATGGGACAGGATTCACCACAAGACACGAAAACACTCGCGAAAGAAAAAATCACACGCCGCACGTTACTGGCGACCGCTGCTGCCGGACTTGGCACAGTGATGGTCAGGGGCGAAGCAAAAGCGGCAGCAGAAACTGCGACTGTGGCGCCTGGCGACGAGCGACGGTTGGTTAGTGATCTTGGCGAGCGTTCACCGTATGAAAAGCCACGCCGACTCGTCGGCAATGTCCTGCCCTCTTCTGCCTCCAAGACACCGTTACAGGACCTGGATGGCATCATCACACCATCTGACCTGCATTATGAGCGACACCACACCGGTGTACCGAGCATAGATCCCGCCAAATACACCCTGCGTGTTGAAGGTTTGGTTGAACGGCCGATGACGTTTTCGCTGAATGACCTGAAAAAGCTGCCAAAGACGACAGCGATTCGTTACATGGAATGTGGCAACAACGGGATTCCAGGCTTCGCCGGTATGAAACCGGAACTGACACCACAGCAAATCGATGGAATGGTAAGCACAAGTGAGTGGACTGGCACAACGCTGGCAGAACTCTGGGATTTAGTTGGACCAAAGGACGAGGCGACCTGGTTTTACGTCGAGGGACACGATGGTGAGTGGACCGGCTCTATTCCGATGAGTGATCGCTGGGATGACAGCCTGATAGCCTGGGGACAAAACGGCGAGGCTATTCGTCCGGAACAAGGTTATCCCGCTCGTTTATTGTTGAAGGGCCATCCCGGTGGACCGAACATCAAATGGATCAGCAGGATTGAGCTCAAGGGTGGTCCAATACCTGAGCAAACTGTCAAAGACTTCAGCTCAGTGTTTGGCGCGAAGTCACTGATCACCTACCCGGCATATCCAAACGTGCTCGAAAAACCTGGCAACGTTACTGTCTCCGGTCTCGCCTGGTCAGGGCGTGGCAAGATTGCTCGCGTAGAAATCAGTGCTGATGGTGGCAAGACGTGGGACGAGGCCGAATTGCAGGCGCCAGTATTATCAATGTGCCAGACACGTTTCCGTTATGACTGGAACTGGAATGGTGATACTGCAATGCTGATGAGCCGCGCAACAGATGAAACCGGCAACGTGCAAATCACATTGGAAGAAGCACGCACAGCGCGTGAGACGAATAAGGAAATTCGCCACTACTACAACAACATTCGTGCGTGGGCTGTAGCGGCCGATGGGGTTGTCACTTTCGGACTCAGTTAAGCGCTAAATCCAGGGATAGCCTGTTCGCGCCCTATCGTGCGATCAGGCCATCGCCGGCCATAAAGTCGACGATCGCTTTCGCTTCATCCACGAATACCGAATAGTCCCTGACAACGTCATGCTTTTGCGTGATTTTGGAATTTGCCTCGATCGCCCAGACGATGCCCTCGCTCTTGACGGAATAGAGCTCAGTCATCAACGAAAGATAGTGCGTCATATCCACCGCTGGTGGCTCACGGTATTCCTGCAGGTCAACACTGAAAACGTTGTAGTAGTAGGTCGGCCTGAGATTGTAAGTGGCTTCCGGCCGCATACCTTTTACTTTCCCGCTTGTTGCCAGACTCTCCAGGTGGGTGACCAGCAATGCATCGGCGTCGATCTTGTCTATCATCGCCACGAAAGTGTCGCGGGTCACCGGCGTTTTGGTATTCATCATTGAGGTACTCGCAACCCCAACAACACCGAGTTCAGCCATATGCTTGACTATCTCGTCCTCGAGATAGCGTCGTGAATCGAATGACGAAAACAGGGCGACGACCAGGATCTTGCTGTAAGGCGTATCAGCTGACTCCGGAATTGAGTGAACCCTGGTAACTTGTGGCCCTGCTGAGCAGGCCGATAGAACGGTGAAAACCCCGGCTACCAACAATAATCTCGGCGAGAAAAACTTTAGCGGCACCACGAAAACCTCCATATGAGTGAAACCTGACGCTGAATGATGCGGATGGATGGGGAGAAAAGATAGGGGGCGTTGGAAATTGTCGCCGCACAGGGAAATGGGGGTACGGAATCAACTTGAGTAGCATCGCCCGCTGGGCGGGCTCCTACAGTGGTTATTAGCATCGTAGGAGCCCGCCGTACGATAGATGTATTGCCTCAAATCCCGGGAGCAACGATCTATCGGCACGGGCGATGCCACTCAGGCTCGGTTCCAACGATATCCTGAGCAGCAGCATCAAACCGTCATACCAATAGCCCCGGGATTCCTCATGCTGCCAGTTTCCAGAGCTTTCGTGACGTGTGCGCTGTGTTCACTCCTGCTGATTTCGCTGCCGGCCACGGCCGCAGAGTCCAGTCCGACGACTGCAATCATCGGTGTAAACGTCATCCCAATGGACGAGGAGCGTATTCTCGAGAACCAGACGGTCATCATCGCTGACGGGCGTATCGCAGAAATCGGCAACGCTGACGATGTCGTTGTGCCAGACGACGCTAAACGTATCGAGGGCGACAATCGGTACCTGATGCCCGGCCTCGCCGACCTGCATACGCATCTTCGCGGAACGGATGAGTATGTAAACTACCTGGCTTTCGGCGTGACCACAGTCATGCATCTGGGCGGGTCGCAGGCTCGCGGCCGTGAATTACTCGAGCATCGCCGCCAGATCGAAGCAGGTAAGCTGACGGGGCCGAACATATACACTACCGAGCGTGTTTTTGACGGCGACCCACCCGCTTCCGGCGGCGCCTATCGGTTTTCGTCGCCCGACGCCGCCAGGGAAAAAGTAATAGAACTCAAAGAAGCCGGCTTCGACTTCATAAAGATCTATAACAACGTGCCCTATGCCGTTTTCCAGGCAACCGTGGATGAAGCACGCAAACAGGACATGCCTGTATTCGGCCATGTGCCACGAAAATTCGCTCCGTTAACCGCGATGCGGGAAGGTCAGAATGCGGTGGTGCATACGGAGGAATTCTTCTTCACGTATTTCAATGGGCCGCGAAGCACCAGGGACATGGACCTTGGATACGAGGCAGATTTGTCCGCCATTCCCGCCCTCGTCGAGGTGTTGGTTGCAAATGATGTAGCAGTAATGCCGGACCTGTCTTTCACATTCACAGACCTCCTTATGTGGGACAGTCTTGACCTGATCTGGACAGATACCGAAATGCGCTACCTCCACCCGGATAAAGTTTCCGACTGGAAGGTTGCAAACATCAATCGGCGCGAGGCGATTGAAAACTTCATCGTTCGCGAGCAGTGGAAGTCTGACCTGATGCAGGAGCTGACCCGGCAATTCCAGGAGGCTGGAGTCCTGCAGGTGATCGGCACCGATGCATCCTTACCGGGTTTATTTCCAGGAAAAGCGGCTCACCGCGGATTAACCGAGTTGGTGAAAGCCGGTCTGAGCAACTTCGATGCATTGTCGATCGGCACACGTAATGCCGGGGAGTTTGTTCGTCGCTACATCGACAAGGATGTGCGTTTCGGCAAGATTGAAGTTGGTTATCGTGCGGACCTGGTTCTGGTTGCGCAGAACCCGCTCGATGATGTACGCAATACACGATTCGTTGAGGCCGTTGCTGTTAATGGCCGCTGGTTTCGAGAAAACCGAACTGGAAAGCCAGCGGGAATTACTGGCGGAACGATTTCAGGCGCTCAATGAAGTGAACGAACAGGTGGATGCCGCACTTGAGGGGCAATCAGGCAAGCGCTGTGATTCACGACATTCTTATCGCACATGCTGGTGACGCGGAAACAGCGGCAGCGATTGAGAGTCGCATTAACTCTGCTGGCTACGGCGCCGCATTCGCAGACCAATTCGATCGCGCTCACCAGATCCTCGAAATTGGTACCCGATTATTTCCCGATTCTGCAAACACCTGGGACAGCCTGGCCGAAATCACGCTTCAACTGGGCGACAGGGAAAAGGCCATCGAGTATTACCAGAAGGCGCTGGAAGTGGACCCGGAATTTTCGAATGCGGCAGATCAGCTCAAAGTGCTCACGCTCGAGCAGGCCGAATAAATAGCAGGAATCTATTGTTATGCAATATGCATTACGATTATGTAAATGTCGCAATTCGCAGACAATTGATAAGTAATTTCAAAGTGTTACCGTTCCGGCTCAAGACAACAAAATAATTATTAGTGCCGAACAGAATCGGGCTCCCCGGAGCGGTAAATAATGAACGACCTACGCTTTTCGCGTCGTCTCAGGCTATGCGCACTCATCCTGACCTCGGCCTTTTTGACCTCATCTTGCGGTGGTGGTTCATCTGCCGATACGACACCCGCAACGGGCACGGTTCTGTTTCTGCTTACCGACGGACCTGCCGATGATTTGAGCGCGATCAATCTCGAAGTTACGGAAGCGACATTGATCGGCGGCAACGGGCAGCAAACAATTTTCTCCGGCGACAAGACAATCAACCTCCTTGACTTGTATCACTTCAACGAGCCCATTGCGTTCGGTGAAGTACTGGCAGGCGACTACACGAAGATTCGTTTGCAAATTTCGAGTCTTGAATTAGTAGAGAAAGACACCGAGAAAAGGACGTTCCTGAGATTGCCGGCGAACGGGAAAATCGATTTGCTGGACCAGGGACGCTTCACCGTATTCCCGGGTCGCACACTTGTTGTGGAAATTGACATCGACGCCAACAAGTCCATTCATATAGTTGGTACCGGTAATGGCGCCTACCAGTTTCGTCCGGTTGTCAAAGTCAACATCATGGACGGCGGGTTGCCTGACAAGCTTGCACGGCTTGAAGGCGTTGTTGCAGAGATTTACGACGATCCGGCTGGCAAGTTTCTTTTATGCTCTGCCGACTTCTCTGACGTTTGCGTTGTCGTTTACCTGGCGAAAGATGGCAGTGTTTTCGATGCCGAGGGCCTGCCGGTGAGCTTTGGCAAACTCATGATTGATGATTTCGTCACTGTTATAGGGCGATATCGACAAGACGACGCTAATAACACGGAGAACACCGGCGTCGATGAGAAATTCGCGTTCGAAGCGATCGTGATCGAGATCGGTGGCAACGCCGATCAGATCAAAGGCATTGTTGCCAGCACACCCGATGAGAACGACCAGTTCGACATCGTCGTCGACAAGAGCGATGTTGTCAGGGTACAGCTACAGGACGGCACAAAAATCGTAGGCAATGACGGTGCACTTGATCGCGACGCAATTATCGTTGCACAGGATATCGAAGTCGAAGGTGTCATCGTCAAGCCTGCTGTCGCGGGCGATCCTGAAACTGTAAATGCGGCTCTCATCCTCATCGATGATGGACTTATTGAAGACAAATTGAGCGGCACTATTATCGAACCGCTCGATTCCAGCAATATGTCTTTTAATATGGCCACCGGCACTGGTGATGTTTGCGTTAACCTGAACAACGACTCAATCATTAATCTCATCTCGGCAAATGCTGATGGCACGGAAGTGAAGATTGGACCCTTCGCCGACCTGGCACGTGGACAATCAGTAGATACCTACGGGCAGCAGGGTATTGGCGGCTGCTTCGAGGCAAGCGATGTTGTTGTTGACCTGACAGGTCAACCGTAAAAAGATACTGCGCCGGCAGCTATTCAAAAAGCGCTTTGCGCCGGGCCAGGCTTTCCTCTGGCCAGTATTGACTGCGCCGGTAATATTCGGGCACTGCCGGTACGTCGTCGGGCAGAATAACCCAGGGTTGTTTTGAGTCTGTATAGATGTGGATATCGGGCGGCAGACGATCTGGCTCGTTAAGTGTGCCAACACGGACCACGCAGGTCTTCTCACCCAGTCCCGCATAGTGGCTCCAGAGGGCGATCTGGCATGTCGGGCAGCGCGCGATGATCTGTCCATGGCCACTCTCTGACGGGATAGCGACCTTCTCCACCGAACCCTGCAGTACCTCGAACCGGTCTGCCTCAATAAAGGCATTTAGCGCGAACGCTGAGCCGGTCTCGCGCTGGCACCAGCGGCAATGACAGCAATGCACGAATAAGGGTCCGCTGTTCATGCGATATTTCACTTCACCACATGTGCATGCACCTTCGAATACTGATTTCTGCCCGTCACCCATATTGATCCCCCGAATAGTGACATTAGCGTAACAGCCTGCCCTGTCGGATTCACTCACCAGCCAGGTCCATTTTGGATTTTGCTCAGGGCTATGCGACGATAATGCCATGCCATCCACTGACACTAACCAACCACATCCTGCCGACTTCGTAATTGACTGCGATGAATTGACTGCAGCACTCGATTATTACACCCGACAGCTGGGATTCAGGCTCGATGTAATTTTCCCTGCCGATAATCCGCGCACTGCAGTTCTAACGGGATTCGGCAAGTGCCTCCATCTGCAGAGAACCGGTGCTATCGCGTCAGCCACGGCGGCATACGTTCCGTCAGTTACCGTCCACCATGCCGGTGAAGATGCCTGGGGTGCAGGACGTGCGGGCATGCAATACAGGGACCTGATACCTGACCGACTTGGCGGAAAATACATCGCATCGCATATACGCATTCAGGACGGCGGCCCGGTGCCTGACTACGTGCATCACCATCACGTTAAATTTCAAATGATCTATTGTTACAAAGGCTGGGTGCGCGTTGTTTATGAAGACCAGGGTCAACCGATCGTAATGCAAGCCGGCGATTGTGTTTTGCAACCGCCGCACATTCGACACCGCGTTCTCGAGTGTTCTGATGGAATGGAAGTTATAGAGATCGCCGGGCCCGCCGAGCATGAGACATTGGTTGAACATGAGATTGCATTGCCGACTGATTCGGTACAACCAGACCGGAACTTCGACGGACAGCAGTTTGTATTTCATCAGGCAGCCAATGCCCGGTGGCTGCCCGCCTCGATCGACGGATTTGAAGCGCGTGATATTGGCATTGGCGCAGCGACTGGTGGGGTTGCGTCGGTGATGGTTTTGCGAGCGACTGGGGCGGGGCAATCAGGTTTTATTTGTCACGATGCTGAGTTCTTCTTTAACTTTGTGTTGCAGGGATCAGCTGCTTTGAGTTGTGGGGATGATAAGCGGTGGCAGGTTTCGGCTGGTGATTCGTTGGTGATTCCACGGGACACGCGGTTTGAGATTGGGGAGAACAGTTCTGATCTTGAGTTGTTGCAGGTTGTTTTGCCTGGGGACGTTGCGTTCAGCCGTGGCTAGGGACCCTGGCATCGGGGCATCGCCCGTGCCGATAGATCGCTGTACACAAGGGTTGAGACACCGAAACTATCGTACGGCGGGCTCCTACAGTTCTAATTAGCATTGTAGGAGCCCGCCCAGCGGGCGATTCTGCAATGTAAATATGAAACCGTTCGTTGGTCATTCAGCCAGCGTTAATAAAGACACAGTTACCTTGCGTTATCGGCGTTGCTATTGCGGCGTCTTAAGCATCTTCGCAAAGGAAACAGTGTCATGAAAACAATCACCTGTGCAGTACTTACCGCCATACTCCTGGCGGCGGGCAACGCCTATGCAGACAACGGATTGTCTGTCGGCGCATCACTAGGCTATGCCAATATCGAAAATGATGACCCGGCATTTGATTTCGATGCCAACGATACCGGTTATAAATTTTTCGCTAACTATTCATTCGCCAATTACCTCGCGTTTGAGGGTGGCTTTGTCGACTTCGGCGAACCAACTGATGATGTTCTTGGCATCCCCGGGAAAGATAGACGCACAAGGGCTGGACGCTTTACGGCGTCGGCAGGCTGCCCTTGTCCGACAGCGTCGAGCTGTCGTAGGCAGGTGTAATTTCCTGGGATGCGGACTCGATTGTTGATGGTGCCCTGGTAGGGGCGGACGACGGCGATGATCTCGCCCTGGGTTTCGGTGCAAGCTGGAACACCAATGGCACATTGGGCTTGCGGGCTGAATATGAATGGTTCGATATACCTGATGCCGACAACGTCTGGATGGCATCGATAGGATTCGTACTTAGATTCTGATTCGTTCCGCCGTGGTCTCCGTCCGCGGGCGGAGACCATTGCATCCGGAAGATGATGGCTCAGCCAGCCAGCTCGAGCACCTTCTGCGCCGTACGCCAGTTACGCCCTGTTGCCGGCACACCGAGCAGCTTTTCTGCACGAGCAGCGAGTTTGGATCGACCGATTCCGTCGGGCGCATGCAGGTAAAAAACCTGCCCGATTAGCTCGAAGTTTCTCGCTGGTCGATTTGATCTTTTCCAGACCGTCAATATCGGCATCAGTCGGGGCAGAGGACAGGAAATACAGATGCAGTGTTTTCGGATTATCTGCAGCAGCGGGAAACGGATTGGCCAGCAAAGCACTCTGCAGATCTTTTACTGACATGAGTAATACGTGCGGTTCAAAATGAAATCGATCGAGTACGGCCTGTCGAATCTTCTTCGACAAATTGCTCGCCTGTACACCCTTGTGCCGGAAAACCACGTTGCCGCTCTGGATATACGTCACCACATCGACGCAACCGATCTCACTGAGCAACCCCTGCAGCTCCTTCATCGGCAGAATATTTCGACCGCCAACATTAATGCCGCGGAAAAAAGCGATCCAGGTTGTCATTGCAACACGCTAGCACGCCATCCAGCGCCAATACAGCATCGAATTTTTCGCCCGGGTGTCCCGGTAACTCCAGCCAAATCAACAACTAACTACCCAGACCTTTTCATCACATCGATATCAGGAAAGCGTCAGCACTTCCTCACCTCTGTTGACAGGTATCGGCCTAAATTCAACTCATCGAAAACCACAGCCCGGGAGGGATCGATAATGAAACATCTCAAATACATCGCAGCAGCAATCCTGGTAGCCAGCGTGTCCGCTGGCTGCAGCGCCACTCACCATGCTGGTGATGTACGTGGCGCCGACGACGCCGATCGCATCACTGTTGGCACCGTGCAAAAGGAAATTACGCTCGGCATGTCCGCAGCAAGCGTTGCAGAGGCGCTTGGCTCGCCAAATATTGTCACTTCCGATGACCAGCGCCAGGAAACCTGGATTTACGACAAGATATCCAGTGAAGTCACTTACTCGCGCAGCAGCGGTACGATTGTCGGCCTCCTGTTTGGGGGTTCGGGTGGCGGTGCTGGTGTTGGCTCGACCAGTGCTGGCGCGAGCGCGACCTCGCAACGTACTTTGACTGTGATCATCAAGTTCGATGCGGATGACAGGGTTCGCGACTTCTCGTATCACAGCTCGAGATTCTGATGAGCGCCCGGCACTCAAAATCGACGTGTTGGTATGCGCACTGGCTGGCATTGCTCGCTATCGGCCTGCTCAGTGCCTGCGCAACGACGGGTATGCCGGAAGATGCGCTGCGCCTGCCCGAAAGCACGCTCGATGTGCGCGCGATTCAGACACGGACGTTTGCCGCCACATCGGAGACCGCGATTCTTGCCGCAACGATCGCGTTATTACAGGACATGGAATACAACATCGACCAAATCGAGAAACCGCTTGGCGTAATTACGGCATCCAAAGTGACGGATGCAGACTCAGCCACGCAGAAGACCGGCCTGTTTATCCTCGACATGCTTTGTGTGATCTCGATGTCGGGAGGATGCGACGCGATGTCGAAGGCCAGTGACGAACAACACCTGACCGTGACCATTGTGGTTATACCGAGCCTGGCGCGAAGCGGAGAATACGTCACCCGCATCACGATTCAGGGAGTTCTGTACAACAAGGCCGGGCAGATCCTGGTGCTGGAGCGAATTGACGATGCCGCAACCTACCAGGAGATTTTCGACAACCTTCGCAAATCTATTTACATACAGGTGAGCAAAAATGACTAGGATAATTCATGTGCTGATGTTGCTTTGCCTCGCGCTTGTCGGCGGCTGCGCAACTACCGCTCCTGATGATGTTGTCGGCGGTGGTACGCAACTCGCCACACGGCAAATCCAGACACGGGAATACGATACGCTGGACAAACCGATGACCATGCGCTCAGTTATTGCGACAATGCAGGATCTCGGCTTTACGATAGATCATGCAGATATCGATCTTGGTACGATTACTGCGACTCGCTTGCACGAATACACAATGCGTATGACGGTTACCGTCGTGGAGAAAGGTGATGCACGTATTTCAGTGCGGGCAAACGCCAGGATTGAAGAAAACAGTGTCACCGATCCGGCAACCTACCAGGACTTTTTTGTTGTCCTTGATAAAGCGATATTTTTGACGCGGAACAAAGTTGATTGATGCAGCCGCGACCGTTGCGCGCATTTATCAATATGAGCAGGGGCCACCTGGTTACGATTAATTTTGTATCGTCCGCTGGCCGGGCGAATGTTGCCTACGGCGGTGTCAGGCTATCCGACTGGAACATACTCTTGATCTTCCTGCCAAAAGCAGCAAAGCCAATAAAAAGAAACACACCGAATTTTTTCGCCAGCACCGCAAACGCTGCAAGCATGCCTGTCTTCATAGCAACTTTACCGGCGACCAGTGCGCCGATACCGTATGCCGCAACGTGGTCCATGCTGGAATCAAAATCTTCGTAGCGATTACCGGGATTGAATTCAGCCATGGCGAGTACCGCGTCCCTGCTCTGCGTTTACCTCAGCAAGCTGGCTGGTGTTGGCGATGAAGGTCATGCTTAAAACGCCAGTGCGCCCAAGTGCCCGAATATCATAGTTGAGCGTCGTCTCTTCATCCTCTCCGAACTGTAGCTCTTTGGCCCAATAGAGTTTCCTGGCATAGGCGTCATAATGTGGTTGCTCCGCCCAGCCAACCAGCTCAACGGGTTGATAACCTGCATCGATCCTGTCGTCATTGTTGTCCCGACTGTCGGACTGCATATCCTCGAGCAACTCAGCGTAGTCAATATCGGCTGCATCCTCGTCCGATACATGTCCGTCATCGACGTATTCGATTGTCACGGCCCATGATTCATAGTCGAACGGCGTATATTGGGCGGGAAAGAGCATGCCCATGACATCCTGCCCAGGAGGATTGCCCCAGATCTCGACCAGCACGGTCTCGGCGTCAGCTGCGTCCAGGAAGTAGAATTCGTCAGGAACCTGCAGCGTGACCAGGTTGTCTCCCAGGCTTATCTCGCCCTTCTGTGGGTCCAGGGAGTCCATCACCGCCTGCATTTGCTCGAGGTATTCCTGCTCTTCAGCGGACATAGCCTCATCCTGAGCGTATGCGGGCTGCAGGCCAGCAACCATCAGCATGCCTAGCAGAGCGAGTTTAGTGAATGAGCGAGTAATCATGGCGCCCTCCCGTTCGTAAACGGTGCAGTCGGGACTGCAAAATAAGTGAATATGGTGACCAACAATGGCAGATACACCACATACACCGCCGTTTCCTGCGTCACAAAACAGGCAGATTGCAGAACTGCGAGAGTTCGCAAACCACTAAAAAAGGTGGAGATAAGGTGCCTGTCACCATAACTGCTACCTCGACAGGCACCTTTTGTTTGGGGCTAGAGACTCGCGGCGGGTCCGTGGAATGCGGCTGCCTGTTTCATGACATCAGCCGGGTCTTCGATCGGGATGGAGCACATGTCCGGGTTGCAGATATACATCGAGGGGATGCCGCGGTCGGGATAGCGTCCCGGCTCCTCGTAGTGCAGCAGCTTTCTTGGTTCGAAGACAACTCTTCCGGCATCAAACAATGCTTGTGCGTTGGGGTGACTCAAATCGCCAACAATTGAAAACTCGACGTAGGAAGTCGTGACTTTCTCCAGCGCCATTGCGAACTCGCCGGTGATCTTGCCTTCCCTGCGAATAATTGACGGCTGTGCGACGCCGCGAATTGCGTTTTCGGCAACCGACTTATATTGGTCGTCCTTGGTGTAAATCGCGAGATCGAAGTAGAAACTTGCTGCCGTCCCATTCGACTCCAGCGGTTTTCTTGGCGCGATGATAGCCGCTGTCTCATCCGGCACCGTGGCAAAAAATCCACCGTTCTTATCATCCTGCAGCAATGACAAAGCAGACTTGCCAATTCGGTCTGCCGCAACCAGCCATTGTTCGTCGCCGGTCGCGCGGTATATCGATAACAAAGCGGTGCCAAACCAGGCTTGTGCGCTGAGGAACGGCTTGGTTTCGGTCACCAGCGGGCGCATTCGTGCATCGTTGTCCGCAGCGTTGTTGGGGGTCGCCTGCACAACCCAGCCATCGTCCTGCATTCGTGACTCCAGAATCGCTCCGGCCGCTCTTATCGCTGTGTCGAGATAATCGCTGTTACCTGTTGTTTCATAAGCAATAATATAGGCCGATATCACCTCACCATTGCGATCCGTGTAAACCGCGTGATCTACCGGCGGCGTGCCATATTCGCGCCGCTGGGCGTCGCTGGGCAGCAGCCAGTAGTCACTCGCGCTCATGCCACGCGGCAAATTTGCTGGCATGCTTTTCTGGTTGGTATAGAACGTGCCGTCCGGCGCCATCATCCAGTTCTTCAGGTAGCGATCAATTTCCCTGATACCTTCAAGGTACTTCTCATCGCCGGTGTGCTGATAACCGATGGCGAACGCTGTGATGGCATTGGATTGCACCAGGATTCTTTTCTCGGGAATAGCGCGGAGCGCACCAAATCTCGCCGGTATTTCCATGTCCTTTGGAAATGCAGCGATGTAGCTACCGCCCCAGACGGGATCGATCGCGTTGAGAAAACCGGCGGAGCCCTTCAGTGCCAGGTCATGCAATTCATCATCGTTATACAGGTGTGCCCTGAGATAGAGATGGCGCAGGCGCGAGCCACTTTGCTCACCACCGATACCACTCCTCCCCCAGCCACCGTATTTTCGATTGAGAGATCTGTCGATTTGCGCACGCAAATCATCCCGGATGAGGCTCAATTCGGTGTCCGCAGGTGTCGGCGGCGCCGCGTACGGGGAATTCGGGTCCGGTTCCAACGTGCCGGCGGCATGCTGCGCAGCCATATCTTCGAGGATTGGAATGAAGTTGCGTGGCAGGCGATTGCCGCGAATCGCTAATACCTGTGTCGCATCAGGTGACATGAAGATGGTCGCCGGCCAGGCCCAATCGGAATAACGCTCGCCGATATCCGGTCGCGCTTCGGCGTCGACTTCTATTGCAATGAAATTTTCGTCGATGAGATCAATAACGTCACTATCGGTGTAGGTCAGTGACTCCATTCGTGCGCAGGCCGCACAACCTTCCATACCGACGCTGACCAGGATTACCTTGTTCTCTGCTTTCGCTGCCGCAAATGCATCGAGTTCCCAATGTTTCCAGTCAATGGTTTCGGCAGCATTGAGCGCAGGTGCCACGATAATTATCAGCCAGATCAGACGCTTCAAAACAGACTTCATTACTTACCCCCCCAGGAAAAGGATTCAGACGCCAGTCCTACTCATCAGCAGACCGGCTGGCAGGCCCATTTATTTCGCACCCGGACAGTCCTCAACGTACTAATACACCCTTTCGCAAATGTCGTATATTGTTCCTGCAACTAATCTGGAGGGGTATTCACATGTGCAAACAAATTCTGGCAATCGGACTGTTCATACTGCTTGGCGGATTTGGTATGCCGACGCAGGTTTCGGCCGACACCATCGCAGTCATAGGTACTGGCAGCGTGGCGAAGGCACTCGGCCCCGAGTTTGCCGCCCTCGGCCACACGATCGTCTACGGATCCCGTGATCCGGCACGCGATAGCGTCAATGAACTGGTCGCTCGTACCGGCCATGGCGCGTCGGCCACTACTCCGGCAGAGGCTGTAAGGAATGCGAGCATTGTCGTTTTGGCGGTACCTGGAGACGCTATTGAACCGGTAGTCAAAGGTTTGGGTGACCTGTCCGGCAAAATAATCATCGACCCCACCAATGCGATTGGCGAGGACGAAGACGGGTTTTTCAAGATGATGGTTAACACGTCCAACGCTGAATTAATTCAGGGGTGGGTGCCTGATGCCTACGTGGTCAAGGCGTTCAATACCCTGAATTGGAGGACCATGGTCGATCCGGAGTCAGCAGGTGGTCCTGTTTCCATACCGCTGGTTGGCGACAGCGTGGAAGCCAAAGCAACCGTCGCCGCGCTGGTAACCGGCATCGGTCTGGAACCTATTGACCTTGGTCCTATTCGCTACGCCCGTCATGTTGAGGGCATGCTGATTGTCTGGATCAACAATCGCTTTGCCGGCGGGGAGGCGTTCGATTATTACCTGCGCAGGGTTCCGTCACCTACTGAGTAGCAACTGGCACTTTGGTTTGCCGATGATAAATCGGCAGCATAGAAATATTTGAAGCGTGGGTCGAAAAAAATTCCGGACACGAAATGGGACGCAGGCGTCTGCTGAACATGCAGGCAGAAATCCAAACTCGCAGTTTTCGCGTATGCTGGCGCCATGACTTCAGGCGTACTCGCTCTCCTGTCCATCTTGCCGATCGCATTTGTCGCGGTGTTCCTGGTTGGTCTGCGCTGGCCAGCAAGTCGGGCAATGCCGCTTGCCTATATCGTTTGTGCGTTGTTGTGTCTGTTCGTATGGCAGGTGCCCGTTGCCATCGTAGCGGCAGCGACAATTAACGGGGTCATCGTAGCGGCGACATTGATATTTATTATTTTCGGTGCGATCGCGCTTCTGAACACATTGCAGGAAAGTGGCGGTTTGTATTCTATCCGCGCTGGCTTCACCAGCATCTCATCAGATCGACGTATCCAGGTCATTATTATTGCCTGGCTGTTTGGCTCCTTTATTGAGGGCTCGGCTGGCTTCGGTACGCCTGCAGCGGTTGCCGTACCACTGTTGGTAGGGCTCGGTTTTCCTGCCATGGCGGCCGTCATCGCAGGCATGATCATTCAAAGCACGCCGGTTTCATTTGGCGCTGCCGGTACGCCCATACTCGTCGGCGTAAGCACGGGGCTATCAAATGATCCGGCCGTGGCCGCCTTCGTCAATGACATGGCGTTCGAAAATTTTGCGGCGCTGCTCGACTCCATTGCCGTAAAAGTAGCGTTGCTGCATGCGATTGCCGGTACGTTTGTGCCGCTCATTGTCGTTTGTATGATGACGCGGCTGTTCGGCGCAAATCGTTCATTTGCAGAAGGGTTACGTGCATGGAAGTTTGCGCTCTTCGCCGCGTTCGCGATGACGGTTCCTTATTTACTGGCTGCTGTATTCCTGGGCCCGGAGTTTCCATCGCTGCTGGGTGGTCTGGCCGGTCTCGCTATTGTCATCACCGCGGCACGCCACAATTTCCTGCTACCAGAAGATGAGTGGCATTTCCCGGACAAGGCGGACTGGGATCCATCATGGACCGGCACGATACAGATAAAACCGGCCGACATAGCGGACCGCAACATCAGCATGGTGTCAGCGTGGGCGCCGTACTTTGTCGTTGCCGTTTTGCTGGTGATAACACGACTCGACGTCTTACCTTTCAAGTCGTTCATGCAAGCGGTTGCAATACGCATACCAGAACTGTTGGGCACGCACATTAATGTCAGCGTTGCACCTTTGTATTTACCGGGCACGATTTTTCTCGTGGCTGTCGCGTTTACTTTCTTTTTGCATAAGATGGAGCGTCCTGCGCTCAAACGTGCGCTCGGCAAGTCCGGAAAAGCTGCGATACAAGCATCGGTCGCTTTGATATTTACCGTGCCAATGGTGCAGGTGTTCATCAACTCCGATGGTGGCGCGGCCGGATTTGATCGTATGCCGATTGCACTGGCCGACGGTGTCGCTGCCGTAGCCGGTAGTGCGTGGCCATTATTCGCTACTTTCATTGGCGGTATGGGCGCTTTCGTTGCCGGCAGCAACACGGTCAGCAATATGATGTTCTCGTCGTTCCAGTTCGGTGTCGGCCAACGTATCGGTGTCGACCCTTCCTGGATCGTTGCGCTGCAGGCGGTCGGCGGCGCGGCCGGCAACATGATCTGTGTGCATAACGTGGTCGCCGCATCGGCTGTCGTGGGGATGCTGGGACGCGAAGGTCAGGTGATACGCCGCACGTTCTTCCCGTTCGTCTATTACGCCCTGTTTACGGCATCTATTGGCTATTTTCTCGTCTGGTCAAAGCAGATGGGATCCATCAATGCCGGCTCGCTGATCGCAAGCGCGATTCTGCTCGGCGCGATCTTTCGACAATCTGGCGCGGTAACAGGGCCTGAAACACTGTCACGGCGGGAGGTCTGACGCAGTCAGGATGCCCGTTTTGTGACATAACTCCTGAAATCCCATTCACTAGTCAGCAAACTGCCTTTTCGGCAACCGCTTATGGTGCGGTTGCCCCAATCTCGGCAGCAGATTTGCTATGTACGAAGCACATTTTGGACTGAAAACCCGGCCATTCGGCGCTAAAGCCGAAGGTGCGGGCGTATTTGTCGGTCCGCAACAGGCGAAAATCATGACCAGCCTCAAGCAAGGCCTGGTCGCTTCGGACGCAATCATTACTGTGACCGGTCCTGTTGGCGTTGGCAAAACCACGATTGTGAGTCGCGCCCTGGAATCCATCTCTCCTGGCCGAATGGTCGCATGGGTGGGCCGCATGCAGCTCGCACCGGATGAAGTGCTCGAGCTCCTCCTGGCCGGATTCGGCGTCAGTGGCCAGGCGAAAGGAACTATCCGGCGATTCGCCGCATTCCGCAGGCTGCTGAATGAACGTGCAGCAGCTGGCGCACAGGTTGCCATCGTCGTCGAAGATGCCATGCGCATCGGTAACGATGCACTGGCCGAACTGGAAGCGCTAACTGCTGCTGATACCGGTGACGCCGCAAGCGCCAACATTATTCTCATGGGTCCGCCGGAGCTGAACAAGTTGCTGACAACTCCCGAACTCGCACGCATACACCAGCGCAACCGGCTACGACAAACGATCGATCAATTCAGCGCTACCGAAGTGCACGGTTACCTGAAGCACTGCATCAGGGAAGCCGGTGGCGACTACGACGCAATATTCGATGATGGCGTAACGGATATCCTGATCCGCTGCTCCGGGGGCATACCGAGAATTATTAATACACTTTGCGAAACTGCGTTGACAACAGCTGCAGGAAACAACGCAAAACGAGTTTCGCTGGCATTGATGCGCCAGGTCGCAGCAGATGCGTTCGGCTTTGAGCCCGATCTCGTTGCGACAGACGCGCCAGTTGACACGCCGCAAGTGCAAAGCGCAGCGCAAGCAGACCGCATTACTGCAGCAGTAAAACCAGAAGCAGCTGTTGAGAGCGAGATTCCCGTACCATTGCCCGAAGTTGTTGTCGAGTCAGTCAAGTCCCCGAATGTAACTCCGGCAGTAGCTGCAGAGCTATGCGCAAAAGCGGCGCCGCTGACAGATGCGCCCAAGGCACCACCCAACGACATACCCGAACTCATTAACGACACCAACGCTGAGCTAAAGCAGCTGGAAGCTGAACCAGCAGACGCCGCTGCGGGCGCGGAATTCGATATCGAGTCCACACAAACACAGAAGCGACCGGCTGCGCTTGCATCTGACGATCCTGAAGACGGCGTCGGAGACGAGCCTGACTTCAGTCTCGACCAGGCGTTATCGCCGGATACTGATCAAACCAATGTCATGCCGGGTATCACACCGAATCTCGACCAGCTCGCTGCCGCTGCAAAGCAGCAGGACCGTCAGAAAGCCGAAGCCGACATCAAGATTGCTGCTGAAGCGGTGCACTCACCCACCGAGAACCTCCCCACCCTGTCGAATTCGATGCGGGTTGATGTCGAGGCCGAGGTTAAGCGAGCTGAGAACGCAGATGCAGCACTTGCTGCACAGTCGGCGGCCAAAGCTGCGCCGGTAGCCAAACCTGTTATTGCGGCTACTCCGGAATCAGCGCCTCAGCCTGAGCCGAAACCAGAACAAGCGGCAGAAGCTGCAGCAGTTCCGCAACCAGCACCTGAGCCTGAACCTCGGGTGCAGAAAGAAACTGCACCTGCTCCGCCAGCAACGAATGAAAAAGAGCCAGAGCCTGCACCTGAGCACGTAGCAAAAACTACAGCAGCTGCGAAACCAACGCCTGAACCCGAGCCTGAGGTAGCGGAAGAAACTGCATCTGCTTCGGCAGCAGCGAATGAGCCTGAGTCTGATCCTGAGCCAAAGCCAGAGCCAGAGCCCGAGATCAAGGCAGAAACGGTGGCAATACCCAAGCCCGAAGCTGCGGCACCTCTCGAACTTATCCTTGAACCGGAGTCTGCCCCGGTAGATAAAGCAGCGGCTGCGCCTGACTCACCTGCCAGGGAAAAACCAGCCAAGCGGATTCCGGATATTGACGCGCTGGAAGCCGCGCTCAATTCGGCCAAGAAAGGTGATTTTGCAGCGCAGCCTGCCAATGATCCCGTTGCCGCCCTGAAAATCGAAACAGCGGCTCCACCTCCAGATCCTGTCGTGGAAACAGAGAAAGCCCCGGCAGCGAAGGCCCCGGCAGCAGAAATCCCGGAAATAACGCTGGATGATTCCCTGCCGAAGCAAAAAAGATCAGATCAGGAACTCGAAAAATGCGCCGCAGAGATTGGCGGTGCAAACTCACTCGAAGACATCAGCGACTTTGCAGCTGAAACAATATTCGGCAATGAAGCGTTCGATGAAATCGCTGCGGCAGTAACGGCCAGTCCTCCGGCTGAGACACCATCACCGGTAATGCTGCAGAATTCAGACATTACTGCAGCCGCTAACGAACCAATCGATGCAAAACCGGCCGTAGAAACAAACCCCAAGGATATGGATGCGTCAGCGAAAAGCCGGATGGCGATGATCAATGCATTGAACAATGAAATTCCAGCCAATCCAACACCAGTAGGTGAAACAATAGAATTAGGCGAGGACAAGCCAAAAGCGACTGCCAAGCCGTCAAAACCAAGTGGCCCGCAACCGGAACCCATCGAGAATCAGATCAACACCTCGATGACACAAACGCTAAAGGCGCTAAGTGCTGCGAAAGCAACGCAACCCAGTGTCATAGAGGACGACGAGAAACCTTCCGGTGGCCTGTTTAGCCGGTTCCGCCGTTCTTCCTAGCCGACGTCGCGTCACTTCAATTCAGTTCCCGGCGTATCCCGTAAGCTCGACATAACCACGACCATTTATGATCCCGGTGTCCGACGTTCCGCGCACGTCGACAGCGCCTTCCCAGTAACGCACTGTCGTGATCAGCTCCTGGTTTCGCAACGCCGGCACGACATCGAGCTGCATATCCAGTTTCGGTACTGATATCGTCCACTCCGCTGGATAACGACCACCCTGCTTGCTTTCCCAGTACTTGCGAACCTCAATGACGACGTCGTCATGATCCAGGTGCGTCGCCCGGCCAGCCGTATCGATCCAGGTGCCAGCCGAATGCTCATCTCGCGTGCCGTCATTTTGCCGCAGAGCGTAATACATCAGGTCACTGCCATCGGAGAGTTGCAGGGCGAACCAGTCCCAGCCTTGCTGATCTTTCGACAAAGCACTACTGCCCCATTCACGATCCAACCACGACAGGCCGCTGACTGCATACGTCGTGGCACCAATTTGCAACGTGCCGTTCGTTGCTAGGCGCGAGATCGAGTAATAGTAGGAAGCATTGCCAGGCTGCGAGGCTTTTTGGCTCAGTCCATCCTTTCCGTTGAGCACGGGATCCTTCAACGGCATCAATCGCAGATCCAGCGAGATATCTTTGTCGCTGGCATGCAGTTCCCAGGGCGACAACTCTTTCGTTTGCTGCACATCAGTCTTTTTGATGGACCAGTCTTCAAGCCAGACGCGAAAAGGTAGCGCTTGCGCCCCGGCTAGGCCCATGCTGCCACGCGAATAACGCTGGGCAACATGAAACTTTTCGTTATCAATATCACTAACGGCAAAATGGCCGATGTAAACCTGGTCAGTTTTCCAGGCAGATGTATTTTCATTCATGGCTTCGCCAGGCGGCGCCAGAGAAAACCGGAAAATAGTCAGTTCAAAACCGAAGCGTTCACCACCAGACCCATCAAGGTTGCCAGTGACATACCACCACTCATTGCGAAAATCGGGATGCGGGCCGTGATCTTCGGGAAAACGGAACGTGCGCGGCTGAAGTGCACTGGCATATCCCGCGACATCTCCGGCACCGAGAAGCTCTGCCAGCCGCGAAGAGCCTGGCGGATCCTGCGGGACGTTCACGGAAGCGCTCATCCGATGGTCTGAATGAGGTAACAATAAAGACGATTACTACTGTAATAACAGCAACTAACAGTGTTTTTTTGATGTTTATACTCATAATGAGTCCGGCCTTACTCCTCACGCATGGCCAGTGCCGGCCTGGCGCTTGCCGCACGCCAGGCCGGATAAACGCCGGCTACTAACGCCGCCCCCACGGATAACGAGAGCGCCGTTACCAGGTCCGCTGGCGCAATCGTGATATCCATCTGCCAACCGAACGCCCTGCGATTAATGACCTCGACGAGTACCCAGGCCATCACCAGCCCCAATGGAATTGCCGCGAGCCCGCTCAACAATCCAATGAAAGCCGTCTGTAAGGTAACGAGGCCACCCATTTGGCCAGGTGTCATGCCAACCGCCCGTAATATTGCCAGCTCGCGGGCACGTTCAAGCTGCAATGCCAGCATGGCGCCGAGAATGCCAATGATCGCGACACCGACCGCCAGCCAGTAGAGAACGTTGGTAATAACAAACGTTCTGTCGAAAATGCCGAGGGAAATCTCGCGAATGCGCGCGTTGCTGTTCATGATCAGCGCCTGTCGTCCCGCACTGATCGCTCGCAACCGTTCCATGATCGAATCGGGATCAACTTGCGGTTGCAGGTACAAACCGATTGAGTCGATTCTTGCGTCGTCAAAATATCGATCGTAGGTAGCGCGACTCATCAGCACGGCACCGTCATTCGAGTCGTAGTTTTGATAGACGGCGGCAACGGCAAATTCATGTAGTCCGCCGCGCGTCTCCAGTTCGACCACGTCTCCTGGCTGCACTCCGTGCTTGTACGCGTATGCATCCGAGACCAGCACAGCCTGTTCGGCATCGAACTTTCGCCATGCGCTGGGCCGAATCTCCATCGCGCAGATTGATCCCGGCATAGCTTCCTGGCGCCATCTCGCAGTGCAACGAGTCGGGTTCTGCCAGCAGCTGTTTCCAGCCAGGCTCTTCTGCTCGTACTGTAGGCAGCTATGCCCTCGAGCGCAGTGAGATCATCGATCAAATCGAGGTCGAGCGTACCGCGGGACACACCAACATAGACGTCGGACTGCAGCGTATTACTGAGCCAGTCACCGACTGCGGTACGAAAACTGTTAACCATGACGCTGACGCCAATCGTTGCCGACACTGCAATCGCCAGCGCAACGATGGCGACGCCGGTTCGGCTCAGCGACGTACCCTGTGCCGGCGATAGCCAGCTTCGCCGGCACGCCACCGATCCTGCCAGCCACTGGTGCCATAATCCTGGCGATAAATTTGACAGCAATCGGTATACAAAAAGCGAAGCCGAGGATGAGCACGAACATCGCGCTCAACCCGGTAACCAGGCCTTCGCCCGGCAGAGCCAACAGCAAGGCGGATAGCGCCATCAGCACAATGCCGACCGTTGCGAGTATCGGCAATAGCCTGCCGGTACGATGCTCCAGCACAGAACGGCTCAAAGCCAGCCGCGGCTGGAACGATGCAGCCTCTACTGCAGGTATTGCTGCCGCGACAATGGTCGCGCCAAGCCCCGCAAGCAATCCCTTGATCAGGGTCGCGGAATCAAGCGAAATATCGGTAACATTGACGACGAAATAGTGATCACTGATGGTTCGGGAGACCAGCACGACCAGTTGCTCGCCAAGCCATGCGCCGAGCAATACGCCAAGTGATGCACCAACTATTCCTAACACGGCAGCTTCGGTTACCACCAACCTGAAGATCTCGGCACGAGTCAGTCCCAGCGCACGCAATACGCCAATAAGACCGCGTCGTTGCAGGACTGCAAACGCAACGCTGTTGTAAATCAGGAAAATACCAACCAGTAACGCCAGCAGGCTCATTGCGGCAAGATTGGTCGTGAACGCATCACTCATTGATGCCGTCGTGTCCGTTCTCCCTGCCGCAGTTAACAACTTTGTGCCTGGTGGCAGGAGCTGGCGGATTCCGTCAACGCCCGCCTCGTCCGTTAGTGGAATTTTTACATCGATTCGCGTGAGCCGGCCGTACATGTTGAGCCAGTGCTGCAAAACAGCGATATCAGCGATCACCAGGTTGTCGAGGCGCCCCTCATCATCGCCTCCGAGGAATCCGGCCAATGTTGCCGAATAGGCAATGCCGTTGGCTGAGACACTGAACGACTCATCCATCATCAGCCCGAGGACCTCTGCCGTGCCTTGCGACATGAGCAGAGCGTCCGGCTCAGTCAGTATTCGACGTATGGTGGTTTCCGTTTCTCCGGAATCCGCTGCAACAATATTCTTCGCAGTGCCGGGCCGCGACGTGTAGTTGCGAAACTCTCTCTCAGCGAACATATCGATGCCAAGCGCCAGCAATGTCACACCATCGATCTCGATATACCCGGATACAATCGGTGCGATCTCACGAATTCCGTGCTCAACCCGCAACATGGTGTAAGTCTTCTCATCAACACCCGCGGGCCCGGCAATGACCTGGTGGGTCGCTTCGCCATTGATGGTGTCCATGGACATGAGAAACGCTTTGCGCGAGCTTTCGTTCGCCAGATCGACGGCGACCATGACTGCCACACCGATACAAATGCCAAGCACCGCCATCGCGAGCTGCCATGGATGGCGAAACAGGTAGCCGAAACTGGCGCGATAAAGGACTGGTGTCACGGGCTCAGTACGCCGTCATGCAATTCCAGGACGCGATCGCATCGGGAAGCGACAGCCGCACTGTGTGTCGCAATAATCATTGTCCCGCCATTCTGTCTAACAAGCTCATCCAGCAACTGCAAAACACCCGCAGCCGTTTTGTCGTCCAGATTCCCGGTAGGCTCATCGGCAAGTAACAACGACGGGTTGTGCGCGACCGCGCGTGCGATGGCAACGCGTTGTTGTTCGCCACCAGAAAGTACGTCCGGGTAACTGCTGGCACGGTCGGCCAACTCTACTGCTTCGAGTAAATAAGCGATTCGATCTCCGGACTCCGGCTCCGGGATTTTGTTCAGTTCCAGAACAAGTCGAATATTGTCTGACACAGTCAAAGTCGGTACCAGGTTGAAGGCCTGGTAAACAAACCCGATATGCTCGCGACGGAAAAGTGTTCGGTCGCGTTCAGACATCGTCGTGATGTTGAGACCGGCAACTTCCACTTCACCGGCATCTGGCGCATCGATACCGCTGATCAGGTTTAGCAGCGTTGATTTTCCAGAACCACTGCGGCCCCGCAGTGCGACGGTTTCCCCACGTACGAAATCGACATTGAGGTCACGCAGAACGGAATGTGTCTGATCACCTTCCTGAAAACTGCGTGAAACGTTGCTGATACGTACCTGGAAGTCGTCGCTACTCGGTGCCCTGTTCATCCGGCAAGTCTATAGCCTTAGCGGCATACGGGACATAAAAAAGGCGCCCCGATTGGGGCGCCTGCGAAGATACTACTTCTGCTCTAGAGGCCGATGTCCCATAAGTAGTCGGTGTGAGAGCCACAGATACTACTGAACTCCTGGGCGAGCGCACTATTACTCTCGTTCGCGTTCTGAATGGCCTGACCGTTCGCTGCAACCACACTGGCGTGGTCAGCTCCGGTAATTGTCGCCAGACGACGATACTTGCCGCCGAGTCGATGCTGACTCCAGCCCCAGCCAGCAATGTCCCCCTTTTCAACCAGTTCGTTCAGCTTTGGAGCGTAGATTTCAGCGAATATCTCATCCGCTCGCTGCTGGCCCGTTAACGTGCAAACATGATACGTGGACAAACTCACCGCGGGAGGGGTTTCCGGAGGGCCACTACCCTGGTCAGCCGCCCAGATGTAGTCATCGTGCCCGTAACATGCCTCGGAACGCGCTTGTCCGCCTTCTGCATTGTCAGCGTAGATTTCTTCGAAGATCGCATCCTGATTGCTGAGCGCCTCTTCGATGCTAGGCGAAACATGGAACTGGAGTCGGCGCCAGCGTCCGCCAGTGTAGTGTTTGTAATAGCCCCAGGCTATCAGCTTGCCCTCTTCGACCCATTTATCGAATACGGGTGCTTCGTTGGCTGCGACGATTTCATCCATGTCGTCCTGCGTTGCGACGTCGCAGTAGTAATAGGTTCCAAACACGATTCCTGGGGGTGCCTCGTCTTCCTGGGCCATGCAACCTGCCGAAAAAAGGCCGATGGATACGATGGCGATGTATTTATTAATATTCTTCATGCGTTCCTCCAAAGAGTCGCATCATGCGACTATCACTTAAGTGTAGAAGAGGATTTCGAATTCGCCAGTCCTCAACGTAGTAATCTTGGTCAACCGAGCATCATGCGACCCAGGGAAGCCACCGTTATGCAGCCATTACTCCGGAAAACATCGTTCCTCGTCACTGTTGCGGCGGCATTGTTCATCAATCCCGGATATCGAGACGTGAGCGCGGATCCCTTGCCGGTAGAGACTATCCGGCAACTGACCCAGGAAAACATTCGCCCCGCTATTGCGCTCTATCGCGAATTCCTGAGCCTGCCGAATGATGCCAACTATCCCGACGATATTCTGCGAATGGTCGAATGGATGGAAGACGCATTCGGCGACCGGGGATTTTCCGTGCAGAGAATCGCTACTGCCGGTAGTCCCTTACTGCTCGCAGAAAAGCACATCTCGGATAGCGCGAAAACGGTTTTGATTTACCTGCAGTCCGACGGGCAACCGGTCGATCCGTCTGCCTGGTTCCAGGAGGATCCCTACACTCCGGTTCTGAAAGAACGAAATGCTGCCGGAGAGTGGGAGCGAGTCCCCTGGGACTTGCTCGACAAAACCTTCGATCCGGACTGGCGCGTATTTGCAAGATCGGCATCCGATTCGAAAGGACCGATGACCCAGTTCCTCATGGCGATGGAATTATTTGAACAGGCCGGTTTCGAACCTGCATTCAACATCAAAGTCATCATCGACACAGAGGAAGAAATGGGATCGCCTAATTTGCCGGAAGCAGTTGTGGCCAATCGCGACCTGCTCGCAGCTGACATGCTTTTGATTTTCGACGGTCCGCCGCACCCAAGTAACAAACCGACAGTCGGTTTCGGCGCTCGCGGTATTGTCACTGTCACACTCGTCACACACGGTCCGAAGGTGCCACAGCACAGTGGTCATTACGGCAATTATGTGCCCAACCCCGCTTTTCATTTGGCGCGTATCCTGAGTTCCATGAAGTCTGCCGACGGACGCGTATTGCTGCCGGGGTTTTACGATGGCGTCACGATCAGCGATGAAGTGCGTGCAGTACTCGAGGCCGTACCCGATGATGAAGAAAAGATTCTGGCGGACATGGGTTTGATCAAGGCCGACACCGTTGCACCGACGTTGCAGGAAGCCATTCAATATCCATCGTTGAACATTCGTGGCATGTCATCTGGTTGGGTCGGAAAAGAGTCACGCACCATCATTCCGGCAACTGCTACTGCCGAGATCGATATACGTCTCGTAAAGGAATCCGATTACCAGTACCTGCTCGGACTGGTCAGGTCACATATTGAGGAGCTCGGTTATTACGTCATTGACCACGTGCCAGGCGAAGCAGAGCGACTGGAGCACTCCGATATCGTTACCTTCAACTATGAATTCAGCTATGCAGCCTATCGCTCCGACATGGATGCGCCGCCGGGGCTGCTGGCACGCGCTGGCATGCGGCACCTCTATGGTGAGGAGCCAATTCTAATCCGCACGTCCGGCGGTTCAGTTCCTATTTCACCCTTCGTCGAAACGCTGGGAGTACCAGCCAGCAAGGTTCCGACAGTAAACATAGACAATAATCAGCACAGCCCCAATGAAAATATCCGGCTTGGTAATTTCATCGAAGGCATTGCGATATTGATGTCGGTACTCAGCCAGACGCCGGAATAAATCACGGTCACGACAATCGCAGCTGGTCGCGCGCTGAAACGAAAATTTATATAGAGTAGAATCGCCGCAAGACAACCTACATCCCTCGATTCATTACGAAAGAGGTAGGTACTATGCAAAAAGGGTCTTTCTGCAAAACCGTATCGGTCGCAGGAGGCATCCTTTCCCCGCAATTCCCCGCTGCTGTCACAGCTCACAATGCCGCTATCCAGTCATTTCGATCATCTCGACCGGTCGGCCGGCGGGTCGTCGTGACACGCGGCAATTCTTTATCACTGCATGTGGATTAAATGGACGCATCAAACCAAAAACAAAGGGCCAACACATGAAAATTGAGTACATTTCTAATTTCAGGCTGCAGTTCGTATGTTTTGTCTTTTTCGTAATACCTTTAATTATCGTTGGCTGCACAAAACCTGCTGACGAAGTGAGCGATGAACCCGTCGCAATTGCTGATACCGTTGTTCTGGACGACGACGGACAAAGTCTTGGCGTAGTGCGTTTTCCGACTTCATGTACTGCAGAAGCGCAGCCGCACCTGCAACGTGGCATAGCACTACTTCACCATATGACGTTCGTAGCATCCAAGAAAGTGTTCCTTGAAGCAACAACGATCGACCCGGAATGCGCGATTGCCTATTGGGGCGCGGCGATGACGAATGTCCATCCGGTTTGGCCCGACACAATTTCTCCAGAGGTCCTGGTTTCCGGTCAGGAGCTACTGGACAAGGCCATGATTGCGGAGCACACGAGTGTAAGGGAGCGCGGCTATATCGATGCATTGCAAGCTTACTACCGGGAAAGTAACCAGGGCGAACCGGGCCGATTGGATGCTTATCTCACTGGTTGGTTGAAAGTTCATGAGAACAACCCGGATGACCTCGAAGCCGGTCTTTTTTATGCGCTTGCACTGGTCTCAACAGCCAAGGCCGAAGACAAGAGCCTTGCAAATCAGAAAAAGGCAGGCGCGATTGCCGAGAAGGTAAAAGCCGAGATTCCGCAACACCCTGGTGCAAATCACTACATCATTCATGCTTACGACTCGCCATTGCTGGCTGAAAAGGCACTGGAGACTGCAAGGCACTACGACAAAGTCGCACCGGAAAATTCACATGCCTTGCACATGACTACGCACATAACCACGCGACGCGGACTATGGTCGGAATCGGCAAACTTCAATCGACGTGCGGCTAATGCAGCAACAGAACGTTTACCCAATGGCGAAATCTCCCTTCACTACTTGCACGCGCTGGATTACCTTACTTATGCCTACTTGCAGCAGGCGAAAGATGATGAAGCTAACGCAGTACTAATGGAAATGATGTCGCTGGATGCGCCATTTCAGAATCACGCTGCTATCGCGTATGCATTTGCGGCCGTACCTGCGCGGCTGTCTCTTGACCGCCATGACTGGAGCGCAGCTGCGGATGTCAGATCACGCTGGCCGGACGATATCCGCTGGGATGAGTATCCCCACGTCATTGCAATTCCGGAATTCGCACGCGCACTCGGAGCCGCTAAAAAGGGAGACTTTGCAACAGCAGAGGAAGCGATCAGTGAATTGACTGTTCTCGAGGAGCAAGCCAGGGAACTGGACGACCCCTATGACTGGGGCACCCAGGTAGCCATTCAAATCGCGGCCGCCGAGGCCTGGATTGCATTTGGGCAAAGTGACATTGAATCTGCGCTGGCGCAAATGCGTCATGCCGCCGAGATGGAAGCAGAAACGGTAAAACATCCGGTGACTCCAGGCGTAGTGCTACCCGCGAGGGAACTGTACGGCGACATGTTGCTCGAAACCGGCAGCTTTGCGAAAGCGAGTGCTGAATACCTGGCAGTGCTTGAGCGCTCGCCAAATCGTTTTTACAGTCTTTTTGGTGCGGGTCGTGCCGCTGAGCTCGGTGGGGATGCAGATGCAGCGTCGAAGTACTATCAGCTGCTACTGGATAATTGTCCTGATGCAACTGATGAGCGGCCGCAACTGGCGCATGCAAGGGATTTTCTTGGTTGAGTATTCTTACACTCCGTTGAAAAAAGCCATCCATGGCTTTTTCAACATCGTCATTCGAAAAACGTGGTTTTCGATTGACTCCCATTTTCAAAGGCATGCAGCCATCGAAAATGACGGTACATCCTTGTACCGCGCGCACTCTGTTGAAAAACAATGTTTTTCAACAGGCTGCTTGATTTCGGTAACTGGTGGAGAGAACGCGTGAGCGAAGTCGAAGCAAAAATTATCGTTGGCAGTCAGGAATGGTGTGGATTCCCGGATCTTGGAGTACCGGCGATCAAAGCAAGGGTTGATTCTGGCGCGAAAACATCATCCATCCATGCATTCAATATTCAGCCGTTCAAACGGCATGGCGAATCCTGGGTGAGTTTCGAGGTCCACCCGCTGCAGGGTAATCGGCGCACCACCATGAAATGCGAGTCGATGGTCATCGATCGACGCATCATCAAGAGCTCCAGCGGTATTAAGGAAAAACGCTATGTGATCAGCACGCCGTTTTCCCTTGGTTATCGCGTGTGGGATATCGAGCTGACGTTGGCCAATCGCGATTCAATGGGCTATCGCATGTTGCTCGGCCGGCAGGCGATGAGCGATCGAATACTCGTCGATCCCGCTGCCAGCTTTTGTCACGGCGAGATTGACGAAAAGGAAATCGATCACGTCTACGGCAAAATAGAGAGTACACATGGCGGTCTGCGCATTGCACTGCTCGCGAGCAATCCGAAACTCTACAGCAACAAAAGGATCCTGGAAGCCGGTGAGGAACGTGGCCACGAAATGTTATTCATTAGTACGCGTTACTGTTATATGAAACTCGATGCCACGCATCCTGAAGTGCATTATCGGGGCAGTCGTGTACTGGATGATCTCGATGCGGTCATTACACGACTTCGCCCAAGCGCGACCTTTTACGGCTGCGCGATTACACGCCAGTTTGAAAGTATGGGTGTGTACACGATGAACACATCGACATCGATTGCCCAGTCAAGAGACAAACTGTATGCCCTGCAATTATTGATACACAGTGGACTCGATGTGCCGGTAACGGGCTTCGCCAACTCACCAATGGACACTAATGACCTGATAGACATGGTGGGCGGCGCACCACTAATCGTGAAGCTGTTGGAAGGAACGCAGGGCCGCGGCGTCGTGCTGGCAGAAACAAGGAAGGCCGCAGAAAGTGTGATCAACGCGTTCAAGGCGCTGCGCGCCAACCTGTTAGTGCAGGAGTTTGTCAAAGAAGCCCAGGGCAAGGACCTGCGCTGTTTTGTAATTGATGGCAAAGTCGTCGCTACGATAGAAAGAACCGCGGCGCCTGGCGATTTCCGGGCCAACCTGCATCAGGGCGGCAAAGCGTCCATTGTCCGCATTACAAAAGAAGAGCGACAACTGGCGATCAAAGCTGCAAAAACGCTCGGTTTGAAAGTTGCCGGTGTCGACATCATTCGCTCACAGCGAGGGCCGCTGCTGCTTGAGGTCAATTCATCGCCGGGGCTCGAAGGAATCGAGACAGCCACTGGCAAAGATATTGCCGGTCAGATGATTTCATCGATTGAGAAACAGCTTAACTGGACGCGTGAGCCATTGCTGGCGGAAGTTGGTAAATCAAGACTGGCTTCGTAGTAGCGAAATGATGACGTAAGTTTTGCTCACCATGGGGACAGAGCACGTGCTCCGTCCCCATCGTGGGTACTATTCGCGGCTAAAGCCGCTCCCACACAATATTCCAAACCTGGCAACAACTTTCTATTCGGCACAACTCTGTGGGAGCGGCTGTCTTAACTAATGTGCAAATGTTCTGGTGCACAGGAATGTACGGAAGCGAAGACGCCGCGAATGACAACATCAACTTCAAAGTGATTCCAGGGAGCGGCATCTTGCCGCGATCGGCATTAATTGCGGCAAGATGCCGCTCCTATGATATCTCTCAATGCACGCCTTGCAGAAATCCAACCAGTGCGTGAATAAAATAGTCGCGCGGCGCTTCCAAAAACGCTGCGTGATCGCCGCCCGGAACTGTCACCCATTGTTTGTGACCCGTTGCAAGTTGCATGTACAACGTGGCCTGATATTCCGGTGGCGCGATCGGGTCGTGCTGTCCGCGGATGACCAGCGTTGGCACATCAATGTTTGATCCATCCAGTACGTTGTACTGATCATCACTTTTTAGATCGACCATGATGGGATCTGCTGCCAGCGCCACTTTGACGTAGGTCTCAATCGCTTTCGTGCTGATGGAGCCCGGAACTATGAAATCGCTGGCTGCCGCCTCCGCCGTGTTCTCGGCTTTCAACAGCTCGAGACCTGCATCGTCTGCAGGAAAATCCACGTCAGGATCAATCCAGTAGCCAAATAGTGTTAGTGAAGAAATCAGCTGCGGGCTACGTTGCGCCATTAGCTGCGCAATCGAGGAACCCCGCGACCAGCCGAATAAATGTGGCTTACGGTCCCACTTACCGGCCTCAGCAATCCATTTAATAACAATTGCGACATCGTCGGCTGCGCGATTCGGTGTAAGCCACCCCGTTTCATCTCGCGGTGTTTCGCCGTAGCCCCTCAGGTCCACTGCGAAAACGGCATAACCTTCTGCTACCAGCCCATCCATTAGCGACAGGTCCTCACCCACCACCTGCAAGTCGAAATCCGGCAAGGCGCTCCAGGTACGGCCATGCACCAACAAAATGGCTTCAGTCGCACCCGCAGCACTTTTTTCCCATAGTGCGATCGGATGTCCGTCCGCACTGACTGTATGTCTTTTCAGTTCTGCCTGGTTCGCCTCCGAGACCGGGCTAATTGCCAGGAGCAGCAAAATCAGAGCAGGCGCGAATGAGTACTTCAGGTGCATATTTTTTCTTCCCATCACTTTCCGATCCGGCATTTGATCAGCTTCCGTTGCATAAGGGTAGCACTGTCTCGGAGGGCAGAACATTTGCAGCACGTTCGACGAATGCGTATAAATCGTGTTACCAGTTATTGCAGGAAATGAATATGAAATCCGCCTTCGCCTTTATCTTTTTCATGCTATTCCTTGCCGGTATCGCGTTCGTCAACCTGAAAGGTGCGCAAGACCAGTCGGATGCCCGCAATGCGACACCGGAAAATATCTCCGCTTCAGCCTGGCGGCCTACGCATATAGGTGAAATGCGCCTGGATGCAGACAGCGAAATGTTTGTTCAGTTTGAAACCAGTGGCGATCTGCGCGGTCATGGCGGATGCAATCGGTTTTTTGGCAGTTACGAACTGGAGGATGGCTCATTGCAGGTTGGCCCGCTCGGATCAACCCGCATGGCATGTCCCGAACCTGCAATGTCATTCGAGATCTCATTCATGGAGGCAGTGCAAACCGCCGCTAACGCGAGTTTGGTCAGGAACAAACTGGTACTGCGTTCCGCACAGGATTTAATCACGGTTCGCTTTATCGCCATTGACAGAACTGAGAAACAGTGAGCACAAGACTCCGCGACCCGAAATGCAGATCGATACACGAATGCGCTGTATCATGTAATACGGCAAGAGTTGGCATTGCACAAGTACAAGCAAAGCGAGTAGTCATGAAATGGGCATAAGAATTCTGGTAGCGATCGATTTGTCACCTGCATCCGCCAGAGTGATCCAGGTATCCGAGCGAATTGGCAATGCAATGTCAGCGGAGGTGCGTGTACTCCATGTGGCCGAGGCAGACCCATCCTTCGCAGGTTATGACGCAGGACCGGATGTCGTGCGTGACCAGGTAGCAAAAGAGTTTCGCGACGAACATCGCGGTGTCCAGGCACATGCCGATATATTACGAAAGGCGGGACTGGAGACGAATGCGTTACTCATCCAGGGGCCGATTGTCGAGACAATCCTGGCTGAGGCTAAAAAGATGCAGGCCGACCTGCTGATTGTCGGCAGTCACGGTTTCGGTGCGCTGTATGACCTTGTCATCGGTAGTTCAAGCCGTGGCATCCTGAAAGACACAGAGATTCCTGTGCTGGTCGTCCCGGTAAAAAAAGAATAGAAGGTATTTTATTACTGGCTGGTCGACTAATGCAGGTGTCGCGCCAACGACTCCTCAGTCTGTGCAGCGACCGGCCTTATTGCAGGTTCGATTTGCGGCATGCGCCTGCGCTCCAGCCAGGACACAATCTGTGACAGTTGTTCAATATCGTGCTTGGCCCTGTGATGTGGCAACTCATAGACGCCAACGCCTCGCCCTACCGCTTCGACATAGTTCTGACTATCACGCAGCACTGCGATTACAGGAATCCTTAAGGAATTCAGAAAACGCATCAACTGATCCAGGCTTTTTGTATTCTTGCGGGTTCTGTTCGCGACTATGGCAACTTTCGTCTCGCTTCGATCCAGTTGCGTCACCAACAGCAACTCTGCAATAAATCTGGCGGCGTAACGAATATCAATGGGCGATGGCAAAACAGGAATAATTACATTGCTGGCCCCGTAAACAAGATCGTGAATTTGCATGCCATCAAGCGCGGCCGGCGAATCAACGATGATGTGTCGTGTTTCCTGCGGAACTCGTAACTGCCACGTCCTGGTGACTTGCATAGACTTTCTGAAAGCGGCTATGCCGTGAATGGGCGGGCGTTGTTTGGAGCGCCGTTCCAGCCAGCGCATGCTAAACCCCTGCGGGTCGCAATCGAGCAGAACAGGAAGCGGACCACGCAGTGCGTAGTAACTCGCCAGGTTGGTCGCCAGCGTCGACTTGCCGCAGCCACCTTTCGGATTTAATACAACGATCCGTTGCAGATCGTCACTATTAGGCGAAATGATCATCTTTGCACCACAGTCTGACGCGCATCGCATCCCGGTTGCCGCCAGAGTTCCTGATTGACCTGGTTCCTGCAGATCTGCCGTTTGGCGTTTGTTTCCCTACACCAGATGATACGCCTCATGAACTGATGTACCAAAACACGGCACCAAATCCCTGCAGTATGATTGACCATCGCAGCCCGCCCATATTCTAGAAAGTGGAGTAAATAGTATGGCTAAGCCCATAATAAACATAAATGAACTGGAATTCTCCGAATTTGGCAAGGGAGATAAATTTAAAGCAGGCCGGGCCGAAGTTTCGTCAAAAATTGGCGCAAAAAAGCTCGGTTACGCTGTAGTGCGTTTGCAGCCAGGTACACGCGCCTGGCCCTACCATTCCCATTACGTCAACGAAGAAATGTTTTACGTCCTGGAGGGTAGCGGCACGTTACGCCACGCCGATAAGGAATACCCGATACAGGCAGGCGACTTTATTTGCTCACCTCCCGATCCGGATCAGCCACACCAGATTATCAACACTTCCGACAAGGAGCTCAGTTACATCGCGCTGAGCACTCTTGAGCATACCGATGTATTTCTCTACCCGGATTCCGACAAGTACGGTGTCTGGCATGGCAAAAGCCGGGACCCCGGCGATCCCGGGTCATTCCTGGTGTTTGCACGCAAGGAGTCGGCGGTCGACTACTGGGATGGCGAAGCAGAGGATTAGGATCGCATTGGCATCAATCGCAGAATTGATGATTGAAGTTACGTTTGTGAAATCGCGGCAAGATGCCGCTCCTACGGCAGCGGCGCGCGCGAAAGATTCACAGGAGCGGCATCTTGCCGCGACTAGCGCGTCATTCGTCCGAAATCGATACCAGGTCGATACCCATTGACTGGATACTGCTATTCAGTGCCGGTAGATTTTCATTCCAGACTACATCGAGTTGCCCAAGTTCTGTCTCGATCGCGCTGCTAATTTCATTCTTAACCGCGATTGCACTGATTGTCGGCCGCGCGTCGCCAACATCAACCGTACTCATCAGGCTGGTCAATTTGTTATTGAGCCGGATCGGGTAATTCAACGGATCCTGACGACTTTCGTTTTTCGTTTGGTACAAGGCTTCCTCGATCGGCGTAATTGTATTAATAAGTACGGTGATTTCTTCCAGCACGCCTGCCGCGCCAATATCTTCTAAATCAGCCTTTTCCAATCTCGATTGCAGGTTTTCGAGTTGATATCTTAGCTGGCGAATTTTCCTAATCTCATTATGAGTTCGTGACAGGAGATCACGGGATTCCAGCAAGAATTGAAACTGTGCCGCATAGTCTGCCGCCGTCGACGAAGACCTGGGATCCGCAATAATTTCGAAAACAACATCCTGCGAAACGTCGCCGACAGTCAGTTGTACACGATAGCTCCCGGGCACCGCCTTCGGGCCTTCTTCCATATCTGCCCACATAATAAGATTCTCGAATCGCTCCATACCCGGATAGCGCATATCCCAGACAAATCGATTTAGGCCCTTGTCGGCGCTCAGCACGCGAGTGTCGGGTGGTTCATCGTCACCTGGCTCCTCCTCTTCTTCATCGTTTGCCGGCGGTTTCCTTGTCCAGGCCCAGATCGGATCGCCACCAGTGGCTTCAAATATCTGCAGCGATATTTCAGTTTCCTCGCCAGGTTCCGCCGCTAACGAATAGTGAAATACGACGCCAACATGCGGATTCATGCCAGCGTTATCAGGTTCATCGTCACGGCCTCCTGCCGTCAATCGATAAGTCGGTCGCGGCGTATACAGATGTACAGATTTGTCTTCTACAGCCTTGCTCGTTTGTTGCAATACCGTCAGATCATCAAGTATCCAGAAACCACGACCCTGGGTTGCAGCGATGAGATCCTGCTCCTTGACCGCAAGATCTGTAATCGGCACGAGTGGCAGATTCAGCTGCAACGTATCCCAGCTGTCGCCATCATTACTGGAGTAATAAATGCCGCGCTCAGTACCGGCGAAGAGCAGGCCTTCACGATCGGGGGCAGCTCGCAAGACTCGCGTAAAATGGCCGCTCGGAATTCCGCTGGTAATCTTTTTCCAGGTGGTGCCCCAGTCGCTTGTGCGGTAAAGGTAGGGCCGAAAATCATCTGACTTGTAACTAGTGGCAGCAACATAGGCGCCACCTGGCTCAAATGGATGGATTTCAATGCTGTTAATCTGCGACCATTCCGGGAGGCCTGACGGCGTGACATCATTCCAGGTCGTGCCACCATTTCTTGTCAGATGCAAGCGGCCATCGTCACTACCGGCCCAGATCACATCTGTTTCATGGTGCGATTCGGCTAACGCGAAAATGGTGCCGTAATATTCGACACTGGTGTTGTCTTTGGTAATCGGTCCGCCAGACGGTTCCATTCTGCTTTTATCATCTCTGCTCAGATCAGGACTGATTTGCTCCCAGGTTTGTCCCATGTCCAGGCTACGAAAAAGAACGTTCGCCGCTGCGTACAGGACATTCGCATCATGTACCGAAAACATGATCGGAAAATTCCATTGAAATCGATTCTTTAGCTCTGCGGCACCCCAGCCCATCGGGTTGTCAGGCCATACATCGATAGATCGAACACGTCCCGTACCATGATCGACCATACGTAAGTAACCACCGTACGATCCGCCGATGACAATATTTGGATCATCCGGCTTGGCAACAATGTGACCGCTTTCACCACCTGCCGTCGGCTCCCAGTCGCGGACACCGATCGAGTCACCCAATGCAGAACGCGAGCGAATACGAACGGATGAATTGTCCTGTTGACCACCCAACAAACGGTACGGGAAGTCGTTGTCTGTTGAGACGCGGTAGAACTGTGCCGTTGGCTGATTGTTTTGTGCGGACCAGGTTTCACCGCGATCGTAAGATACGTTGGCACCACCATCGTTCGATTGAATCATGCGTAAAGAGTCGCCCGGATCGATCCACAGGTCATGATTGTCGCCATGCGGCGTATCAATTTCCGTGAATGTCTTGCCGCCATCTTTTGAATGATGAAAGCGCACGTTTAATACGTAAACGGATTCTTCATCCGCCGGGTCCGCGTAAATTCTGCTGTAGTACCACGCTCGCTGTCGAAGGTTGCGTTCTTCATTAGCCCGGTTCCAGCTCTTACCGCCATCCGCAGAGCGAAAAACACCGCCGTTTTCCGCCTCGATAATCGCGTAGACATTTTTGTTATTGCTGGGAGAAACAGCGATACCGCTAATGCCGATTGGACCTGCCGGCATCCCCTCGTTACCGGTTAGCTCAGTCCACGAATCGCCGCCATCGACACTTTTCCACAGACCCGAGCCAGCACCGCCGCTCTCCAGGCCGTATGGGGTTCTCATTACCCGCCAAAAACTCGCATACAGAATCCTTGCATTGCTCGGATCCATCGCAAGATCAACCGCGCCAACATCATCACCGACGAACAGGACTCGCTCCCAGCTTAATCCGCCATCTTTAGACCGATAAACGCCACGCTCTTCGTTAGGGCCAAACAGATGACCCATCACTGCCGCGTAGACGACATCCGGGTTTTTCGGATGGATGCGTATTCTCGAAATATGCTGGGAATCGAGCAGGCCAATCCGCGCCCAGGTATCTCCGGCATCCGTCGATTTCCACATGCCATCGCCCGGCGATACGTTGCCACGGACCGTTTTCTCACCGCCACCGACATAGACAACGTTTGGATCCCATTCGGATACCGCCACGGCACCTATTGAGCCGCCAAAATAACCATCAGAAACGTTGCCCCAGGACTGGCCTCCGTTTTGCGTTTTCCAGACTCCGCCGCCGGTGGATCCGAAGTAATAAGTCTCTCTGTCTGCGGGAATGCCTGCTACTGCAGCAGACCGGCCACCGCGATACGGACCCACTTCGCGCCACTCCATGGCACGTAAATTGTCCGGAAAGCCGTCGCGATCAACTTCAGCAAGCGCCGTGGCGCCAGTGGCAAGCAATACCAGTACAAAAATTCGGCTTATTCTCATTAAGGACATTCAGGATATTCCTTGCATCGATGGCAATCGACCGGCATATCCAGCCGGTTTTCCGCCCAGGTTAGATTCTCGTCATGCAACTCTACTACTTATGGCGGGCACTATACCAAACGGTACCGGTATACAAAAAAGGGTCAACGATAATGCTGGCCCTCGGGTGTAACTGCTGCATAAGCGTATCTGCTAGAAACCCCAGCCAAATTCAAGCTTGAAGCCGGTCAGTGTAGAATCATCGGCACTGCCGAGGCTATCCAGATCCCATACGTTGTAACTACCCTTTATAAAGGTGCCACCACGCATCTGGTAGCGAAGTCCAAGTCCGGCACCGTAGGAAAAGGATGTTTCAGTGAACGTGCTGTAGAAATTCTCACAGATATAGCCCCAGTACGGGTGCCACCAGCAACCTGTAATTGGCGGTCCATCCGCTACATTTGAATCGAAATAGCTCCAGCCAAAGCCGCCTTCCACATACGGTGTAAAAGGACCTTCGAAGAAGTTGAAGGTACCCTTGATGCGTCCATTAAATTGCGAAAATTCGTGGTCGATGACAGTCGTTTCGATTGGAAAAACCTCATCATTGACGAGCTCTGCACGATAATCCGGTCGTAACCAATCCAGGTCTACTCCAACCATGAATTTGTTGGTGAAGTTGTAACTGATATTGAATCCAAGACCTCCGGCACCATCAATTCGCAGCGACGAACCTTGTTCGCTGCCCATGTTCTTTGAGTCCTGGTAAAGCGCAGCAATTGACCATTCCCAGGTACGGGCCCTGTTCATCTGCGCGTCTGCAATAGCGGGTACAGCGATTATGAGAATCGCGATAATAAAACGATACATTCCTGTTCCTCTGATGATGCTTGCTTACTTTTGGGGGCCGCATAGGCTACCGATGGCGACTGGCGTTGTCACCTGTTAATCCTGCAATCGAATGCGGACAAAAATTCGGGTCGTCAGCAGCGCAGGATTGCCGTAGTCTTGACGCCCCGGCGACCCATCCAGGCGCCGGCATATAACCATATCGAATATGTAACTCTTTGAATTAAAAGTAATTTCGGAGCGCAAAGATGATCCTGGCAAAAACCACCCTGTACCTCCTCCCTACCGTGTTATTCGTCGCGAGCTGCGGCCAGGAACAGGCAACTGAAGCCCCTCCGGCAACAGCGCCTGCCGTTTCCGCCCCGGCGGCCGCCGCAACGCCAGGATTGCTGCCACACCAGCAGCTGGCACGTGACATCCTCAGAGAGTTAATCGAGATCGATACGACCGACAGCGTTGGTGACAACACAGCTGCAGCCCAGGCCATGGCCGACCGTTTGCTGGCTGCCGGCTTTCCGGAGGAAGACGTGCAGGTGCTCGGTCCGGCTGAGAAAAAGGGCAACCTGGTGGCGCGATATCGCGGCAGGGACACGGGTCGCAAACCGTTGCTTCTGCTCGCCCACATCGACGTCGTGGAGGCAGATCCGGCGGACTGGACGCTGCCGCCGTTCACCTTTATTGAAGAGGACGGTTACTACTACGGTCGCGGCACTACCGACAACAAGGATGAGGCAGCGATTCATATCGCCAACCTGATCCGCATGAAAGAAGAAGGCTTCCAGCCCGATCGCGACATCATTGTTGCCTTAACCGCAGATGAGGAAGGCGGCGATCACAACGGCGTACAGTGGCTACTGGAAAATCACCCGAATTGATCGATGCCGAATACGCACTGAATGAAGGCGGCGGCGGCGCGATGAAAGATGGCAGACACGTCGCCAACGGTGTGCAGGCCAGCGAAAAGGTCTACCAGACCTACATGCTGGAAGTGACCAATCCCGGTGGACACAGCTCTTTGCCGCTCAAGGATAATGCGATCTACCATCTTGCCGATGCGCTGGTGCGGATTCGGAATCACGACTTTCCGGTAATCCTGAATGAAGTGACGCAATTGTTCTTTGAGCGCTCCGCAGAACTTGAGGAGGGCGAGTTGGCGAATGCCATGCGCGGAGTCCTGCAAAGCCCGCCCGATCCGGCGGCGATTGCCTATTTCTCAAAAACGCCGTTTTATAATTCCCGCTTGCGCACAACCTGCGTCGCGACACGGCTCGATGCAGGGCATGCAGACAATGCATTGCCACAACGCGCAATAGCGACGGTTAACTGCCGTGTATTGCCCGGCGAATCGATCGATGCTGTACAAAATACGCTGAGAACCGTA
>PVMK01158724.1_pt1 | contig 75040 bp, 69 predicted proteins | sample 1853481 | NCBI WGS metagenome assembly PVMK01 (sample SAMN08533507, study PRJNA380276) | Marine sediment metagenome, whole genome shotgun sequencing project.
TAGCCCTATATCACTATAAAAAAAATCTGCATTAATGTGTGGATTTTATATTTATTATGATTTCGAAGAGACTAACTTCGTTGTTCCTTTTGAATCCGTTTTGAAAAAGAAAACCTAAACAAACTAAGGCCTTCTTTTGGTTTTTTATTTGTCAATTCATCACGCAAACAAATCTGCGACGTTTCTTTCCAAATAAAAAACCTTTCACTTTTTAAAGTGAAAGGTTTTCTTTTATCCGTGACCTCGACAGGATTCAAACCTGTAACCTTCTGAGCCGTAATCAGATGCGCTATTCAGTTGCGCCACGAGGCCTTTTTTTGGGCTGCAAATATATTTCTTTTTTATAGAAATGAAAAACATTTTATAATAAAAGGTATCTAAGGTTCAAGAGAGTAAAGTATAACTATACTTTATAATATAAAAAAGGGATTAAAAAATTTCTGTCCAACCAAATAAGTGATCATTGAATATGAATAGTTTAATTTTTTTACATGGTATTGCCAATTCCAACAAGAACTACAGCCAATATGATCACAGCAATTCCTGCAGTTATTGTCCATTTGGTTTTTGTGGTAACACCTTTCCACTCCTTGCGGTAAATTCCCCACAAATTAGCCGTTAAAATGATGGTCGACATATGTAATATCCAGGAGCTCGCACTGTTCCCCAATTTGCTCTCTCCCATTCCATAGAAAAAAAATTGTAAAAACCAGATAGTTCCTGCCATTGCTGAAAACATCATGTTTTTAACGATAGGTGTTGACTGATTTACAAAATCGAGATACGATCTATTTTTTAAACTTAAAATTGTTGTCCAGATCAAATTAGTAGTTAAACCTCCCCAAAGAATAACAACAAAAGTCACATTGTTCTTATACAGCGGATCAAATCCTGCTTCAACTGCCGCATCTGCCAAAGGCTTTCCGGCCTCTATTCCAAAATTAAAAAATGAGCTCAGAATCCCTGAAAGTATTGCTATTATCAATCCTTTTGACAAACTAAATTCGGCTACTGTCCTTTTCTTTTCTTCCTCCGATAATTCCTGCTCTTTCATCATTCCTGCTCTGCCTGAAATAGCTATACCCACTAAACAAACAAAAACCCCAAAAAGTACCAGTTGCCCTCCGGAATTCTCCAACATATCCGTAAAAGATATCTTTCCTTCTACCGGATTAATATTGTAATAAATGGATGGAACAATTGCACCAAAAGCAGCGCTAAAACCTAGTACGACAGAATTACCCAAAGACATTCCAAGATAGCGTATACCTAGCCCGTAAGACAAGCCACCAACTCCCCAAAGGAGGCCCATTGTAAAGGTGAAAAACAAGACATGATTAGAACTTGCCGCAATTATTTCCGCAAATCCGGGCACAGTGATCCAGGCAGCCAATGGAGGAATAAATAACCAGGAAAATAACCCTCCTATGATCCAGTAACTTTCCCATGCCCATCCTTTTACCTTGTTATAAGGCATATAAAAACTTCCGGCCGCAACACCTCCCAAAGAATGAAATATTATCCCTAATAATGCTTGCATAAAATAACCTTAATTTTATTTTGATACCAATTGCTTTATCCAACACCTATCGAAATAAGCCAAGAAGTAACAAGTCAAATTTTAAACGAATAACTACTTACTTTCCATTAATAAATTTTCGATCGTTCCGATACCTGTTCCCCTTGTAAGGTAATTGCCTCTTCCTTGAAATGATAAGGATCTTTATAATACTCAGGATGATCTTTAGAAATGGAATTTAGATCGTTAACGGAAGCATCATACTTTTTTGCCAACCCCCTAACTATCCTATTTCTTTCATCAATGCGCTGATTCAGGTAGTTCTTTTCACTTGTAGATTGTAGGGGAGTTGATAAGGCCAAAACTAATTTTGACTGAGGGGATCTTTTCTTAATAAGTTGAAGTGCTTTTTCATAACCTGCTTGATACTCTTCTTCTGTGTATCCAATTCCATGCAGACCATTATTGAAATGAATCACAGAATACCTATATTGACTTAACATGAGTTCTAACTGTTGAAGAAATGCAGGATCAGCGACACAGGCTGATGTTGCAAATCTTGCACAATATGCATTGTCCTCCAGATATTCGCTAACCAATTTGTAATATCCAATTAGAATTGAATCTCCAATCAACAAAATCCGTGGTTTATCTTCGCTCTGAGCACTAGTAATCCAAATATCACACCATTCAATATTTTCTCTCTCTATTTTTTGATCTGATTCAGATGTAGTTTTCTGCGATATGGCAACTTGTGATATTGCCATTATTACTAATAGAATAATTTTATTTTTCATTTTTTTGTCATGCCATATTTTAGGGACTTATTTAGCAAATTTGCATCATATCAATATTTAATATTTGACCCAATTTTTCAATTTTGTCTGCAATATGCCCAACACCTATAGCGCAGTGATGTGCCGGTCCTTGTTTCGACCACTGATTCATAAATTCTTTTACTCCAATGGTAAAGAGATACCGGCTATTCGTATTCACAATTTGGAGAATAGGCCCTTCCACCGATTCTCCTTCCGCAGTTAGTAAGAATATCCCATTCTTTCCTTCAACTACCGAAAGTAAGGTTACCGGACCGTGTTTCACCGTCATTTGAACAGACAATCCTTTGCCCGGTTTTCCATGATAAATTGGAAGTGGAACCAACCTGACAGGCCCTTCTGCAATGGCATGATGCGCAGGACCATCGTGCCCCAGATACACAATATCATCTTTAAAATCCATCAGGTAGAATTCAGAAAAAGAACCTCCTGAACCAAATTCAGCCATTATTTTCATGGCCTGAGCATTTTTCACTTCGCATTCTCCGGCAATCGGGATATTTTTTCCTGTAAGCAGTGTATTTCCTGCTATAATGGAGGTTACAATATTTTCATAAGAGTTTCCGGCTTCGCCTTCATAATAATATGCCATGGAACCAGATCGTGGTTATCACCAATTTATCCATGGCTACTGATGTTCGGGCAGCTCGTTCAATTTCTGTAGCTTCACATTCCGGTGAAACATCGAAAGTGTTATTAAACTCATTAATTTTCGATTCTATTTCAATCTCGGTTACGGCATCATGGTATTTTTTCAATTCACACATTTCAAGCAACTCGATATGGGTTCCAAATGTGGCCGATTGTTTGGTTAGATCGGTATAAACATCAAGCATACCATTATAATAATGACCCAAAATACCCAGGCGGTTATTGCGCATAGATGCCGCTACAACAGCAGCTTCAGTCCATGCTTTTATATCGTTCCAGGCTTCTTCATCCTGTAAATGTCCAGTTACTATATCATACTGAATATCAGAACGGTTGAATACCGAAGCAATCTCGGGAACGGAACATGCCTGACAATTTTCCAACCAGGCACCCATCATTTTACCACGATCAGCCAAATTGTTAAATGCTTCAGAATCCAATTGAGCTACCGGCTGAAGGTTTAAGATCACTACAGGAACTTTGAGCTTTTGTGCCACAGGCAATACAGTTGAAGATAAGGCGTAGGTAGATACATATAAAAATATAATTTCCACATCCTGAGATCTCAAAAAGTCTGAGGCCTCACGCGCTTTCAGTGGATTGTCAACCATTCCTGCATCGGCTACCTCCACGCCAAAACCGGATATTTTATTTTTTATCTGATCCTGATATCCTTTCAGTTTTACTAGCAATCCATCAAATTGTCCCCAATAGGTATCAAGGCCAATTCCAAATAGTCCTATTTTTATTGGTTTTGATTTCTTCGACATATTAAATATAGTAGATTAAAAAGTTTCTGTTCCTCCAAAATAAATTCCTTTAGAATCAAATCCATAAGCAAAGTCGATGGAAATATTCATTCGGCTGTGTTTATTCATCAGCAGGCGAAAACCAAATCCAACGCCCGGCTGAACATAGTCGAAAAGATGCACACCTCTATCTCTGTTTGAAGCAGTTGAAGCGTTTACGAATACAACACCACCTAAAGTTTGTGCACAACGAAGTAGAGGGAAACGGTATTCTGCCTCTGCATAGACATAGTCCTGCCCTCTAAATCTACCGGCGGTGTAGCCTCTTCCCGATTTTAATCTTTGATCATCGCCCAGGGCCATTAGGGTAAGATAGGGCTGTTCCCCCGAAACCAGAAAATTTCCAAAATACCAAAAAGCAATTAAGTGCCTTGGTGTTTTGTTGGAAAGACCTATATACGTTCTGAACTCCGTCCAAATTTGTGAAGAGCTTTGACTACTGCCCAAAAAAGTTGGATTCGACTGGTAGTTCAGCCTGGCATAGTAACCTTTATAGGCATTGATCTGGTTGTCGCGAGAATCGTACATGGCATTGATACTAAACCCGGACATTGTATAATTTTTTGTACTAAATCCATGTAAATTGGAATAGGTCCAGTGAGGTGTGATCTGTCTTGGGATAGTATCTAAGTTTAAGTCCAGGTCTTCGATATTCTTGTAAGAATCTAAATGATACCCCAAACCAAGATAAAAATTATCAAAGACCTTTATATTGGCAATTTCATGAAACATAAAATAATCATAATGCAGAGGATAGCCCTGATCATTTCCAAGTTGTATACCCTGAAACCCCCAGCCCGGATCCAATTCTATGCCTTCCGGTGAATTTGTACCAAGACCATAAGTGGATTCACTGAATTTATAGTATCGCCAATCGCCCGAAAGGAAGAATTTATTTTCAGAGGTATATAAATTTGATTTGATAAAAGAGATAAATTGACTTTTGGTGGTTACTGCAAGTTTAACACCTGCAAACGAAATACGTGTATTTTCTTTAGGCCCAAAATATATCGCTGAGCTTGCACCTACCCCAAGTTGAAAACCATTAGCCGGATTATACGCTATAACAGGCAGGATCAGTGTATTTACTTTTTTTTGGGAACGAGGAATTTTTTCCTTTTTTTTCTTTCCCTTATTTTTTTTGTTAAAAAGTTCGTTAGAGACATCGCTAATATCTTTTATCTCGCATTCCTTTTTGGGAATTGTATCCGCTATACTAACTGGTCTTGAGTTCGAAGGGATCTCTTCAGTCTTCGTTTTGTTTTGGCCGGTGAGAAATAATGGAATAAAGCAAATGAGGATAATGATGATAAGATTTAGGTTTCTCATTAATGAGGTTGATTAGTAATTAGTCATGAAAATTCCTCTATAAGACTATATTTTCGATCATAAAGATAATGATATTATCAATTCAAATAGCAATTACAAACCGTGCCCGCTTAATAGGTGCTAGGAAAAGTGGTACCAGATGTGGACGTGGAGACCGAAGAAGATAAACAGTTCATGATCTGCAAGATTTTCAAATCCTTGTAGGTCTGACCTCCAAATTGGCAACTTAGATAATATAAATTGATATTATCCCTTCAAAAACGCTCTAAAATCACCTTCCATAAAATGACGAGAAAATTCTAGGCCTAAATTATTTATTTCGTATTCTTCTTTCCAAATTACTTTTAATCCGAAATCATTAATTAATTTATGACTGTCATATCTAAGAGAGGTGCAACAATACAAATAATTCTGATTGCGAAAATCTCTAAAAAATCGAAATAATTGGTTAAAAAGATAGAATATATTGTCATTGCAGTCGGCAGTTATATCGAATCCGTAGAAAATTATTTGATTCTGAGTTTTGTAGTTTACCAGATCTGCCACTGTAATTTCATTTTCAGATATTTCTTTGGATTTCAATCTATTATATGTTTGTTTAGCAATTGGAAAAACCAAACTATGTCCTGAATAAAACCCGGATTCATCTAGAACTATCAAATTCATTTCAGGAATAAGCTGGATAGACTTCCGAATGACCTGCCTGATATTATTAGAAATATTTTTATGAAAATGCATGTACTTCAATATATACTCAAAATCTTCTTCAACATCAAAAGCACGAATTCTTTCTGTAGATTTATCCATTTGATCCTTAAACCAGGAAGCTTTCGGTAATTCTTCTCCGAGCTCTGTTAACGCATATTTATTTATTCTGAAATCATAATAGGTAGGAATTGGCACGGCCGCATTTAAGTTCCTTATCAATTGATATGGAAATAAAGTAACATCAATAATGGCCTCCTCTTTCTCTTGTTTTAGAAGCGTTTGATAATTCTCCCAACGCTGAACAGTTCGGATATCAACATCAATTTTTGAGCCAAATTCCGCCTGTGATAAACCGCTGTATATACGGTAATCAACCAGTAGTTCTCCAAAAGAGTTGTACTTTTTCATTGGGATTGCATAGTGTTTATAAAAATACTTAAAAATTACCACTATAACAATTTATGATTTCCGACATGTCATGTCGTACTCTAATACTTACTTTCAGAATATCTTTGAACCATTAAATAGGTTGTTTCCAAATTTGATATTAATATTAAGTATTTTTCATAAGCTACTTGATTAAATAGATTAGACACCTTTAGATGATGTCAATAATGGAATTCTCAATACCATCGATTTTTAGAAAGATGTTAGGTTTGGTTAAGTATGCGTTATATGTTATGAAAATATAAATGCGGAAAAGAATAAAAATCGATGGAACGAGAATCTTAGGAACTTTATTTACCCCTTCAAAAATTCTCTAAAATCACCCTCCTGAAAACGACGAGAAGACTCTAAACCTAAATTATTTTTCTCTTTTTCTTCTTCCCAAACAATTTTTAAACCCAAATTATCTACCAGTTTATAGCTGTCATAACGTAATGCTGTAGAACAATATAAATAATTTTGATTGGGAAGATCTCTTAAAAAGCGTAATAAATGATTAACAATATAGAACATGTTGTCATTACTATCGGCGGTGAGATCGAAGCCGTATAAAATGATGAGATCTTGCGTTTTATAATTTACCAGATCATCAACGGTAATTTCATGTTCCAATATTTTTTTTGACTTTAAGTTGTTGAATGTTTTTCTATTTATTGGAAAAATTAGACTATGTCCTGAATAATAACCGGAATCATCAGTAATGATCAGGTTCATATCCGGTATAATTTTGGCCGACTCACGAATAACTTCTTTTATATTTTTTGGAAGTTCCTTATGAAATTCCATGTATTTTGCAATATAATCGTAGTCACTTTCATAGTCAAAGGAACGAATTCTATCTGTAGAATTCTCCAATTGCTGTTTAAACCATGCAGCTTTTGGTAATTCCTCATTCAGTTCAGTTAAAGCATACTTGTTAATCCTAAAATCATAGTAAGTTGGTATAGGAATTGAGGCGTTTAAGTTTCTAATTAATTGATATGGAAATAAAGTAACATCAATAATGGCCTCCTCTTTCTCCGATTTTACAAGCGTTTGATCACTCTCCCAACGCTGAACAGTTCGGATATCAACATCAATTTTTGAGGCAAATTCTGCCTGTGATAAACCGCTGTATATACGATAATCAACCAGTAGTTCTCCAAAAGAATAGTACTTTTTCATGGGGATTGCATAGTGTTTATAAAAATACTTAAAAATTGCCACTATAACAATTTATGATTTCCGACATGTCATGTCGTATTCCTCATTCACCTTTCGACCTACATTTGCACCTATAAAAAAGAAACCATGATTTTAGATAAACTTACCTCGATTGAATTAGAAGTAAAGTCCAATATCTATAAAGAGCAAAATAAATTGGTTGCAATAAAAACACTTCAAGACCTTCTAGATCAGATTGATTTTAACGCGGAGATAATACCAATGGAAAATATAGAAAAATTAAGCAGATTGCTAAATTCCTTAAAAGGAAGAGCCTTAAATGAAGAAGAAAGAGAATTACTAAGTAGATTAATAGGGTAAATTAAGGTTTGATCAGTAGTTATAATTGAAGACCTTAGAGTGTAAATGGTCTGGAATGTTGTTCTGAGGGGGAAAAAACGAACAGCCTGCTTGTCTTAGGTAACTGAGTTAACAAGCAGGATTTCCAGGCCTTTTTAAAATATAATAGGCAGTTCGAGAATCAGAGTCTTAAAATCAGGATTTTTCCCAACCCGTCAGACCTGCAGAAACAATAAACTTCATCACATCGCTCGAATTGATATCTACACTTTTTATGTTCACTCTTGGTACTATAAATAATTCGCCTGAAAAATTATAGGAATGAGGAAAATAAACGGCAACCTTATCTTTCTCGTTCAATAATTGTAAATTTTCTTCAGTAATAAAACCTAGTTTTTCAAGATCAGAATTTAAATTTACTTTTACCAGTACGGGCTGGTCAAACTTTTTTTCTTGCCCTACAAAAGCCTTGAACAAATCATTAAATGCTGTATAGATAAAATTCAGTAAAGGTATGCTCTCGATAATTCTGTTGAGTACTAATTTTAATGGTTTAGCAATAAATGTTTTACCCAATATTCCTATCACTATTAAAAATAATAGGAGGGTCAGTACACCTAAACCAGGAATTCTTACATCCACGAATTTTGCGAGCAATTCTTGCGACATGTTATCCAATAAGTTAAAAACGGCGTAAATTATATAGGCAGTTATACTCAATGGTGCTATATATAATAATCCTTGTAATAGATAATTAATTATTTTTTTCATGATTCCCTTTTTTGTTGATTAAAATCACGCTTAAAGTATAAAATATTAATGATTATAGCATCAATGATGATATTTTAATTAATTTAGTTTTGACCTAATTTGAAAAGTATTTATATTTATTTCTTTTTATTTTTGTTCTATGGAGGTAAATACAATTGATCTTATGGGGCATACCTTTGCTGAGTGTTTTACCTTGGATCAAAATTTTAGAATAAACAGAGAAATGCGTAATGATGCCTGTTTGGCATATATCCAATCAGGAACCCAGGAGGTGTACTCACCAACTCAAAAAATTGTTGCCAATGACAAGGAGAGCATCTTGATGAAATGTGGCAACTATATAGCCAATTTCAGAGATGTTACTCCTATGGCTCAATTTAAAAGTGTGGTTTTTCATTTGGATCCGGAAGTAATAAAAATGGCCTTTGGAGAACAGGAGCTGGGTTTTTTAAGAGTGAAACGGACTGGAAAAAGACTGGATCCTGCGCTAAAAATTGAGCAGAATGAACTACTGGATAGCTTTGTAAGTTCCATGATGCCTTATTTCAATCACCCCACCTTGGTCAGGGAGGAGTTACTATTGCTTAAGCTAAAGGAATTGGTTTATATTCTTTCTGATTCCGGTAATAACGAGATCGTTTCTCAACTTTTAGGAACCTTGTATACCAAAGAAGAAATTGAGTTTGATGAAATTATTAGTGCGAATTTGTATAATAATCTCAGTATTACTGAGCTGGCACACCTTACTGCAAAGAGCGAATCGTCTTTCAAGAGGTATTTTACCAAATACTATAAGGAGAGTCCTGCGAAATATTTTAAAGTTAAGCGCTTAGAAAAAGCAGCAGGATTATTAAAAGATTCCAGTCATTTGATAAGTGAAATTGCCTGGGACTGTGGTTTTGAAAATGTTGCCCACTTTAGTGATTCTTTTCGTGCTTATTTTGGTACATCGCCTAAAGTTTATAGACTTTGATTTTTTGAGCTTTTGATTTATTTTTTAAAGTATCTTGGGTCGAACGGAAATGGTTCTGCGCTAATAATTTTTATTTTTTTAAAATCTACATGATTTGGGTTTAAAATAAAATTGAATTCTCCTTTAACTATAACACTAGGCACCTTTAGAATAGCAAGATTATTTAACTTGACGAATTTGTCACCAATAATTTGGCTCTCAGTGTTGGAAGGAATTGCATTCCATTCAGATGGTAGTTCAGATGCTTTAAGTTCCTGAATTTTTAGGGAATCGGGAATTTCAATTTCAACAATGTGATAATCTGATGGTAGAATACCTAATGAAATGTGAACTGCTACCTCACTATTAGCGAGAGCTCTAGTTTGGGCGGTATAGACAACCTCGGTCCCTTTTGAATTCCATCTTTGACCATTTATTGATGCTCCATATCCAGATAGTTCATCTTTATATCTTGCTCTACTAAGTCTAAATACGATCATTAAACAAAGATTCCATGTTCAATTCTGTTTAGTTCCGCCACTACTAAATCCTTACCATAAGAACTATCCAATAGGTTTATAGGTTTCTCTTTGCCAAGAGCAACTGAGGGTGAATTAAGCCAAATTCTGAAATGTTCTGCAGTGTCAAAAACCGAATTTCCTTTGCTTATCACCTCAGCTAATTCAAAAATTCTTTCGCTTTGCAATGATTTATAAACATGTTCTTCATTCTTCTTGTACCTTTGCAAAGTTCTTAAATTAACGTCTAAAAAGGATGACCACTGTAAATCATTAAAAGGAGAGTTGGTTTTAATTTCTTTAAATAAATGATTTGTAACTCCGCGCCTTATCGCTCTAGAAATAAGTAATTTATCTTTTAATACTTTTGAATAAGTAATGTCCCTAGATCTTAATTTTTTTCCTCGTTCAAAAGTTTTGATATAAACTTTAAGTTCTTGATTTTTTTTTAAATCTTTTAATTCCATTTTCAGAATTTTTTATTACGACAAGTATACATTGTATAACGACAAATATACATAATTAATTTGAATGTTCAATAACATCTCTTAATTTTTGCTTTTAAATTTATCCACTTTAGGTGAAGAAACATATATGGATACTCAAGAAATAATCATCATGTTTGACCTAAATTGAAAAGTCATTGGTCTAAATACAAAATGAATGATCGCAATAACAGGGCATCTTTGTGCTGTTATTAACAGATAAAAAACTCAATCCATGAAAAAACTTAGAAAAATAACAGTAGAAATTGACATTAGTACGAGCAAAGAGAATGTATGGGATCTTTTATTCAATCGTTTTGGTGAAGTCAACCTATTCAATCCGTTGATCGATGGATCACATCATAGCAGTGGCAAAAAAGGAGAAGTTGGGTGTGAGCGTGAATGTGCCATAGATGCGAAACATACCGTTCGCGAAAAGATCACGGCGTCCAGAGGAAATGAAAGTTTTGATATAGATGTTATAGAAGGGGGTTTACCCATGATGGATGAAATGAAGGCAACAATTGATTTAAAAGCCCTTCATGAAAACAGTACAAGAGTGATGTTTACCATGAATTATAACACGAAACCTGCCTTTATGGGAGCTTTGATGAAAGGGTTGATGACAAAGATGTTCAATAGATTGCTAATTGGTTTAAAATACCATTTAGAGACAGGTAAATTGGTTTCTAAAGAAAATATAAAATACATTGCAAGAAGTTATAATAATTTAAACAGCGATCATTCGTTTGGCGTAAAGCCACAAGCAGTTTTGGCGGATTGATTTAATCTTAAAGAGAATATGAATATTGGAGCATCAAAATTTGATGCTCTTTTTTTTGCCTTCAGAAGAATAAAATCTAATTATGAGATATATTTTATTCGTGAGACTCTAAAAAATTCATACATTTAAGAAGTATTAATTTTAACGATCTCATAAATGAAAATCAAGTTTGTCTTTTACTTGCATACCAACAGAGACACTTACGATAAAATTGTTTTTGATGATGTTAGGAATAATGTCATATTTACCGCAATTTTGGCTTATATGGCATCCGAGGATGAGAACAGGACTTCTAACAAGAAGAGAATATTACCTATTAATTCTACAACTGGTGAACAATTAACCTGGCCTAAACAACGAACACCGAAAAGAGATGGTGGCTTGGATTAAGCAAAGAAGCGAATGAAAATAATTTCTTCCATAGGAGATAATAAAACGGAATTACCGATAAAACTAAAAATTAGTTTTGAGGCCGTTTTTGAGTATTTGGAAAAAATTGAACAGGATGAGAATCATTATCTGTATACCACAGCGTGCAACTTATTAAAAGAGTACAAAGAATATCCTATTCTTAGAGAAGGATTTGAAGATTTTAAGTATTTAGAAAAGTATAATAAAGAAATAGACAAATTATTAGATTTTTTTTTCTCCCCACCTTTACAGGGTAGCGAAATTACTTCAGCGAGCATACCGGTGGATTTTACGGCATTTAAACTGTCTAAGAAATTTCAAGAGATATTAGCAGAAGCAGGAGAAGATTATGACTTGAAACTTAGAAATTATTTTGAATCCAATGTTTATATTACGAGTTGTCTTTTTATTTTAGATGTCTATCATGATGTTAAGATAGATTTTAGGCGTCCTTATTATGTTGATATTCCAAATGTTAAAGCAGGTATTACCAGAAATTATAGAGCAACCTATAACACTGATTTTTTGAAAGTAAAATCCTTGAAAAATGCTCCGAAGATCTCGGAATCGGATGTAAGAACTCTATTGGATAATTTTGATGACATCTCTCTTTGGAAGGAGAATTTTCCGGTGGATAGCTATGAGCTTAAGGGATTTGGTATCATGGAATTATTTGATGTAACAACAGATCATTTACTTTCAGATCTAAGAGAGAATTTGATGGGCAGGGATGAGCAGGCCTTCCATGAGATAGAGCAAAACATTTCCAATTTATTTGGATCGACCTCCCTGAAATTTGAATTCTCCACTTTCCATACCGAAAATAACAAGGTGGTATATAAATTTTTTTATGATCAAAATAGTTTTTTAGTGGAAGGTAGGAGTGATTTTAATTTTCATGGTGATTCTGACACCCAGACTGGTAAGTACGAAGATGAAATTCTTACCAAGGTCTTTGATAAGAGAGAAATGCTTGCAATTTCGAACGTTAAAAAATATGGAAAATCTACTAAGTTTAAGGGCTTTTATAAGACATTAAAAAAGAAGGGAATTCAGAGTGTTATTTTAGTACCCATAGCCTTGACACATGAATTATTTGGTATTATGGAATTATCCTCACAAAATAAATATGAACTGAATTCTGTTAATGCGGATAAACTAAAAGATGTAATTCCTGTGTTTAAAATGGGGGCCCTGCGTTATTTGGAAGAATATGTCAACCAGTTAGAATCTATCATCCAAGAACATTATACCTCCTTGCACCCCTCTGTAAAATGGAAATTCTATAGTGTAGCTGAAGAGTATCTCTCCAAAAAGGAAGTGAACAATGCAGTTAATGAGAATCTTCAAAATATCATCTTCGAAGATGTTTTTCCATTGTATGGTCAATGCGATATAAGAGGTTCTTCTCTGGCAAGGAACATAGCTGTCCAGAAAGACTTGATAAGGCAGCTAGATCTGGCCTCTGAAATAATACAAAAAGCAAAATTAGTTTTTAAATTACCGATATACAATGATCTCCTCTTCAGGATTGACGACTATAAAAATAAAATTAAGCATGGTTTAAATTCTGGTGATGAGGCTTCTTTAAGTCAATTCCTAATGGAGGATATAGACCAAACCTTTCGTCATTTAAGATCTTTAGATAGAAATTTAAGATCGGAAGTAGATGGCTATATGAAAGATATTGATAAAAAGCTGAATGTAATCTATGATAAAAGAAAAAAATATGAAGAAAGTGTAAATAAACTGAATGAAGAATTGTCAAAATTTATTGATCATAAACAAATCGAGGCACAGGAAATGTTTCCTCATTATTTTGAGCGCTTTAAAACAGATGGCGTAGATTATAATATGTACATAGGGCAATCCATAGTGTCTAATAAGAATTATGACAAAATCTATTTGCACAACCTTAGACTTTGGCAATTGGAAATGATGTGTGAATTAGAAATGATCGCACACAATTTGCAAAATGAATTGGAACATTCACTGGAGGTAGCCTCCTTAATTCTTGTTCACAGCAAGCCATTAACAATTAAGTTCAGAATGGATGAAAAACGCTTTGATGTTGACGGTGCCCAAAATGTTCGTTATGAGGTGATAAAAAAACGCATAGATAAGGCAATGTTAAAGAATTCCAGCGAGCGATTAACGCAACCGGGTAAAATAGCAATTGTCTATGGTCAACCTAAGGAAGCGGAAGAATACATGAAATATATCAGACATCTACAAGCTAAGAAATATTTATTATCAGAAATTGAAAATTTAGATATAGAAGATCTAAAGGGAATATCCGGTTTAAAAACATTACGTATAACCATCAATTATAACCAATTTCCAAAGAACGAGTTGTTTACAGATATAAAAAATAGAAGTTAGATTATTCTAAACCTGACTTTGCATTATTAAGAACGACAGTACAAATGATAGTACTGATAGTATTATGCCGTACATAAATATGGTATAAGCAACATGCAGGAGTTTGTATTTTTTGGCTAGAACAATACCTAAAAAATACAAGTCTTTTGTCATGGAGTCATAAAGGTAAGCTCGATCTTTCATAACTTCATTTATGCCTTTTTGGAAAATATCCAGAGACATTTTATGAAAATTCCCAAAGAAGAGTAAATTCACTTTCTTGTTAGCAACATCTTCCTCCGTAAAATTTCCCGAAGTAACTTTTGGTCGGGTGGATAGTATTGTGAAAACCATGGTAACTAAGGTTATAAATAAAAACAACAGGGTAGGGATAATTAAGTAATAATTATCCGCTTTATCTAATTTAGGAAATAGGGTAGAGAGTGCAATGGACAAAATTATTGCGCAAACTGATAGCAAAATATTCGCCTTTGTGTCGGCAATATCACTAAGTTTTACATGATTTCTTAGCGCCACTCGAAACATAGTTTCTATCCCTCTGTCTGGTCGCTCCTCTTTACTTTTTTTAATTTGTGTTTCCTTATTTTTTAAGCTTTTCTTTTGTTCCTGTTCTGAAGTTTTTACTTCTAATTTTTTGATCGTATTTTTAACATTCAACCAGTTTAATGTTTTTTGCGCGTTCCAATTTTCAAAAGCGTAATTTGTAAAATACTTATGTTGAGATAGAAATAGTTCAGTTTCTTTTAACCAAACTATATCACTCACAACTTCACCTGTTAACTGTTCACGTTCTAATCGTAAAAGTTTTGCTTCTTCCCTATAGCTAATCCTCCCAAGATGAGACAGATCTGCATCGCATATTATTTCTTCTAATTTATTCCTTGGAACTTGAGGTAGTTTAGTTGCTTTTATTAGTTCTTTTATCTTTGTTATTTTTTCTTTGGAAAAGTCCCTTTTTGTCAAATAATTATCTACGATCACCATGCTTCGTTTTTCGTGACCTTCAGCACCTTCAATATAGCCTGCGTCGTGAAACCAGGCAGCAAGAAGTACAGCTTCCAGATCCTCCTCAGAAAGATTTTGAGATAATCCAATTTCATTTGCTGCTTCTACCACATAGGATGTATGGTTTGCACTGTGATAAACAGTGTTTAAAGGTAATTTCTCTTTAAACAAGTTAAATACATAAGCTTTTACTTCCTTGAAAAAATTGTTATTTAACATTCTAAAAAAAATTGACTAAATCAAAAGTACGATATTTTTTCAGACATAATACGTTGAGACATAGCAGGGCCTAATCTGTAGTTGTTATAAATAAATGGTATTTTTACAGTTGATACAATTCCAAAATCTAATATTCTGTTATGAGAGCCTCTAATTTAGCTTTATTCGTAATAATTATTTGTTTATTAAGCAGCTTCGTTAAAGAAAGCCCAAACCTGGATAATAGGAAAATTGAATATCCGAAAACTAAAGAAAGGCCTGGTATAGAAGAAATTAAGTTAAAAAACTTAAAATTATATTTGGACAAGAGCTTAGATACAACTATTCAGGATTGGCCTAATTTGGAGAGATTTAAAAAAGAAAATATGAAATTAGGAGTGCCAAAAAAAGGGGAGAAGCGTGTAGTTTTTATGGGAAATTCAATCACGCAATCCTGGCTGGATCATAGTCCTGAATTTTTTAAGAATAACAATTATATCAACAGAGGTATCAGCGGACAAACCACTCCTCAAATGCTGTTGAGGTTTAGAGCGGATGTAATTGAATTAGATCCTAAAGTGGTAGTGATATTGGCAGGCACCAATGACATTGCTGGTAATACAGGACCTATGACCTTAGATCAAATATTAGGGAATATGATATCCATGGTTGAATTGGCCAAAGCGAATGATATTAAAGTTGTATTGTCCTCAGTTTTACCGGCACATGATTATGCCTGGCGTCCGGGATTGCAGCCTGACAAAAAAATACCTGAGCTTAATAATATGATTATGGCATATGCAAAGGAGGTAAATATTGAATATTTGGATTATTTCACTGCCATGGCAGATGACAGAAATGGACTTCCTAAGAACCTTTCTAAGGATGGGGTTCACCCAACAAAAGAAGGATATCAGGTAATGGAACCCCTTGCTAGATCAGCAATTGAAAAGGTTTTGAAATAGATTTTTCTGGTCTCAAATGTTTTTAGAGCCGAGTACTTTAATTTTAAAAAATTATTGTGTGGTGAATATTGAACAAGGATCAACGAATAATGATTTAAGAATTCAAATTCCGAAAACTTTCGGGATCTAAATCTATGTTCTCTGCCTGCAAGATTAAGTGTTGCTCTTTATTCTTATTGAAAAATTTGATCCGTTATCAAAACTAAGAGCTTTTACTTTTAATCTATGGAGGTTTAGTTATCTCCATTCGAACTCTCCATTCTCTATACTCCAGTCATTTCCAAAAAAGCCTGCACATTTAACCGAGGGAGAGCCATTGGAAAGAACAGTATCATCGAACAATACGACATCCGGAAAAGTTGTTCCGTTTACCAAATAATGATTCATATAAGCAGCTTTTATTCCTTTGGACCCAGTTGCGGTTATCACGCCCACACTTGCAAAATTGCTATCTTTTCTAGGCACGATAAAATACATACCCCATTGATTTCCTGTTAATTTCTTACCATTGAAATTAACTTCATTATTTTTTACTTGTATCTCACTGTTTTTCAAAAGCAGTTTCCAGGCAGCATTATTGTCTTTGTTGCCATAAATAATAACATTTCGATCAGCGTATTTTTTAAGGTTAAAATTTACATCTTTTACAATTTCTATATTTCCATTGGCTCTGTACCAAAAAGTTTCCGCATCAAATCGAGCTCTATTGAAATACCATGTATTCTCCATTTCTGATCCCTTGCTAGCATAGACCAATACCACATTATTGTTAAATGCATCTTTGAAACCACCATATCTGTGTGGTCCTTTTTCTTGTTTGGAAGGTGAAGAAGAAATTTGCCATACTGAATCTGTTTTTTTGAAGTAAGTCTTTTCACGACCTGAAATTTTGATCTCTATTTCGTCTATTATTATGGAATTTATTGTGTCTTGAAGCACCGAAAAGTCTACTTCCATTTGGGCGACATTTTCTGTAACTATCTGAAAACCGTCTTCCTTAGAAAAATTAAATGAACTGACTTCAAAGGCTTTTTCTTGCTGATGAATGGTGATAAAATTTGATCTCGAAGAAACTCCCGGCGATCCCGTATAGAATTCCAGTTTTTTGATCTCATCAGGATCTTTAATGGTATGTAGTTTAAAAAAATCAAAAATTGGTTTCCAGTCCAAACTGTGATTTCCATACCAATGTTCCCCACCGGGATACTCATAATAAGTAAAATCATTGTGGAAGGTTCCGAGTCGTTCTCTCATGTCGCGTGCTAAAGCAGTAGGAACCACATTATCTTTTTCGCCATGCAAAATATACACACCATAATGCAAATAATTACGGATTAATTTTAAAGTTCTGCTGGGAGTACCGGCTCTTGTCATAATATCTTCGACAGGTGTTGGGACAACTTCCATTTTCATTCTTTCGACTACTTTTGCCGTCATTCCGAATTTATCCAGCTGTTCCTGAGGCATTTGCAGTCTTCTTTTGATAAAGCTGTCTCGATACAATAATAAGTCGGGATATCCGGCACAGGGTGCGATAGCTGCAAAATGATCGGGATAGGTCGCGCCTAGATACCAGGTGCCATGACCACCCATGGAATGACCTGTTAAATAGATCTTTGCAGAATCCGGCTGGAATAGACCTTCAGCATCCGCCAAAACTTCCAATGCATCCATTCTTCCCCAATCTTCCCATGCGAAACCAAAAGGACGACGATTCGTAGGAGCCACGATATTTCCCCAATCTTTTTGTTGATAGGCGTTCGCCTGGTTAACAGCCTCAACCGAAGCGCCGTGTACCGACAAAAATAAGGCCTGTGCTTCTGAAGAAGTGTCTGTGGAAGGAGCCACACTATAATATTGCACGCTGCCATCAATTGCACTTAAAAAAGTTTTTTTATGGTGTTTATTTTTTGATCTTATTTTTAGATCAATTGTTTGTGTGCTCAGCAGTTTTTTTGAATTCGATTTTAAGAGCAATGTCAATTCAACATTTTCAGAATTTTCCTGTTGCACCGGTGATTGCATGGTAAAAGGTACCTTCCGAACAGACATTGGTGCAATGTTCGGTACTACAGAAGTAATTACTGTTCCATCTAAGTCGGCATTTATTGTATAATTCTCTAACCACTTGTTGGTAGTGTTTATTACTCTTATTGCTCCCAGGTAATCTTTATTTTCCTCAGCCAAAATATCCGGCATGGTCAGATCTCTTACCGTAAATTGGATATCTGTTTTTGGTTCGATCAATCGAGCGCGAATTCTTGGAAAACGACCAACTTTCAATACAAAAATATTGGTGCCTTTTTTTAATTTTAATGGAATCAAGTTCCACCCAAAATCATAATGATCCCCTTCATGAGGCAAGCCATTGATCAGTAGCAAGGAATGTCCTGAGGCCTCAAAGAGCACTATTTTTTCACTATTTGATCTATAAGTTAAATACACATAGCTCGACCTTAAATTGGAATCGTTGAAGCTATTTGTACTATCTGTTTTGATCTCTTTCCATTTTAATTCATTGCCCAAAAAGTCAATATCAAAAATTGCATTCTCTTTGGGGAGGTAATTTGGTTCTAACAGAAATTTTCTAAATACAGGGTCCTTTGGAAAAGTAGAGGAATTAAAATTAAAATTTGATATTTTTAGCGACAGTCCTGTTGTAAAAACATGTAAGAGTTTGCCTTCTTTGATCTCATTTACTTTTTCTTTACCAAAATATTCTACAATATTTCCAGTTTTTTGTTGCGAGTGGACTGGAAGTTGTGACAGGAATATTATTACAACTAAGAATATATTTTTTTTCATTATTTCTTTTTCGTTCTTGGATTAATCATAAAAATATAAATTTCGCAAAATAGATTAGTTTCTGAAAATATTTTAGACGAATACCATTTCTTAGACGCTTAATATTATATTTGAATAAATGGCGATGGATTGGATCTTGGTTTAGGAGCTTATTGGAATATTGCACGCCCGGATGGTTCAGCCGCAAGTATTTTGAGAATCAATGTGGCTTGGATATTTCCTTAGATGAGATTAATTTAGTTGCTAAAATATTAATTTGAAAATTTTATATTAATTTAGATCAAATATAAATATTAATCACATTGAAAAGAGCAGCACCACTTTTTAATCTTTTTATATTAAAACAAATGAAATAATAGGAGAGGGAACCTATAGAAAATGTTATGCAATACGAAGCAATGATTTATGTATCAAAAAAATGAAACCAAGGATAAACAAACAATATTTTGGCTTTAATTTTAACATTGATATGAATAGATATTTGAAAATTAAGTTTGGAATTTCAGATATGAATAAGTTTGAATTTAGCCAAATAACAAAATTGCTGGAAGCATTAAAGGCATATATTCCTTCTAATGTTAAATTGATTGAGGAGGGTTTAATCATGGGAAGGCCAAAGGACTATACTGGTGAATATTCAAAAATATTTTGAGTTTGGAAAAGTAAAGAACGAATATTTTTGGAATTGCGTGAATGAAATTTTCGCAGTATTTGAAGAGAATAATTTATGGTATAACGATGTTTTTTTAACAGGCAACAACCTATTGGTTAAAAAAGTATCAAAAGATAAATTCATACCAATTATGATAGATCTAAAAGAAAAGGGAAAAAATTTGAGTCCTTTACAATTTAATTTAGTAATTAGATTTGAGCAGAAATGGTAATTTTACAGAAGATTCAATAAGTTTAAATTAAAATATTATAAAAAAATTAAATAATCAATAAATAGAAAATTATGAAACATTTATTGGTAACTGACTTGGTAATAATATGATGATTATGAAAAAAAATGTAATAGTACTTATAATTGCCTTGGTAGCGGTTTTTGCCTGTGAACAAATACCCAAAGAAACTGCCGATACTATTTATACCAACGGCAAAATTTATACAGTAAATAAAACCCAACCGTGGGTTGAGGCGGTTGCCATTAAAGATGGAAAATTCATCAAGGTGGGTGCAACGGCAGAAGTTGAAGCATTGCAGGGAGAAAACACTGATGTCATTAATCTTGAAGGACAGTTTGCAATGCCGGGTCTTGGAGATCCTCATATTCATCCTGCGTTGGTGATGCCAAAACGAGTGTATTGTGCATTGCCTGGAACATTTTATGAGCCAACTGAAGAAATGACATTAACTGCACTTAAGGAGGCCATTGCTAATTACCCGAAAAATCTTGAGTGGTTTATTGGTACGGGTTTTTCAGTGCCTGCTATGGCTCCAGAAACTTTGACTAGAGAGTTCTTAGATGAACTAATACCAGATAGACCTGCATTTATAGAAGACGAAACAGGAGGCCATACTGCTTGGTTCAATACAAAAGCAATGGAGGCCGCTGGTATTTCGAAAGAAACCAAAGACACACCTGAGATATTTTATAGTCGAACAAAAGATGGCAGTCCCGCGGGTATGGCATATGAAGGAGGGCTGAACGCATTTTATGATGTCATGCCTCCATTCGATACTGAATTACGCAAGAAGGCCTATATGAAGTTATTAGATGAGGCAACATCTAAAGGAATAACAGCTGCTGGTGATGCCTATGTTTTTGAAGTTGATCTTCAACCTTATCAGGAACTAAAACAGGAAGGTAAATTGAACCAACACTTGGTTTTATATTTAGGAGGTAATCTTGGTACACCTGAACTCACTCCAATTGAAGAATTGAATAGATGGTGGAATAGTTACGATTTACCCGGTCATAAGGCGGTTAAAATTGGTATGGGTGGTTCGATAGAGTCATTTACTGAGGCATTGGTTGATGGATTTGCCGACCCTAAAAATTCTGCGAATCCCTTTGTAGAGCCGAAGGCATTTGCTGATTATATTTCGAAACTCGATTCAGAAGGCTTCCAAGTAAAAGTTCATGCCATTGGTGATGGAACTGTGCGGGCGACATTAGATGGGTATGAGGCTACCATTAAGGCTAATGGAAATAATCGATTACGCCACCACATCGATCATGCAAGTTTAGTTCATTTCGATGATTTCCAACGATTTGTAGATTTAGATGTAGCTTGCTCTATATGGCCGCCACTGAATGCCCCTGTTTCATACCTAGTTGATGGAATAAAACCTGTTTTAAAACCAGAAACCTGGAATCGCATGTTCGACAATCGTGCGCGCCAAGATGCTGGAATGCTTTTGTTTAACCACAGCGATGCACCGGCAGCCGTTCTATGGCCATGGTTTGGAATGGAAGCAACAATTACAAGAGGATTTCCAGGAAAGCCTGAAGTTGAAAAAATGGGACCACAACATGCATTAACACTTGAAGAGGCAATACGAGCGTTCACACTAAATGCGGCATGGGTATTACTAGTCGATGATATTTCAGGATCTATTGAAGAAGGAAAATCAGCAGATTTTATTATTTTAAACCATAATTTGTTCGAAATAGAATCCACTGAAATTCATAATACAGAGGTCCAAAAAACCATTTTTAGAGGTAAAGAAGTCTATTCAGTGGAATAATCTAAAACCAACTATAGAATGAACACAAATGACCGCAACTTTGAAAATGTTGAATCGAGGCTTCGATTGCGATTTATGGCGGATATTATTTTTGCAAGGTCCACGTCGATTATAAATATTCTACTTTTATTCCTTCCCAAATTAAAAACGCCATTTCAGCGTGATGGCGATCAGGCAGGATTCGCATTAATATTAAATAAAAAGGACAATAAATATGAATCTGGCGTAGATCTCTATTATCAATTTTTTATAAATATCTATCTTAACCTGGCTCCTAATTTTCAGAAGTACTATACAGTGAGCGATAGGATAAATACGGTATTTGGATTAAGGGCTTTTATCTCTTATTAATTCAATCACTGAATCTAATGTTCCGAAAATTATAAAATTTAGATTCAAAGAGATAGCGAGAAATATTTCTCTTTAAAAACTCCACTTCAATCTAATAAAAATGGCACTTCCGCTATCGGCAACATTTGGGTCCGTACTGTCCATAGAAAAATACTGCCCAAAACCTGCCAATTCAAAAGTGTTGGACAAGGAGTACATTAACGTTGGTCCTACATATAAAAAATTACCTTCCGGACCGTACATTCCGGCGAGCATTACTCTAAACAGTGGGGTAACATCATAACCACCACTTCCGAATAATGCAACTTTTGTTGGAAATAAATTGGTGGGACTCAGATCAGAAAAAAGAATTTCTCCTAATCCTGAATCAAAATTATCTGCTCCAAATCCATTATAGAGAGATTCGAATTGCAGGTTTAACGAGTTTTTAAAAGTGTAATCATAATGGATAGTAAAGGTTATTTCGGCGTCTGTCACTTCGGAAGAAGCCATGGGATGAAAATAGGTCATTTCTCCACTAAATCCTCCTCCCGCGATACTTCCTGACCATCCTCCACCAGCCACAAAATAATCTTCAATATACATACCTCCAAGAAATTGAATATCAAATCCCTTGGTGTTGAACCTATATAAACCTACTGATGTTACTTTGTTGTCACTATTAATTGAAGTAGATAATTCTGCCTTGCTTGACTCTCCGATATAGTATTGCACACGGATGGCATCTGAACCGGGTTTTTCTTCGTAATCGAAATCAAAGTAAGAATAGGTATTAAAGAGATCGTTAGGGTTCCATACAAAGGTTTGTCCCCAGTTTATTCTTTGTCGTCCAACGGTAATTTGTAAATTTCCGACTGTATAATCTATCATTAATCTATCGAACTGAGATACTCCTACCCAGGAGGTCTTATCAGCCCAGACCCAGGTTAGATCGAAAAAACCGTTATCTCGAGAGACATACTCACTATAATTTGGAATTAAACTTACATTATTTCCTGCAATTACTCTATTTCTTAATCCGGCGGTAAAAGTAAAATGATCACTAATATACCAATTGAAATCAAATCTGTTATAAATGGTATTTTCAATGGTCATTTGCCCGCTATCACCTGCCGTTTGCATGGAAGTCATTCCCTTTACATAACCTTTTAACATCCAGGACTCCTGGGCGTAACTTGTAATGCTAATCAGGCTTAGGAATAAGATTAAACAGTTTTTTTTTAACATGGATGATATAATATTTTTCTCGCAGATAACGCAGATTGAAATGCGCTACTTGTAAATCCTTTTACCTTTTCTGAACATCCCTGACTATTGTTGACCGGTTTTTAAGCCCTCAGCATATTTCCAAACTACCGAATTCCACCAACAACTAACAACTACCAACAATGCATCCCATTTTCAAATTTTCAAAACAATCCAAGACATTGATTCTTCTTACTTCTTTATTCTTTACTCTCTTTTTACTTTTCTCTTATTATAGATTCATCTGAGATCACTTTTCCATCCAAAAGGGTGATGATCCTATGTGAATTATCCACAACTCTCGAATCTAATTTAGTATAATAAATATTGAACAAGGATTAACGAATAATGATTTCGGAAGTATTTGATTTCAGAATTCTTCAATCAATGTTCCTTGTTCGAAATTCATTGAATATACTTTTCTCTTAGTTCTCTTTTACATTTCCCCTTTTCGTCATTTCATCTGAGATCACCTTCCCATCCAATAGGGTGATGATCCTATGTGCTTTATCTACAACCCTTTGATCGTGTGTTGAAAATATAAATGTGACATTCTCTTCCTTATTTAAATTTTCCATAATATCAAGTAGTTGTGATGTTGCATGCGAATCAAGATTAGCGGTGGGCTCATCGGCCAAAACAAATTTTGGTTTTGAAGCCAGTGCTCTGGCAACGGCCACCCTTTGTTGTTCACCTCCTGATAATTGATTAGGTCGACTGTTAAGTCTATCTCCCAATCCAACCGATTCCAATAATGAAATAGTACGCTTATCCATTTCGTCCTTATCCCGGTTTTGCAACTGCATAATAAATTCCACATTTTCTTTGGCGGTAAGCACAGGAATAAGATTATAGGCCTGAAAAACAAAACCAATATTCTTTAATCTGAAATTAATCATCTCATTAGAAGATAATTTGTCTATATCTATACCGTTCACTTCCACATTACCGGAAGTAGGAGTTTCCAATCCTCCGATCATATTCATCAAGGTGGTTTTTCCGCATCCTGACGGTCCAACAATTGCTGTAAACTCTCCTTCTTTTATGTCTAAATTTATTCCGTTTACGGCATGAACAGGGACTGCTGTGTCCGTATAGGTTTTGGTAAGATCTTTTATTTTTATAACACTCATAATATAGTTATTTCGTTCAGGGGTTATTTAATCCTAATAATCAATTTAAAGTTTTTTTGTTGAAATTTTTAATAATGATTTAATGCTACAATGATAAAATGCTTAATCCTTTATCTATCTAAATCTATTGATTACATGTATTTTTATTATAGCATTTCAACATTACATCATTATCGCATTTATCAATGTTCCATTAATTCTTTGTTTTATCATATATTTAAATTGTTCTGATAGCACTCGCCGGATCTAATTTCAATGCTTTTATTGCCGGATAAATCGATGCCAAAATTCCTGTAACAAAAACCATAGCAGTAATTTGCAAATATCTGAAAGGCTCCAATTCAGGAAATGTTATTGCACTATATCCTATTGTTTCCAATCCCTCCGCCATTGAGGAAAGATCTATTCCTGCGTTTCCGTAATAATTAATTAGCAGCATGCTTAACAATTCGCCGATCATAGCGCCCACAAGGGCTAAGAATATGGTTTCGTACATGATCATGGCAAACACCCTTCTTTTTGTCATTCCTATGGCCATCAACATTCCAAGTTCTTTGGTTCGTTCCAAAATAACCATCAGCATTGTATTGACGATTCCGAAACCTAACGCACCAAGAATGATCAGCATAAAGATACCCATCATAATATCCATATATTTTGTTATAAAATTTATATAGGGTTGAATTTTTGACCAATCTTCGCTAAGTACATCAGGGTATCTTTTTTGTAATTGTTCCGAGATAATCATTGCCTGATCATGATTATCCAATAAAATATCTATTTCATGGGTCTGACCTTCTGGAAGTTCCAATACTTTTCGTAAATCAGCATCTCTTACAAAAACATGCATTTTATCCCAAGTGCTATTTGTGGTTTTAAAAATACCGATAACTTTAAAAGCCGCGCCGGTAATTTCGCCATTGTAATCCTGAAAGGTGAGTACTATTTTTGATTTTAATTTTGCTTTGAGCTCTTCTGCTAAGGCTTTAGAAATAACGATACTATTTTTCTTTTTTGTTTCAAAAAAATCACCGTTTGCCGAATCGAGTTTTTTGTACAATCCGAAAACTTCCTTTTCGCTTTCCGGTATGATGCCAACAATGGTTACCCCCATATTTTTGTTTGCTGTGGCAGCCATGGCCGAAGTTTTTAAGCGGCTTGTTACCGCTTTTACACCTTCGGTTTTCGACAATTCTTCCAGCTTTTTGGGGCTTGACAGTATTGTTTTCTTTATATCGAAATTATCTGCAAACTCAGGATTATGAAATTGAATATGAGCTGTTTCTATTGAAAATGTATCCTTTACTCTTTGTTTGGCCATACCATTCATCCAGGCTGAAGAAAATAAGCCACCTACCAAACCGGACGCAATGGCAAGCATAACAACTGCAGATCTAAGTTTGCTTCTCCAAATATTTCGCCAGGCTATTTTTATTAATAACATAATCTTAAGATCTTAAACCGTTAACAACATCTAATTTCATAATTTTTATTGCAGGATATGACATCGCTATCAAGCTTATAATGGATATTGAAATAGCTTGAAATAGAAATATTTGTGGATCCATACTAATCGGCATGACAGGCTCAAAATTGAAATCTTTCATTGCATCCAGGGCTTCACCGGTAAATTTAATTGGATTGTAAACATAATAGATCATAACAGGTAAACTGATTAGACTACCGGCAATAACAGCCAGGATCGTGAGAAAGAATAGTTCGATCACTACAACAAGTGCTAATTTCCTTTTTTGCATTCCGATAGAAACCATGACAGAAAATTCCCGAATTCTCTCATTGGTCATCATCAAAACGGTTCCAAAAATCCCGAATGCAATGACCATATATAATATTGCCACCATGATAATTCCTCCTGCATTGTCAGATTCTATCATTTGTAAAAGTTCTTTGTTCATTATTTCCCAGCCCATCACTTCATATTGATCCATATCCAAGCTTTTTTTCGCCAATTCTTCTACATCATTAACATCGTCAATATTATGTAAATCAAAGACCAGAGCCGTTAATTGGTCATCCGTAGAGAAAAAAGTTTGGGCTTCAGCAATTGGTAAATAGACCGTTCCTCTGTTCATTTCCGGAGTTGGCAGTTTAAGTATTCCTTTTACAGGATATAGTCCCGCCGCTGTTTGACCATGATAACCCGATGAAAATAAAACCAGGGTATCCCCGACTTTAATCTTTAAGAATTTGGCCAGATCAGCAGCAACCAATATAGATCTATCATCGTTGTCTATAAATTCTCCTTCTTGCATGTATGACCTTATTTTCGTCATTTTGTCTTCCTTTTCGGGAGATATGCCTATCACCGCAACCCCTTTTGTAGATTCGCCTGAGGAAGCTAATGCAAATGACTCCAGTCGAGGAATTATTTGAATTACTCTGGAATCGGTTTCGAAATGTTTGATAGTTTCGTCTTCGATTGAAAAGATATTGTTTATGTTTTTATCATCCCAATATCCTTTTTTATGAATTTGTAGATAACCCGAATAGGATTCAATTGCGTTTTCCTTCATTTTTGCATAAGAGCCTATCTGAAATCCGCGCATAATAATTGCAAAAAATAATGCAAACATAATGGATGCCACTGTGATCAAAGTTCTTCGTTTATTCCGCCATATATTTCGCCAGGCAAGTTTGAATATTGTTTTCATAGCTATCTGATTCTCTTCATTTGTTGTTGGGAAAAAAAGGATTCCGGCAGATCAATATCGAATTTAGTTTCCTTAATATATATCACAGTTTTTTTACCTTCTTCATCCGCAGGAAGAATTTCTATTCGTGTTGGAATCAATCTTCCATCCATTATTTTAAAATCATAACTGTGATCACTTTTTATAAGATCATCGTCTTCGTCGTAATATTCCGATTTAATTTGGATAAATTCATCTTTTGTGATCCATTTATAAACCTTGCCCCAAATTACTGCCGCATCTTCTTTCGGAATCATTTCAATCTTATAGGTGTCATGACCGTCAATATTTTCTTCTGCTGAGATCTTATGTGTGTAATCAACAACTATAGAACTTTCTTTTAGGATGTCATCGTTAGTATAATCTGAACCCATCCAGCCTTGCGACATCATGGAAGCAGGAATTTTTATCATTCTGCCAATGGAGGGCATCCAGTTCCACATTTCAGTAACTCTTTTCATAAAAACCTGACCTTTATCCTTGGCTGGTGCAGTAATATAGGTCATGGAATATTCCATACCTCTTCCCCAACTTTTCATAGTAACAGATCTTTTCCATGTTGGCCTGATTATTTCCATTTCCATGACAGAAGTATTTGTTTTACCTCTAACTTTTTCGTCTGCCATTTTAATAATATCTGCGGCAGTGATGTTTTCCTGAGCCTTGATTTGTATGCTATAACAGCTTGTAATCAATAGGGTTAATAGTAAAATATTTTTCATTATTTAAATTTTTCAATTAGTTTATTAATAACTTCATCTAAAGGATACATCTCTCCCATCATAATATATCCAAGTGAGATCCCGTCTAGTGAACTTCCTAATAACAAAGCAGTGGCTGCCGGATTTTTATCTCCCTTTTTTTGGAAATAAGTTTCAAAAACCATCATATATTCTTCTAAAAAGGGACCTATTATTTTGGCAAAAAGAAGTTGTGCTGTTGGTTGGGAAATCAAATTAAAATATAATTTCCAAAATACTTTATTGGATTTTATCATATCGAAATTCGATCTTATGGCATGCTCAAATTTTTTTTCAGATGAAATCCCTGAGCTTATTTGTTCATAAAACTCTGAAAATTGATCTAAACCATATCGCAAAACCGACTTTAATAGCGCTTCTTTACTTTCGAAATAGTTATATAAATTTCCCTTAGAAACATTTGCTTCTTTGGCAATAGACTGCATGGATGTGCTTTTATAGCCATCTTCTGAAAAACGTAAAAGTGCAGTTTCAATGATCAATGACGCCTTCTCGCGTTTTATTTCTTCATATTGTTCTGCTGTACGTGGTGCCATTTTTATTTTTTTGACTGACCGTTTAGTCAAAGGTAGTAAATAATTTTATTAATGGGTCAATACTTTGATAATTTTTTGAAATTTAAATAGAAAAAGAAAATATTCAACCACCTCGTCAGCTTACGCAGACACTCCTCCTTTAAAAAAAAGGAGGAGACTTTGCTCCAAATCTAATTTTAGTTGACAATAAAAAACGGGATGGTTTTCCTTTCTATGATCCAATTAAATCAAGATAAATTAATTTTTAAGAAATGTTTTGAAAAATTATTTAGATCGACCTGAGGTTAGTATATCATTTTTTTAACAAAATTTAACCAGGATCTTATTTCTTGTGTATGTAGTCCATAATCGGCAATTTCATTTGGTATTTCTGATTGATCCAATAAATATTTGGAAATTTCCTCAACTTCTTTAAGCGAAGAAAAAGCTCCTTTGCTTACCAAAGATTTTGCCAAAAAAGAAGCGATCAAGCTCATGTCCTGTGGTCTGAATTCCGGATGATACTGTACACCAAAGAATTGCGATCTTTTATAATCAATGGTCATGGCTTGTATTTCAGAATGTGTATTATATGCTAAAATATTGGTGTTTTCAGGGATTTTGACAACCTCATCAAAATGAATACAAAGCGATTTGAAATTATTTTTCCTATCGGCAAAAATAGGGACTTTTCAACCTTCTTCAGTAAGTTGTACCGATTCAGATATGCCAAACTCCAATCCATTTTTACTGTTACCGACCTTGCCTCCGGACACCACTGTGGCTATTTGCAAACCCCAACAGCTCCCATAAAATGGAACCCCGCTCCTAAACACTTGTTCTCCAAAATTCAATTGATTGTTCACCGAAGGAATATCATCCACACGCTCAAGGAACTACCTGTCCATAAAACGCCGTCATATTTTTGTAGTTCATTTAAGGTCGGTAATTCCTCCCTGTCATCAGCAGGAAATACGGAATTTACAATAGCAGAAGGATCCAGGAAATGCAACATTTCTTTAAAAAGTAAATGATATGGAAGTATACCGAAACTTCCACGCATATCTCGTGTTTCTTCATTATTACCTTCAACGACTAAAAGTTTCATGATATAGCTTTACAGATTTTTCATATCACCTCTAACCGCAGCCCTAAACAAATTTTCCAGATCTTTCGAAGATACCGGTTTGGCATTAGTAGGGGTAGAAGGGTCTTTAAAGGCCATCTCTCCAATTTCAAATGCTCTATCTTCATTGATCTGAATACCTTTTAAGGTATGGGGTATGTTCAATTCCTTTCTAAGGTCCATCAAATAATTTATTACCGCATCCGTTCCTTGATCATTAAGATCTAAAACCTTGCTTAAATAATTCATTTTATCTTCAATAACCATTTGATTCTGCTTTAAGGCATAGGGCAAGATGATGGCATTCAATAAACCGTGTTGCTTATTGTAAATTGCACCCAGTTGATGTGCTACAGAATGTACAGATCCCAGTCCTTTTTGAAAAGCAGTAGCTCCCATAGAGGCTGCAACAAGCATTTGTCCACGTGCCTCAAGATTATTACCATCTTTATAGGCCAATGGCAAATATATTGCAATTATTCTAATGGCTTCAATGGCAATACCCTCTGCCATAGGGTGATACCCTGGAGCGCAGTAGGCTTCTATGGCGTGCACCATAGCATCTACACCCGTCCATGCCGTAATATTGGCTGGTAAGCCCAGGCATAGTTCCGGGTCTGTTATGACAATCGCAGGTAAGATTTTAGGATGGAAAATAATTTTTTTAGTATGTTGCTCCTCATCTAAGATAACGGATGCTCGACCTACTTCAGATCCTGTACCTGCGGTGGTTGGAATTGCAATTATTGGAGCTATACCTTTCTCATTTGCATAGGTCCAATTGTTGCCTATATCTTCAAAATCCCATATGGATTTGTTTTGTCCCGACATAAAGGCAATGGTTTTAGCAGCATCAATAGCAGATCCTCCACCAAAAGCGATCACACCATCATGATTATTTTCATTATAATGTTTTACCCCATCGCTCACATTTTTCCCTGTAGGGTTTCCCTGAACATCACTATATATACTGTATTCTATACCAGCATTCTTTAATACATTAGTTGCTGTTTCTACAATATCCAATTTTATCAACCCTTCATCAGTAACGAATAATGGATTCTTCATGTTCAACTGAGTACACGCCAAAGCCAGATCTTTTATTCTACCGTTTCCGAACCATATTGTGGTTGGGAAATTCCAATTTGTATTCGATAATTCCATGAATAAATTTTTATCTTTTTAAAAAAATAATGCAGAGGTTTAATTTTTAATATTGAAACTCGATCTACTTTTTTGTTATGAGAAATCGATTTTTACTTTCTGAAATGAAAAGATTTTACCCTGGTCACATGATCATAACCAACCTTTGAAAGTGTCACACCTCTTCCTGAATTCTTAACACCTGTCCAGGCTAGAGCAGGATCAAGATAATCACACCTATTCATATAAACAGTGCCCGTTTCAATTTTACGACCTAAAAATTGAGCCTGATCAATATCTTGTGTCCATAGGGATGCCGTTAAACCATATTGAGAATCATTCATTAATGATATGGCTTCTTTATCATTTTTAACTTTCATGATCCCTACTACCGGACCAAAGCTTTCTTCAGTCATTACATTCATACTATGATCTACATCAACCAAAACATGTGGAGAGAGATAAGGACTGTCCTTTTTAGATAAAGCAAACATGGATTCATCCACTAATGATCTGGCACCTTTACTTATTGCTTCATCAATTTGACTCCGTACAAAATTAGCCGCTGAAGTCTTAACCATAGGGCCAATGTTTATTTCTGATTCTAAGGGGTTACCCAATTTATATGTCTTTGTAATATCTACAAACCCATCAATAAATTTATCATAGAGAGATTCATGCACATAAATTCTTTCTATTCCACAACAGGATTGACCGCTATTAAAAAATGACCCGTCTACCAGATTTTCTATGGTAGATCCCAAGTTTGCATCGGCCCTGACATAGGCCGGGTCTTTCCCACCTAATTCCAATCCGCAAGGAATAAATTTATTCAATAATGAATTTTGGATGGCAAGGCCTCCTGTTACCGAACCGGTAAAAAGTACTACATCCACTTTGGGATGTCCAATCAATTGTGCTGTGTTTTTATGATTTAAATGAAGAATTTGAAATACCCCTTCAGGGAAACCTGCTTTTTTTGCTGCTTTTGCATATCTCTCCGCCACCAACGGAGTTTGAAAAGAATGTTTTAAAACTACTGTATTTCCTGCCATTAATGCAGGTACGATAGCATTTACCGAAGTTAAAAATGGATAATTCCACGGACTTAGAACAGATAAAACACCTAAAGGAACTCTTTCCATCAATCTTTTAAAACCTGATTGATCTATCAATTCATGAGATTCTAAAGCTTCTTCGGCAATTCCGATCATATAAGTGGCTCTCTCAACAAAACCACCTATTTCTCCGGGAGATTGACTTAGGGGCCTGCCCATTTGCCAGGTTATTTCCAGAGCAATATCATTTTTATCCTTATTAACTTCATTAACAAAAGAAGAGATATATTTTGCTCTTTCTCGTACGGTTAGAGCTGACCATTCGGCTAAGGCCCGTTTCGCTAAATTCAAAGTTTTTTCAATGTCAATTTCATTATTTTCTTCTGCAGAATAATATACGGAACCATCAATAGGTGAAATAGTTTTAATCATTTTTTTATATAATTTCGAAGTATCTTTTTAATTGCCAGTCGGTAATTGCCGTTCTTTGTTGTTCGTCTTCCCACTCCCTTGTATGCGCATAATGATCTACAAAATCATTTCCAAATAGATCGCGAGCAACGTCGGAGGATTTAAAATTTTGAGCAGCTTGTGACAAAGTTCTGGGTAATTGAAATTCTGCAGGGAGATCAACATCATATGCATTTCCTTTTATGGGGTCCGTAGGTTCAATTTTATTTTCTATGCCCCAAATGCCCGAACCAAGAGCAGCGGCCAATGCCAAATGAGGATTGATATCTGCAGCTGAAATACGGTATTCTACCCGTTGAGAACTTTCACTTCCGGGAATGGCCCTCAGAGCGCAAGTTCTGTTATCTACGCCCCATGATGCAGCTGTTGGAGCCCAAAATCCCGGGATAAGCCTGGTATAACTGTTGCAAGTAGATGCTACCATGGCCAAGATCTCCGGCATTAATTTTTGTTGCCCACCGATGAACCATCTCATTTCATCCGACATATTTTCATTCTTGTCCTTATCATAAAATAATGCAGATCCATCCTTATTTTGTAAAGAAATATGAATATGACCGGATTGCCCGGGATAATCTGCTGACCATTTTGCCATAAAATTGGCGATCATTTCTCTTTGTTGTGCCCACACTTTGATAAATGTTTTAAACAAAACACCATTATCTGCCGCTTTCAAGGCATCTGAATGCTCCATGGCACCTTCAAGAACACCCGGCCCTGTTTCTGTGTGCAACCCTTCCAGAGGCATATCCATTTCTTCACAAAGATCCATTATCTCATGATAGAAATCGGCATGTGTAGAATTACGCAATACTGAATATCCAAAATTTCCAGGTGTCATTGGTTGAAGATTGCTGTAATTTTTATCTCTTAAACTCTGCGGGGTTTCATTGAATAAGAAAAATTCAAATTCTAAAGCAGTTGTTGCAGCATAGCCTAAATTATCCACTCTTTTTATTATTTTTTTAAGAATAGATCTAGGACAAACTGCACTTGCATTACTTTTCGAAAAATCTGCCAAACAAATTATTGATTTTTTATCTTCCGTTGGTAAGATCCTAAAACTTGATGGATCTATAGTCGCGATGGCATCTTTAAATCCATCTTTCCAGCCAGTGAAGGAATCATTTTTATATAAAACATCATCAGAATCCCAACCGAAAATCACATTACAAAACCCAAACCCTTTATCTAAGGCGGGAAGAAATTTCTTTGTACTTATATATTTACCACGAAGCACTCCATCGATATCAACAATAGCTAATTTTACATTTTTTATCTGATTATCCTCTATATATTTTCGAATTTCTTGCATCTGTTTATTTTTTTCAATGGTCATCTGAAACCCCTTCCTACCGACCTTTGGGTTTGTATTGTAAAATTAGATTATTAAATTATATGATGATAATGATTTAGGGGGTTTCTTTTTTATTTCTTTTATTTTCATGTTCTAGTGCAAACTCCTCTTCCGGTGATAGTATTAATCTATGTCGCCCTTTCAACGCAAAATAAAGTAAGCCAATAATTAAATAGGCTATGGCAATAAATACGGCTGTTCTATAAGATTTATCCTGAAGCTGATAATAGATGGTAGCCAATGCAATGACAATGGTTACCCATGCGCCGATTTTACCAAAAGGACTTATATATGGGCGCTCAAGATCTGGTTGGTTTTTTCGTAATAGTAAAAATGAACCACTTTGTAATACATAAGATAGCATTGCACTAAAGACCGCTATGTTTAATAGAGCACCACCAATAAAGACTTCGCTTTCTTCACCTGCTAATAATTTAGTGATCATTAGAACACTAAATCCAATTACTGAACCCAATATCAAGGCCATATAAGGTGTTTTCCTTTTACTGTGTGTTTCTGATAATAACAATGGAAAATAACCTGCTCTTGAAAGCGAATAAATTTGTCGGCCAAAGGCAAAAATAATAGTGTGAAATGAAGCAATTAAACCAATAGATGCAACCAGAGCCAATAACTTTGCAATATTATTTCCGAATAACATTGTAAAACCGTCTAAGAGAGGCTCTCCCGACTGGGATAAAGCATAGGAACCCAAAGGGATAGAAGAATTTAACCACAATATTAAAAATGCCGAAATAACCAAGGTAATCATTCCGTAGGTCAATCCTTTGGGCATGTCCTTTTTTGGATCAACAGATTCTTCTGCCGCCAATGGCAACTGTTCAATGGCCAAAAATAACCAAACTGCAAAGGGCATTGCTTTCAAAGCTCCCATAATTCCCATTGGTAAAAACTCGCCATTTCCACCCGGTAGATGTTCGGCTTTCCCATTTGTGCCAGCCTGTATGTCCAGAGCATATCTCGTAAAATCAGTATTTCCTATGGAGGAAATCCAAAACACAACCAAACAGAACAAAGCCAATAAAGTAACTGTCACAGTGAATTTAAAGGACATTTCAACACCGACAATATTCATCAGAGTGAACACGGTATAAAAACCAAACCACCAATAGGGCAACATTTCCGGACCGGTTTCAAAAATACCTGCCATATAATTACTTAAAAAAAACACAATAACCGCAGGGGTTAATACAAATTCTAAATTTTCTACCAAACCGGTAAAAAAACCACCCCATGGGCCCATAGCAGATCTTGCAAATGAATATGCACCTCCGGTATGCGGTAGCGCCGGAGACATTTCTGCAACACTTTGTGTAAGTCCGATATACATTATTGCAATGACAATCGTTGCAATAAACATACCTCCCCATCCTCCGGAAGCCAAACCGAGATTCCATCCTGAAAAATGACCAGAGATAACAGCTCCAACTCCTAATGCCCACAAGGACCAAACTCCGGCATGTCGTTTTAATTTTCTTGATTCGAAGAAAGAATCGTCCATTTTTTTGTATTTCACTCCTTTGCTCATATGTTTTATTTTAGATTTTTATTTATTATTTAAAGACATTTTGATTTTAATAGTAATTTCATATCCTTTTTGGATTAAAGTTGATAAAACTACAAAAATATTATTGTGGATAAGCAGTTTTGTAATCTACAAAAAAGATGTAAACTAAATATTTTTTTTGTTAAAATACTTGGTAAAATTTGTTCATTTTCGATGATATCACATCATTCTTAAAATTTTATTGACTAACTTTATATGATATTTTTAAATGTTATTCACGTGGTCAAAAACTTCAGAGTAAATGTAAATCAAAACCAAAATTTCGAGCTTAATACGGGTAAATTAAAAGACTTAGATCTTGTTTCGAATGGGGAATTAAAATACCATATATTAAATAAAAATAAATCCTTTCAAGTAGAGATACTACATACTGATTTTAATAAAAAAGAGTATACAATATCTTTAAATTCAAAAACTTACTGTTTAAAAATTTCTGATGATTTGGACCTAATGATTAAAAAAATGGGCTATTCCTTTAATGGCGCAAAAAAATTAAACGCAATTCATGCACCGATGCCAGGTATAATTATCGACTTGGAGGTTAAACAAGGAGATGAGGTTAAGGAGGGGGATTCGATCCTTATCTTGGAAGCGATGAAAATGGAAAATTCAATCAAATGTCCAAAAGATGGAATTGTAAAATCCGTTCATACCCAAAAAGGAGATGCTGTTGAAAAGGGTAAGTTGTTAATCGAATTAGAATAATTTCCAAATACTTTAAGATGAAGAAAATATTAATTGCAAATCGCGGCGAGATAGCTATTCGTGTGATGAAAACTGCCAGAAAAATGGGGATCAAAACGGTGGCTGTTTATTCTACTGTTGATAGAAATGCCCCCCATGTTAAATTTGCTGACGAAGCAATTCACATAGGAGATAATCCCTCCAATAAATCTTATCTATTGGGAGACAAAATTATTGAGGCAGCAAAAAAATTAGATGTAGACGGTATCCATCCGGGGTATGGTTTTTTAAGCGAAAACGCCAATTTTGCGGATAAAGTAGAAAAGAATGATCTTATTTTTATTGGTCCAAAATCAAAATCTATCCAAATGATGGGTGATAAATTAGCAGCAAAAGATGCAGTTAAAAATTATAATATTCCTATGGTCCCCGGCATAGATAAGGCTATTGTTGATGTAGAATTAGCTAAAAAAGTAGCTAAAGACATCGGATATCCTGTTTTGATCAAGGCAGCTGCCGGTGGAGGTGGAAAGGGTATGCGAATTGTAGAAAATGAGGAGACGCTTGAAGCACAAATGAAACGTGCAATTAGTGAAGCAACCTCTGCTTTTGGTGACGGATCTGTTTTTATTGAAAAATATATTTCATCTCCCCGACATATAGAAATTCAGATAATTGCGGACGGTCATGGTAATATTGTTCATTTATTTGAAAGAGAATGCAGTATTCAGAGGAGGCATCAAAAAGTTATTGAAGAGGCTCCATCTTCTATCTTAACACCGGAATTAAGACAAATAATGGGGGATGCAGCCATTAAAGTTGCCAAGTCGTGTGATTATTTAGGGGCAGGTACAGTTGAATTTTTATTGGACGAGAACATGAAATTCTATTTTTTAGAAATGAATACACGATTGCAAGTGGAGCACCCTGTAACTGAATTTATTACAGGTATTGATCTGGTAGAAGAGCAAATAAACATTGCGAGAGGACAAAGAATATCTTTTACTCAAGAAGATGTACATATTAAAGGTCATGCTATTGAGTTAAGAGTATATGCCGAAGATTCTTTAAACGATTTTTTACCTAATGTCGGTGTTTTAGAGAAGTATAAAATTCCGGAAGGGAAAAATATCAGATTGGATGACGGTTATGAAGAAGGCATGGAAATACCCATCTATTACGATCCAATGTTATCAAAACTGATTACTTATGGCAAAAACAGAATGGAAGCCATTCAATTGATGATTAGTGCCATTAATGATTATGACATCGAAGGTGTACTTACTACACTTCCTTTCGGAAAATTTGTTTGCGAGCATAAGGCATTTAGAACCGGAAAATTTGATACGCATTTTGTGAAAAATTATTATTCAGCCGATAAATTAAAATTAGAACTAGAGAAAGAAGCTAAATTGGCTGCTATGATTGGATTAAAGATCTACCTGGAAGATCAAGAGAAATTGAGAGTTTTAGTGAATTAGTTGTCTTAAAATCAAAGAAATTATGGATTCAAAAATTGAAAGACTAAATAAAAGAGTAGCATTGGCACATTTAGGTGGAGGTGAGGAAAGAATAGAGAAACAACATGCAAAGAAAAAATTGACTGCCAGAGAACGAATTGACTATTTGTTAGACGAAGGATCATTTGAAGAAATGGGTGTTCTTGTAACCCATAGAACAACGGATTTTGGTATGGAAAAACATCTGTTTTTTGGCGATGGTGTGGTAACCGGCTATGGAACGATTGACGGTAGATTAGTTTATGTTTTTTCACAAGATTTCACTGTTTTTGGAGGAGCACTTTCCGAAACCAACGCCGAAAAAATATGTAAAATTATGGATCATGCCATTAAGGTTGGCGCGCCATTAATTGGCTTAAATGATTCGGGAGGAGCAAGAATACAAGAAGGAGTGAGATCCTTAGGAGGTTACGCTGATATTTTTTACCGAAATGTACAAGCGTCAGGTGTAATACCACAACTTTCAGCAATTATGGGACCTTGTGCAGGCGGGGCCGTTTATTCGCCTGCTATGACAGATTTTACCTTGATGGTACAAGAAACAAGTTATATGTTTGTTACCGGCCCTAACGTTGTAAAGACGGTTACAAATGAGGAAGTAACCGCCGAAGAATTGGGTGGTGCAAGTACACATGCCAGCAAATCTGGAGTGACGCATATTACTTCTGCGAATGATGTTCAATGTTTGAAAGATTTAAAAAAATTATTGAGTTATATACCTCAAAATAATCGTGAAACTGCACGAAAATTACCCTACATGCTGGAAGATGAACTTAGAATGGATCTTGAGACTATTATTCCTGAAAACACGAACCAACCGTATGATATGCACGAAGTAATTAATGGTATTATTGACAGTGAATCTTTCTTCGAAATACATAAGGATTTTGCGGAAAATATAATTGTAGGATTCGGAAGGATTGCAGGTAGAAGTATCGGTATAATTGCAAACCAACCAACGAGTTTGGCAGGTTGCTTAGATGTCAAAAGTTCTGTCAAAGGGGCTCGTTTTACACGTTTTTGCGATTGTTTTAATATTCCATTATTGGTACTTGTAGATGTGCCAGGGTTTTTGCCGGGAACGGATCAAGAATGGAACGGAATCATCACAAATGGTGCTAAATTGTTGTATGCTTTAAGCGAAGCTACTGTTCCCAGGATTACTGTGATTACACGTAAGGCATATGGAGGAGCATACGATGTAATGAACTCCAAGCACATAGGCGCAGATATGAATTATGCCTGGCCTACGGCTGAAATTGCAGTTATGGGTGCCAAGGGTGCCGCTGAAATAATATTCAAAAAAGAAATTAAAGAAGCTGAAAATTCAGAAGCAAAATGGAAAGAAAAGGAAGTTGAATACGCCTACAAATTTGCCCATCCATACAGAGCTGCCAGACGTGGGTTTATTGATGAGGTAATATATCCAAAGAACACTAGAAGAAAATTAATCAAGGCATTTAAAATGTTGGAAGGTAAAAATGTAGAAGCACCAAAGAGGAAACATGGAAACATTCCTCTTTAATCCAAATTATGCTTTAGAATCTTAATTCAGGAGACAGTATCTTGAAATTTGTAAACTCTTTAGATACTGTCCTGTAAGTAGTGCTATGTTTAAATACTATTTTAATTTTTTCTTTACAGAAACTTCTTGAAAGGCTTCAACATGATCACCCACATTGAGATCATTATAATTTTTTATCTGCATACCACAGTCATATCCTTTTGAAACTTCTTTGGCATCGTCTTTAAATCGTTTTAAAGATGATAGCTCACCGGTAAAGATAACTACGTTTTCTCTTAACAAGCGAATTTTAGAATTTCTATAAATTTTACCATCAAGAACCATACATCCTGCAACAGTTCCAACTTTAGAAATTTTATAGGTCTCTCGGATTTCTGCGTTACCAGTTATCTCTTCTTTAATTTCCGGAGAAAGCATCCCTTCCATGGCATCTTTAATATCATTAATTACTTCATAGATAATGGAGTAGCTCCTGATGTCAACTTCTTCTTTTTCTGCAATTTGTCTTGCAGCAACAGATGGGCGAACATTAAATCCTATTATAATCGCATCGGAAGCAGAAGCCAATAACACATCAGATTCAGTAATAGCTCCAACACCTTTGTGAATAATATTCACTTGTATTTCTTCCGTTGATAATTTTTGCAAGGAATCGGTCAAAGCTTCAACGGAACCGTCTACATCACCTTTTAATATTATATTTAACTCTTTGAAGCCTCCAAGTGCAATTCTTCTTCCAATTTCATCTAAGGTAATATGACGTTGTGTTCTCACAGACTGCTCACGTATTAATTGGGCTCGTTTGGTTGCAATCTGTTTGGCCTCTCTTTCATCTTCATACACTTTGAATTTATCACCCGCCTGAGGAGCACCGTCCAGACCAAGAATAGAAACAGGTGTTGATGGTCCTGCCTCATGAATATTAATACCTCTTTCGTTATGAAGGGCTTTTACTTTTCCGGTATGTTTTCCGGCAAGGACAAAATCACCTACTCTAAGTGTTCCGCTATCTACTAAAACAGTAGAAACATATCCTTTCCCTTTATCTAAAAGGGCTTCTACCACTGATCCTTGGGCCTTTTTATTCGGATTAGCCTTTAACTCTAAAAGTTCGGCCTCCAATAATATTTTCTCTAATAATTCTTGTACACCAGTTCCTTTTAAAGCGGAAACATCATGAGATTGAATTTTACCTCCCCAGTCTTCAACCAATAGGTTCATTTGAGCAAGCTCTTCTTTTACCTTCTCGGGATTTGCATCCGGCTTGTCAATTTTATTTATCGCGAATATAATCGGAACACCGGCAGCCTGTGCATGACTAATAGCCTCCTTTGTTTGTGGCATAATAGAGTCGTCTGCAGAAATAACGATTACTACGATATCTGTTACCTGAGTACCTCTGGCACGCATAGCAGTAAACGCTTCGTGACCAGGAGTATCTAGAAATGTAATTTTCTGTTCATTTTCTAACTCAACAGAGTATGCACCAATATGTTGTGTAATTCCCCCAGATTCACCTGCAATAACATTTGCTTTTCTTATATAATCCAATAGGGAAGTCTTTCCATGATCTACATGTCCCATGACAGTTACTATGGGTGCTCTTTCTTCCAGATCTTCGGGAGCATCAATTTCTTCCTCTACAACTTCTACAACTTCTGAATCAACGAAATCCACAAAATAACCAAATTCTTCAGCTACAATGGTAATGGTTTCAGCATCCAGCCTTTGGTTCATTGTCACCATCAATCCTAAGGACATGCAAGCGGAAATTACCTGTGTAACAGAAATTTCCATCATTGTAGCCAACTCGTTTGCCGTAACAAATTCCGTTACTTTAATAACTTTACTTTCTGCTTCCTGTTGTTCTAAATTCTTTTCAACTTGCTGACGATGCAAGTCTCTTTTTTCTTTTCGATATTTAGCTCCTTTACCTTTTTTCGATTTACCTTGAAGTTTTTCAAGTGTTTCTCTAACCTGTTTTTGAACTTCTTCAGAAGATGGTTCTTCTTTCACTATTGGCCATCTTCTTCCACCACCTTTGGCACTTTTATTTCTTCCACCACCTTGTTCCTGGCCTTGATTAGGTTTGAAATTGGTTCGTGGTTTATGAATTCTTTTTCGTTTTTTCTTGGCTGCTGCACCTGCCGAACCAGTTTCTTTTTTGTCTTTTTTGTCTTTTTTGTCTTTTTTGTCTGTTTTTTCTGGTTGTTTTTTCTTTGGTTTAACAAACTTGGACAGATCAATTGTTTCTCCTGTCTTTTTTGGACCGGATAATTTTTGGTACTCTGTTTTAATCAATTCAGTTTCCTCTGCTTTCTCAATAGCATCTTTTAATTGTTCTTCAGCTAAAGGTTCCTCTGATTCAACGGGAGCAGGTTTTGAAACTGCTTTTTCCTCTTTTGTTGAAGTCTTCTCCTTTTTATCAGTATCAATTTCAATTTTACCTACTTTTTTTAATCCAGAAAGTTTCTTTGACGCTTTAATAACTTCCTTCTCTACTACAACATTTTCTACAACTCCTACCTCAGCAACAGGCAATTCTTCTTTTGGTTCGGTTTTTTTCTGATCAATATCAATCTTACCTATGGTTTTAGGACTGGAAATTTTTTCAGATTCCGTTTTATAAATTTCATTTCTTTTTGCTTCTTCACGCAAGCGTTTTTCCTCCGCCTCTCTTTCTCGTGCTAATCGAAGTTCTTCTTTTTCTTTTCTTTTCTCCTCTCCAATTTCTTTTGAAGCTACTTTTTTACTTTTATCCGTTTGAAATTCATCCGAGAGAATAGTATATATTTCCTGAGACACCTTAGTAGTGGGACGAGCGTCAATATCGAACCCCTTTCCGTTAAGAAACTCGACAGCTCTATCTAAAGAAATATTTAATTCTCGTAAAACTTTATTAAATCTTTGTGGTTTATATATTGTCATAAAATTATTTAAAATGAACTTCTTTCTATTCGATATTAATTTATCTAAGATTCAAATTCTTCTTTTAGTATCTTCTGAATTTCAATAATTGTTTCTTCCTCTAAATCGGTTCTTTTAACTAAATCAATTACATCCATATCTAAGATGCTTTTTGCAGTATCCAAACCAATATTTTTAAATTCATTAATTATCCACTCTTCTATCTCATCAGAAAATTCGGTTAACTCAACATCATCTTCAACTCCTTCACGCTGAACGTCAATCTCATAGCCTGTCAATTGGCTTGCTAAACGGATATTTACACCACCTTTTCCAATAGCTTTTGACACTTCTTCCGGTTTCAAAAAAACATCAACTCTAGGTTTTTCACCTTCCACAGCCTCATGTATCTTAACAGAAACAACTTTAGCCGGACTAAGAGCCCTTGAGATAAAAATAGTATCATTTTTGGTATAATTAACCACATCAATATTTTCGTTGCCAAGTTCTCGAACAATTCCGTGAATTCTTGAGCCTTTCATACCAACACATGCACCAACCGGGTCAATTCTGTCATCATAAGAATCTACAGCAACTTTGGCTTTTTCACCAGGAATTCTTGCCACGCGTTCTATGGTGATCAAGCCATCAAATACTTCAGGTATTTCTTGTTCAAATAATTTTTCTAAAAACTCCGGAGCAGTTCGGGATAAAATTATTGTTGGCTTATTTCCTTTTAATTCAACCGTTTTTATAATACCTCTTACCGATTCTCCTTTTCGGAAAAAATCAGAACGGATTTGCTCACTTTTAGGCATCACCAACTCATTCCCGTTATCGTCTAAAAGTATGATGGCATTATGTCTTACATGATGAACTTCGGCACTATATAATTCGCCTTCTAACTCTTTATATTGCTTGAATATATTTGTATTATCGTGTTCGTGAATTTTGGATATTAAGTTTTGCCTTAAAGCCAAAATAGCCCTTCTGCCAAGATCAATTAGTTTTACCTCTTCCGAAGCTTCTTCTCCAACTTCAAAATCCGGTTCAATTTTTCTCGCTTCCGTTAAAGAAATTTCTTCGTTCTCATCCTCGATTTCACCGTCTTCAACAACAATTCTGTTTCTCCAGATTTCTAAATCACCTTTATCAGGGTTGATAATAATATCAAAATTTTCATCAGAACCATATTTTCTTTTTAAGGCAGATCTAAACACCTCTTCAAGTATCGCCATGAGCGTAACTCTATCTATACTTTTTTCATCTTTAAATTCCGAAAATGATTCTATCAATGCAATATTTTCCATTATATAATTTTATTAAAAAGTAAATTTAACTTTTGCTTGTTTTATTTCATTCATTGGTATCTTTCTTTCTTTTACCACCGTTTGCTTTCCTTTACCCACGGGTTTTGGTTCCCTTGTTTTCCATTGTAAAGTTATATTATTTTCGTCTATCTCAATTAAATTACCTTCTATACTTTCGTCGTTGGTTTTAACTTTTAATAATCTGTTGATATTTTTATTATACTGTCTTCTATTAACTATAGGGTCAGTTACATCCGGTGAGGTAACTTCCAATGAAAAATCAGTCTCCTCTCTATCCAAATTATGCTCAATATGCCTGCTGATTCGAATGCACTCGTTAAGGGCGACACCCTTATCCCCATCAACAATTACTTTTATATTATTATCTGGAGAAATGGAAAGGTCAATTAAAAATAAAGCCTCATTTTCGGAAATAGCCTCTTGAACTAGTTTTGTAACCTCTTCTTTCATTCAATTTATCGTATAAAAAGAGGGGACTTTTCGTCCCCTCCAACACAATTCCATTGTAAATTTCGCTGCAAATATAGTAAATCCTTTTTTATTGACAAAAATCATCCTTTGTTTTAAGTATTTTTGGTATTTTTAACTATACAAATAATAAATCAACATAGTTATGAAACGAATACTAGTACCAATTGATTTTTCTAAAGAATCAGAAGGAGCTGCTCGTGTGGCAGCGAGAATAGCGAGAAGAACTGGAAGTGAAATATATTTACTACATATGTTAGAACTTCCTGTGAATACAATAGATCCAACCGAGTTAAGCACTATTATAAGTGAACCACAGGCGATTTATTTTATGAAAATGGCTCATGAAAAATTTGAAAAGTTTAAGAAATCGTCTTTTTTCCAGGGAATAAAAGTTATTGAATCGGTTCAGTTCCATTATGCTTTTAAGGGCATTATTAAAGAAAGTGAGAAATATGACATTGATTTGATCGTGATGGGTTCTCAAGGCGCTTCAGGCTTACAAGAAATGTTTATAGGCTCCAATACTGAAAAAGTAGTGCGTCGTTCAAAGGTTCCTGTTTTAGTGATCAAAGAGGGAAGTGATACTTTTGCTGTAAGGAAAATTGTTTTTGCCTCGGATTTCAGCGATGAATGTAAAAAAACATTTCAGAAAGTTTTAGATTTTGCTCATCTCTTCAGGGCTGAAATACATTTGTTATATGTTAACACCATTCATAACTTCAATACTACAAGGGCAATCGAAGAGAAAATAGATAATTTTATTGACGATTTTGAAATGTGTAAATGCACCACAAATATTTATAATGATATTTCCATTGAAAACGGTATTTTAAGTTTTGCCAGGGGAATAGATGCAGATTTAATTGCCTTAAATACACATGGTAGAAGTGGATTGTCGCAACTGTTTAATGGCAGTATCGGACAGGAATTGACCAATCATGCACTTCGACCTGTTATTACATTCAAAATTTAGGTTGTAATTTATTGAAAGATACCTGAAAATTTATTTTAACCAGTAAAGTAACTTTTACTGGTTTTTTTATTTTTTATGGAAAGCTTAATTGTTGATATCATCCCCAAAAATTATGATATTCTTAATGAAAAATGCATTTTATTTATTTAATTTTGACCTGTCAGAAACCCATGAAACGGATATATGTTAAAATTTTACATCGCCTTCTTTTTTCTTTTAGTTTCCTCTGCCTATGCTCAGAATACGGCAGTGGAAAAATCTGATGTAAAACAAGCTTTGGTTGGAGATGAAAAAATAACGGATTTTATCTCATTATATCCTAATCCTGCGAAGGATGTTTTGCACGTTAGAACAGAAAATATTGTGATTACGAGAGTTGAAATATATTCTCTTCTTGGTGGAAAAGCCATGGTAATTAAGTCTAATTTTAAATCTATATTTATTGGAGACCTGCTAAGGGGAATTTACATGGTAAAAGTCTATTCTCGGAACAGTTACACTGTTAAAAAACTGATAATAAGATAGTAACGATCAATTACCACGCAGGATAAAATCATTTATTTATTTGAACAGGACCTTTTTACAGCTCAAGTAAAAAATGATATCTCCAAAAATAATCATTGACCTTTTTTTAAGTAAAAGCAGAAAATGTTATGTTTCATTGTTAACAAATTATTAAATTTTAAATATTTAATAATACAGGTCAAAACTTTAAATTTTCTTCAGAATCTTGATCTACTTTCGCTTCGAAAATAAATTCATTTACTATTATATTCAAGTCGTGATACGCAAACACAAAACAACCCCCGAGATGGTAGAAAAGTTTCTTCAGAAAATAGAGGATAGAGTGGCAAAGAATAAATCCAGAAAGTCCTCCAGAAGAATGAACTTTGAGCCCAGGTTATAGAACTTTCTACAAACCGAATTGCCTTAACATTATTGTTTAAAACCAAAAAAGTCTTTCTCTAAAGAAAGACTTTTTGTTAGGCTACCTCTTTGTAGCATTTGTTTTATTTTAGGTATTAAAATTTCTCCGTCTTAAATTTCTGACCACCTACGGAAGCCTCATACATTAATCCACCTTCAGCCATTGTGTATACCATCATACCATCTCTGTAAGGAGCATCTACAGATACACCCGCCTTTAAGGCCACGGCCGATGTCTGAGCTGCAAATTCAAATTTATTACCTATAAACCGCTCATAGTCATCTGCATTTTCAAAAAATATTACTTCGGCATACTTTTGCCCACCAGCTTGAAACCCAATGGTTACCTGTGACATTTTGCAGTCTGCAGTAGCAACACCTCCTTTAAATACAGTTCCTTTACCAGCGGCACCACCAATGCCAAGACCACCTTTACCAATTCCTGGGAATACGGCATAGCCATAGGCAGAACTAAAGTGTTTTGTAATTTTCGAATTTAGTTCCTTAAAATCCGCTATAGTCTTTGTTGCTTTACTGACGTCATTTTCTTGGGTGTATCCGTTCATTGACATAGCAATAAGAAAAATTAAGATAATTGTGAATTTTGTTTTCATAGTATTAAATTTAAGTTAGGTTGAAATTGAATAAGTAAAGGTACAATTAATTTGCTATTCCAAGGTCATTAATATATCAGCAGGAAAAATTATTCGCCCTGAGGAGCTTTATAAAAAGTTCTAAAAAAGCATTTTTTTTAAAGGTGAATTAATAGAGATTAAAAAGTAAAATAAAAAAAGCCAGTTACATTTGTAACTGGCCCGATCTGCCTACCTCTAGGCAAACCAAAACTAACCAAACCTATATCATTTACGAGGTAGTTTTAAACTGTTCTTCGTTCAGACTACAAAGATAATTTGAACTATTGAGTTGTCCTCCGACATGGCATGTCATATATAAAAAAAGTCCGTCGTTTAATACGACAGACTTTATCTTTTTTTGGCATTAGAAATTTTTATTTTGATGCATAAAAATTTACGGCAGATAATCTGAAGTATTAAAGTCAAATGGAGCATCCTCTTCCTCATTCAATAGTTCATGTGCTGCTAAGATAGATTCGTCTTCACTATAGGCATTGAAATCTATAGGTAAGTAATCTAAAGTGTCAAATTCAAGAGGGGCATCTTCCTCTTCATCGTTTAGTAATTCAAGTGTAGATAAAATAGATTCATCTTCGCTATAGGCATTGAAATCTGTAGGTAAGTAATCTAAAGTATCAAATTCAAGAGGGGCATCTTCCTCTTCATGCAATACATTATAATCTTCCCTCATTTTAATATCAGAAACTGTAGGTAAAACATGATTTGTACATGTTATTTTTTCTGAATTGATAGGAATTCCCTGGCAATTTGGTGTTACAAATTCTGTTTGTATAGTTGTTTGTTGTTTTTCAGCACTTTCATTTGCGTTGGAAACCAGTACTGCAAATATTATTGTAAAGGCGGCGGCGATTATTTTTAAGTTTTTCATTAGGTTATTATTTAGATTAAATATTTAGTTAGACTTGTATACTTAACAGAACGATATTTGATCAATTATGTTACAGAAAATGATGCTAAAAAACTATGATTTAAGAAATATTTAACGATTTTTTATGGTTTGTTAATCAGGTATTAAGGAACCCTTAACAAAATAAACCATGTTTTAGCTTCGATGATCTCTATCAATTAATTCGTTGATAGAGATCATTTAAAATTTGTAATAAGATTAATAACTTAGATGAAAATTATTAATTTAAATCATATTAGTATGAAAATAATAACTAGTAAAATCAATGAGTATTGGGTTCACTTTCAGGCAGGACGTATTGAAAACAAGCTTACGCACCCACGTACTATAATCAAATGTTATCATAATGATGACTATGTACTTCAACTAAGCTTCTATCCTGATAAAAAAAACCTACCTGAAAATTATTACGATATGAACTCTAACTTAGTCTATTTGCGTTATTCAATGTCTATGTATAGTAAAATACTAGATATTTTAAGAAATGAAAAACCTATTTATTTTAGTTTTTCTGAAACTTCAAAACTAGGGTATCTAAGGACAGGTAAAGAACCGGTAGGTGAAGGAGAAATAGAGCAAAGAGAATTAGAAGGAGCGACAGATCTATAGCTTTTTGACCATTATTTGGTTAAGACGAAGTCTAAATTTTTATTTCCGGATTCTGAAACAGAAGCACATAGTAATTTATTCAGAATAATTGATTCATATTTAATAAGTTATAAAATGTAATTGGCTTATTATGTTTATCTATTGATTTTTTTTGAGTAATTATTATGTCTTTTGAATTGAATGATCTTACCATCTTTATCTCTTTCGAATACCATTGTTTCGCCTAATTCTTTATTATCTCTTATTCTACGAAAAATGTCATTTTCAATATGTTTATAAAAAGTCATTGATTTACCCGGAGATTCAGACGGAAGTGCAATGGATACCAATTTGCCTTCCCAAGTAGAAATGTACACTTCACTCCACCAAGGCATTTCGTTGTAGTATCCTTTATATTCATCTAGATTTTTCTTAGATTGTTTATCACCTGAAGCTTCTACTTCTTTCTTGGCTTTTACTTTACTCATGATTTCATTAATGCCTTTGACATATTTATTAGGGTTGGTTCCGCTGGCATTGATCATAATGGCAAAAGCTCTTTTATTCTTAAGGTCTATTTCCAAAGCCGATCGGTATCCCGGGCAAGAACCTCCATGTCCAACCCAGGTAGTACCGTTTGGTCCTTTATAAACTCTAAACCCTAAGCCCCAAGTGAGTTTCCAATCAGGGTTTGTCCAATGCACAGTTTGCATATATTTAAGTGTAGATGGTTTAAGAATTTCTGTAAGGGTAGAATCTCTTAATCGAAATTGCCAGGAGGCAAATTTCCCAAGATCTGTTACATTTGACGAGTATCCGGCGGCAGGTTTGATTCCTTTTGCCTGAAACAGATTTACTTTTTCCCTATCGCCGTTTCTATCGATTGCATTATATCCAATGGCCAACTGATTTCCGTATAATTTTTCAGGTAAAACAGTCCGAGTATCCTTCAATTCAAGAGGTTTAAGTATATTTTTTTCTATATAACTGTCGTAGGAGATTCCAGAAACCTCTTCCACTATTTCGCCTAACAAAGTAAGAGCGAGATTGCTATATTGAAAATAGGTAGACGCCGGATAAAGTGTCTCCTGTTCACTCAATTTTGAATTAATTTGCTCAGTGCTTGGAAACGGAAAATCGGGCCCTGTCCAGTAGGGGTAACCTGCTTCTCGTGGTAGGCCAGAAGAATGTGTAAGCAATGATCTAATAGTTATAGGACCACTTTCAGGGTATTTTTGCTTTAGATCATAAGCTGGCAGTAAGTCGCTTACTTCGTCATCCAGACGAAGTTTTCCTTCATCATACAATTTCATAATAGCAACAGAAGTAAATAATTTAGAGATGGAACATATGCTGCATATTGTAGAAACTTCCGTCTTGATATTCTCTTGTATATTAGCATTTCCAAATGCACCCGACCATAATACCTCCTGATCTTCAACTACGATAGCAGTTATACCCGGTAATTTTTCAAAATCCTTTTGGGCATCTAACCATACTCCAACCAAATTAAATGCCTCCGTATAATCCTTTTTACTTTTTTGTGAAAAACTACTTGTAATAAAAAATACTAGAAGGAGAGTAAAATAATACTTTTTCATCTGTTTAGAATTTTGTTATCATCTAGAAATGAGTAAAAAAAGGTTTTGCCGGATGGACAGGATTACTGATTCCGACAAACAGCTTTAACATTTAATAAGAAAATCTGCTCATAATTTTTGAATCGAATTCAACATTTAAGCCATCCCAAGATACAGATTTATTTTTTTATAAATTATTTCCGCTTATAGTGAATATTAGATCAGGATTAATATTTTCCAAAATATAGAGATCCTGTATTTTAAGGCCTCTCTATTTCTGGTCAATACATGATGGATTTGAGTATTTTAGTCAAGTTACACGCAATCAATAGTTTATGTTCTTGATTATAAAATATACAAAAAAACCATTAATTTTTACCAGTCAATTCTTTGATCAATTCAACTTCATGTTGTTTGTATGGAGTACCATCCCGACGGAAAATTTCATGAAACCAAAGTTCCGGTTCAGAACCGTCAGGTATAGGCTCATCCCATGCATATTTGGTATTTGATTTACCATCAACAAGTCCCCAATTAATTGCACCAATGTTTTGATCTTTTAAAATAGGCATAATATTGCTGAACAGGCTATTGTTTCTACGCGCCATGTATTCCGTACATAGCATTGGCCGGTTTAGTTTTTTGAGTGTATCAATAGCCGATTGATGTTGTATTTCATCGGCGTAGTTGTGATAGGTTATTATATCTGAATTTTCCAGAATGAATTCATTCAGCTCTGTTAAACCAAGATTCCATACTCCCACAGAAAGAGGTTGAGTTGGATTTATTTCTCTTGCCCATTCAAAAACACTTTTTAAAAGTTGCATAGACCTATTGCCATAAGCAGAATTACCCGGTTCATTATACAGATCCCAAAGAATAATCCTTTTGTCATTTTGAAAGGAGCTAAGAATATCTTTTACATAAGCTTCAAGAACCGTTGATAAGCTGTCGGTCGTGAAAAGAAGTTCCCCCGGATCTCTCACCCAACCGGAATTGTGAATCCCGGGTTTTGGAAGGGGCTGTATCCCTGTTTTATAGATAGGATTCCAACAGTCATCAAAGAATACAAAAATTGTTACTATTCCGTGCTTGTCCGCCATTGATAAATATTCATTCATCCTGTTTTTAAATCCAGATTTATCTATTTCCCAGGCGGCATGGTGCAAGTATACTCTCATGCAGTTCAAGCCAATATCTTCAGCCCATGCAAGTTCCTGATCTATAGTTCGCCGATCAAAAGTTTCTTCCTGCCAAGTTTCCAATTGGTTTATCGCGGTACTGGGATTAAAATTTGCTCCCCTTAACCAAGGATTATTTTCACTCCAAATATTTGCTCTTTCTACAGACCATTTGGGGGTAATTTTTTTTTCTGTTTTTATCTTGGAATCGTTTTTTTTATTGCCACAGCCAACAAGTGAAAATTGAAATATTATGAGGCTTAGTATTATGGCGGATGTACTTCGTAGTATTTGTTTTTTATTTTGCATTTCAATAATATTTTCTTTACTCGGAATTTTCTTTTAACACATATCAATATACAGATTATTTATGTTAGTAGTGGCGGTTTTTTATTAGTTATTTTAAGCTTGCTATCCATTAAATTCTTGATAATAATTTTACCACAGGAGTATTGTGTCGGTGAAGAACAGAAGCGATAAAAATATGCTATTTAAATTCCTAAACCATGGGTTATGAAATAGATAAATGAGTTGGAAATATGGAATTGATAAGGTTCGGAGTATGCAATTAATTCTATAACTTAAATATTTTTTGTATATTAGATGTTAAATCAGACGAATAAATGATACTAATAGCACAAATCGCAATAGTCTTGTTTTTCCTTTTTAATATAGGTAAATTGATGTACGATTATATGGATGAAGTAAAAGAGGTAAAGTTTATAAATATGGTATTTGTTATGGTATCAATTGCAGCATTGATATTTTTGAACTACATGATTATGTAGAAAAAGTTCTGATTAAAAGAACTTAATTACCAATAACAATTTGGATTCACTATAGGCAATGTTAATCTATCATTTCTCGTATTGTTAGAAAAACTCGTTGCACAAAGTCTCTCGAGTTCACTCAACGAGGTATTTAGTGTCAGCAAAAAGTAAACTTTTAAGAGGTTAAATCTAAGAGAAAGATTTAATTTAAAACTAGATAATTTTATTCTGCTCTAATTATCTTTATAAGATATTCTTTTCTTTTATTAAATTCTTCTTTAGTCAAAATACCCAAATCCAATTCTTCTTTTGTCTCCTTTAAGAGTTTAATGGCATATTCTCTTTCAATTGGAGTACTTTTATGAATCAGTTCCTTCTGTTCTAAAGTTTCATCAACATTATGTGAAGTTGCTCTTTTATTCATCCCAAATGAGCCGTGAATTGGATCTATAGCAATTCGAACTATAATCGGTTTTTTCTTACTTCCATCATGTTCATATTTCATTTTGACTATTATAGCCTTTTGATGTTTATATTTTTTTGGCACGAAAACAGAATTATCTTCTTTACCATCATTTATAAAGCCTCCAAAACCACCGGTTGATTTCCCCATTTGATCTCCTAAAACAAAACTAGAATAATAACCACCATTTCCACCGGTTGGCTCACCTAAAACAATTGTGTCACCAATTTTCAATATTGTTCCATCTATTCCAGTATAAGACATTAATTTCCCTTTTTTTAACTTAATAAAATCGTCGTAATTGTTACCCTGCTCGTAGGTTAATGCTTCTAAATCCTGCGCATTTGAAATTATGGTTACAAAGGCTAGAATGGTAAAAATTAATTTTTTCATAGTTTTATTATTTTTCATATTTTTATATGTGGTAAAGATTCATTTTTTTATCTAATTAAATGTTTTCATTTAAATCAACTTAAAATTTAGATGTTAGTAGTAACTCATTATTATCTGAATTATTATGTGAAGAAAACAAAATGATTTGTATTGAAGTAAATGAATCTCAACTTAACTTACTATTGGTCATGATAATTGTTACGCCTTTATGCTCTTTATCGCGCACAAAAGAAACATCGATTATAGTACCTAATGTAGTGGTCTATATAAATCACCAAGGTTGAACATATTTATTTGAAATTCATATATTTATTAATTAAACTCAAATCATATGATCAACTTTTATAGAAAAACACGCAAAAAAATGGCAGATGATAACCGACCTTTAAAATATATGAGATATGCTATTGGTGAGATAGTTCTTGTGGTAGTTGGGATATTAATTGCGTTGAGTATTAACAATTGGAATGAAGACAGGAAGCAAAAAAACAGAAAAAAAGAAGTGACAAAATCACTGATATTGGAGTTGAACAGTGTATTAAGTTATACTCAGGATCAGATTGATATTATGGATAACAGGATTAAATTATTCTCTAAAATTCTTAATGAATGGCAAACTTATGACCCTAAAACATTATCCGAATATTCACTTCAGCGATATTATTGGCATATTCATACTGGAACCATAGTAAAATATAATCCTAGGATAGGTTACTATAATTCTCTTATAAACTCAGGGGAAATTAACTTGATTTCTGACAGCCTAGTCGTTAAACTAAATTATATTTATGACAAACACAGAAAAGATTTAGTTACCTATGTTGATCAAGAAGCCGATTTACATGTTTTAATAGCAGAGATAGTTGCTAAAAATCATCCAAAAGAATTCCTGTTGGCTACTGGCATTACTGATGTTGGATTTGATGTAATGGATACCACAAGTATCATTAATTTCCTAAATGCAGTAAAGGGTGATGGAGAATTAAAAAGCCTAATTATTAGGAATTTGACAATAATAAAGATGAAACGATTTCTATTGACAGAACGTGTAATTCCTGATCTAAATAACATAGTAGAAAACTTTAAATCTGCCAACAATAACCAATGATCAACCTCGATGCGCAAAGTCTCCCGACTTTGAGCTACTATAAATACTCCAAAACCCATCCAAAAACAAAAAAGCCCCCTTATAAATGGAGAGCCAGGAGCGCAGTATTTCGTTTTGATAATTTACCTATATTTACAAAACAACCTACAAACCAAATGATCCCCTTCTTTTGTAAAACCCGTAAAAAAATGGCAGATGATAACAAACCAATGAAATATATGAGGTATGCCATTGGAGAGATTGTTTTAGTAGTTATTGGGAATATTAATTGCGTTGAGTATAAATAATTGGAATGAAGAACAAAAAATAGAAAAAGAAGAAATTATCATTTTGAATAATCTTGTAAAAAATTTAAATAAAGCCAAAGAGCAATCTGATTATTACATTTTAAAGGAAAAAAAATTAAAACAATCTTTACTTATTGCTTTAGGTAAAAATCAAAACGAACCTGAATTAAGTATAAAATCTATTTCTGACTCACTATTTTATGAATTATTATGGAATTTTGAATCAAATGTGCCAGTTATTAATTCCTATGAGGATATTAAGAATACAGGCAAAATAGCTATAATTAAAAATAGTAGTATCCGTGAGAATCTCTCCAATTTAGAATTAAGGATTTATACATTAGATATTTTGGTAAAAGACCGCCTATCTGTACAACAAATTCGAATTGATGATATTGCTGTAAATCATGTAAATTTTGTCAGGTTGTTAAAGACTCAAGAACCAAAAATTAATATTGAGGATGAAATATCAAACAATTATGGTTTAATATTGACTAATCCAAAAATAAGAAATCTTTTGGCAATTAAGTTAGAACTGACTAATTCAACAATTAAATTCAGGCAAGATTTAGGGCGCGAAATAAATGGTTTAATTCAACTTTTAGAAACCGAATTAAAAACTCGGGAAAAATAACGAAAGGCTAGCAACCAAAATTAACACTCTTCTTATTCCGTTTAATCTTTCTCAAACCCCAATCCAAAACCCATCCAAAAAACAAAAAAGCCCCCTATAAATAGAGAGCTCTTTGTTGACCCACAAGGATTCGAACCTTGACTGACGATACCAAAAACCGGAGTGCTACCGTTACACCATGGGTCAAAAAAAATGCTTAATAATATTAGGCTTAAGCTGGTTTACCTTCCGATTAGGGAGGTGCAAATTTAAAACAAAGTTTTTGTTTAACAAAACAGTTTTTTCATTTTTTAAAATGTTAAAATTCAGTACCTAATAATTAACAAATAAATTGCTTTTAATTTAGTAAATTCGCCACAGTTTTAAATTGTAAATATGCTATCTTTCAATTACAAAAAGTACAATACCATATTGGGTTGGCTCGCTTTTTTTATCGCACTTACCACTTATATTTTAACCTTAGAACCCACTGTGAGTTATTGGGACTGTGGGGAGTATATTGCAACTTCGGTTAAACTGGAGGTAGGCCACCCGCCGGGAGCACCCTTATTCCAAATGATGGGCGCATTTTTTGCAATGTTCACTTCAGATATTTCGGAAATTGCAAAAATGGTGAACTTTATGTCGGCTCTTGCAAGTGCATTTACCATATTATTTTTGTTTTGGACCATTACTGCCTTGGCCAAGAAAATATTGGCAAAATCCACTAAAGAACTCTCTCAAGGTCAATCTATTGCCATTCTTGGAAGTGGGCTGGTAGGTGCCTTGGCTTATGCTTTTTCGGATAGTTTTTGGTTTAGTGCGGTAGAGGCGGAGGTATATGCCATGTCCTCTTTTTTAATGGCCTTGTTATTTTGGTTAGCTTTGCACTGGGAGGTAGAAATGGATAAACCCAGAGGAGATAAATGGTTGCTTTTGATATCTTTTATTGTAGGACTATCCTTTGGTGTTCATATACTTTCTCTATTGGTGATCCCCCCAATTGTATTTATTTATATTTATAAAAAACATCCAAAACTAAGCACAAAGCAGTTTATTATAGCCAATATTATTTCTATACTGGTTTTAGCTTTTGTCTTTAAATTGTTGTTTCCGTATACCTTAATATTTTTCAGTGCGTCAGAACTATTTTTCATCAATACAATTGGCTTGCCATTTAATTCTGGGACTGTCATTGCCGGTATAATACTCGCAGGGCTATTCTATTACGGATTAAAATATACACGTAAGAAAAACCAATTTACGGCAAACCTTATAATATTATCTGTATTGTTTATTATGATTGGATTTTCATCCTGGTTGATGCTACCGATTCGGGCAAATGCGGATACTACCATAAATGAAAACAATCCTTCAAGCGCAAGAGAACTATTGGCTTACTATAATAGAGAACAGTATGGTGATGCGAATGTTTTTTATGGTTCCTATTATTCGGAAACAGGGGAGAAAGATAAGAGCAAACCTTACCGCGATGCAAAACCAAAATATGAAAAAGATGAAAAGGCAGGTAAGTATATAATTGTGAATAATTATAAAGATGCCATGATCAACTATTCGGATAAGCATAAAGGTTTTATCCCAAGAATGGTAGATCCTACGCCAAGTGTTGTAGCAAATTATAAGGCGGTTGCAGGAATTCCACAAAGATCTAAACGCAGACCTACATTTGGGGAGAATATTTCTTTTATGATTCAGTATCAATTTGGATATATGTATGGCAGGTATTTTATGTGGAATTTTGTGGGTAAACAAGATGATATTCAAGGAAATCTAGATAATCATGGAAATTGGTTGAGTGGGATTGATTTTATAGATAATATCAGGTTGGGTTCTCAAGAAAATTTACCTAGTGATGTAACAGATAATAAAGGAAGAAATAAATACTATTTTTTACCATTGATCCTTGGATTGATAGGGCTTTTTTATCATTTTAAAAATGATAAGAATAATTTTTATATACTTCTTTTGTTTTTTGCCTTTACAGGATTAGCTATTATTTTTTATACCAATCCAAAACCATTTGAGCCCAGAGAACGTGATTATGCTGTGGTGGGATCCTTCTATGTATTTGCAGTTTGGATTGGATTTGGTGTTTTGGCCTTGTTTGAAAAATTCAAGGATAAACTAAAACCTACTCCCTTGGCTCTGTCTATTGGAGTCATTAGTTTATTATGTGTGCCCGTACTGATGGCTAAAGAAAACTGGGATGACCATGACAGATCGGGCAGATTTTCAACATATAATAATGCAAAGGCATATTTAGATTCCTGTCAAGAAAATGCCATCATGTTTACTATTGGAGATAACGATACTTTTCCTCTTTGGTATATGCAGGAAGTGGAAGACTACCGAACGGATATAAAATTGATCAATACCAGTTTATTTGCAAAAGACTGGTATATCGATCAACAAAAACGACAAACCTATTTGGCGGCACCGATACCCTCACAATTAACTCATAAAATGTATAGAGAAGGGTCCTTGGATGTTGCTTATCATTATCCTTATCCATTTCCTCAGTTTAAAGATTCAGTTATGGATATTAACTATTTTATGAAATGGATGGCGTCTGACGATGCCAGAACAATGATTGATTTTGAAGATAACGGTCATCCTGAAAAGATCTATCCAACAAATAAATTGAGATTAATGGTTGATAAAGAGGCAGTTCTGAAAAATGGAATTGTTGCTGAAAAGGATGCCCATTTAATTGTTCCCTATATTGACATTACAATAGCTGAATCAGCATTGATTAAAAACAGAATTTTAATGTTGGATATTTTAGCTAATAATAACTGGGAACGTCCAATCTATTTCACTGGTGGGGCGCAGGCTGCAGAAGAATATATTTGGCTTAAAGATTATTTGCAATTGGATGGTTTGGCGTATAAATTTGTTCCGATAAAAACACCAATTGGAGAAAGAAGCTTTATGGATATGGGACGAATTGATACGGATTCCATGTATGTCCATGTTAAAGAATGGAGCTGGAAAAATTCGGATGGAGATATCTATATTGACCCGGAAAGCAGGAAGAACAGTATTTCCTTTAGAAATAGTTTAGGAAGACTGGCCGATGAACTAATAAAGGAAGGTGATCTAACAAGAGCAGAGGAAATTCTGGATATTTCTATTGATAAAATGCCAATTGAGAAATATGGATATTATAGATTGGTCATCGGTCATATCGAATCTTATTATTTGGTAAATAAACCGGAAAAAGCGAGAAAAATAGCGGAGTTCTTAATTAATAATTTTCAAGAACAGATCAACTATTACAGCAGTTTGAGTTCCTATGAATTCTCCCAAAATTTTGCAGAATTAGAGGGGTCATTAGATCTTTATAGATATATTATAGCAACTACTGTTGAATTTGATACGGAGGAGTATTCCGAAAAATTGAAAGAAGATTTCATGACTACAGTGAACTTGCTGGAGGAGGTTTTGGAAGAGCAAGAATAGGAAACTTAATTAACTTAGGTCAGATTAAAAAGCAATTGGATACAGATGCGTACTTATCCCGTAAAAACACCTGGAATAATTCGAAGCCTTTTTGGAAAGTATCGCTGGCGTTTTCAAACGGATAAGAAAACTACCAGCCCACAAAACAAGGAGATCTATCTCACTTTTGATGATGGACCAATTCCGGAAATAACACCTTGGGTACTTCAAAATCTATCGCAATATAAGGCGAAAGCCACCTTTTTCTGTATAGGAGAAAATGTAAAGAAGTACCCCAAAATATTTCAAAAAATTATTTCTGAAAAGCATTCTATCGGTAATCATACATACAATCACTTAAATGGATGGAAAACAAATAAGGAAGAGTATTTAAAGAGTGTTGAGAAAGCAGAAATAAGCCTTCAGTCTTCAGTTGGCAGTTGTCAGTTGTCAGTCTTCGGTCTTCAGTCTTCAGTCAAAACACAAATAACTAAAAACAAACAGCTAACCACCAGTTTATTTCGTCCACCCTATGGAAAAATAAAGATAAATCAAGCGAATAAAATTTTAAAAAAAGGATATGATATCATTATGTGGGATGTATTAAGCGGTGATTTTGATCTGTCTATAAGTAAGGAAAAGTGTTTAAAAAATGTCTTAAAAAATACTGGAAGTGGTAGTATCGTCGTATTTCATGATAGTAAGAAAGCCTATAAAAATTTAGAATATGTCTTGCCAAAAGTACTGGCATATTTTACCGAAAAAGGATATGTTTTTAAAGCGATGTAAATTTTGTGGTCTCCCTGTAAAAAAATAAGTGATCTTGACGTTTAAAAGGAAGTTAAGAGTTATGGGTATTAAAAACTTTAAACTTTAAACTTTTTGCTTTCGCCTTTTACACATACTGTTGGACCAGACTTATTAATGTATTTGCATCTTGTGAGCCCGTTTGCCGCCATTTCATTTCGCCATCCTTATAAATAATGAATGTAGGATTCCCTTTAATTCTAAGAGCTGTAGCTAAAGTTTCATTTTTTGAAACATCAATTTTTACAACTTTGGCCTTGTCACCTAAGGCCGCAGCAACATCTCGTAAGGTGGAATGCAGATCACTATTCCCTTCATCCAAATCTGCATAGAAATCAATTAGAGTAGGTCTTTTCGAACCAATTAATTCGCCAAACTTCGTCATATTATATTTAATTTTCTACTTCCACAAATATAACACTTTATCTCGATAACCTTAATAATCAACCAAATATTAGTCTATTAACAACAATATTTAGCATTATTTTAAGATATTGAATGTAATTTTCATAATCATTGTAGTTTGCACTAAAGAAATGAAACTTATATTTCAATCAAAGTTATTAACTTTTTAACTGTCTGCTTTGTAATATTATCTCATTATTATTCACAAGAACTATGGAGAGCTCCTAATGTAGGGAATATTAACCTATATTTACAAGACATAAGTTTCAAAAGATGGGTATTTTAATCCAGCCTAATTACAGAAAATTAAAAAGTAAAATTCAATAATCTATTATGAAAAAATTCAAAAAGTGGACGTATTTATTTGTATTACTAGCTTTAATTGCATGTGCGAAAGGGTCTAAAAGAGATTCAGAAGTGAACTTTATGAATAATAAAAGCGCAGTAGCTGAGTCGGTAGAAGCTTTGAACAATGCAATGGTCAACCCGGAGAATGCTTTGTTTGAAGAACTCGTAATGGAAGAATTGTCTTATGGACATTCCAGTGGTAAGGTTCAGAACAAAGAGGAGTTTATAGATGATCTAATTAATGGATCTTTTGATTTTCAAGCAATAAGTATATCTGATCAAACTATTGATATTATTGGGCAGACGGCTATCGTAAGACATATTTTGTCGGCAAATGCTGCTAAAGATGAAACTCCCGTAGAGATTCGACTAGGTGTATTTTTGGTTTATCAAAATCAAAATAATCGATGGAAGCTTCTTGCCAGACAGGCATTTAAATTATAGCCATTACCTGGGTTATCTATTTTTAAATGTATCTATTATCATCAGTTTTGTAATAGAGGAAAGCAATAAATTAATACTGAAATAAGCCTCATTTTTTGTAGTTTTGATTTTCTTATCAAAATCTAACAAATGCCAGAACGAAAACGACTTTTTTTATTGGATGCCTTTGCATTAATTTTTAGGGGATACTATGCCTTAATTAAAAACCCAAGAATCAATTCTAAGGGAATGGATACTTCGGCAATTCTAGGGTTTACCAATTCGCTTTTGGATGTAATAAGACGAGAAAAACCGGACCATTTAGCGGTAGCATTTGATAAAGGTGGTTCTGTAGCAAGAACGGAGGCGTTTCCTGAATATAAGGCCAACAGAAAAGAAACTCCGGAAGCTATTAAAATTGCCGTTCCGTATATCCATAAAATTTTGGAAGCCATGAATATTCCGATCATTGAAGTTGCCGGTATTGAGGCTGATGATCTAATTGGCACACTTTCTGTTCAAGCGGATAAGGCCGGGTACAAAACATATATGGTAACCCCGGATAAGGATTACGCACAATTGGTTACAGAAAATGTTGTGATGTATCGTCCTTCTAGAATGGGTAATGGGATCGAGATTTGGGATGTTGAAAAAGTAAAAGAAAAATTTGAAATTGACGATCCGAAACAAGTAATTGATTATCTTGGAATGATGGGGGATGCCGTAGATAATATCCCTGGTTTACCCGGTGTAGGGGATAAAACTGCTAAGAAATTCCTAAAGGAATACGGGTCCATGGAAGGCTTGTTGGCGAATACCCATGAATTGAAGGGGAAAATGAAAGAAAAAGTGGAAGAAAATGCGGAACTTGGAATTCTGTCTAAGCAATTAGCAACCATTATGTTGGATTGCCCGGTGAAATTTCATGAAGAGGATTTTGAGCTTTCTAAACCGGATTTTCAAAAGGTATCCGATGTGTTCCAGGAATTGGAATTTAGAAGAATGCATGAAAATTTTAATCGAATATTTAGGCAAAGTAAAACATCTTCTGATAATAAAACCAAATCGGTTACACCAATAATAAAATCGGATAAAAGTAATTCTGAAACCCAACAATTGGATCTGTTTGCCACTTCTACTGATGTACAAGGGGAAGTTATTACCGGTTTTAAGGAGGCTAAGAATACAGATCATTTTTATCAGTATGTAAATACCGGTCTATCTCGTAAACTACTAATAGATAGATTATTAATGCAAAAAAGTGTTTGTTTTGATACAGAAACAACAAGTTTGAATACGATGGAGGCGGAGCTTGTTGGTATCTCTTTTGCCTATGAAAAAGGTAAAGGATATTATGTTACTTTTCCTGAAGACAGAAAAGGGACCGAACTTATTCTTCAATTGTTTCAACCGTTCTTTGAGAACGAAGAAATTGAAAAGATCGGCCAGAATATAAAATATGATATTAAAGTTCTGAATAATTATAATATTATGGTAAAGGGCCCAATTTTCGATACCATGCTGGCACATTATCTCATCAATCCCGATATGCGTCATAATATGGATATCTTAGCAGAGACATACCTCAATTATGACACTATTTCTATAGAAACTTTGATCGGGAAAAAGGGAAAAAATCAGAAGTCGATGCGAGAGGTCGAGGTTGCTCAACAAACTGAATATGCTGTGGAAGATGCAGATATTACACTACAATTAAAAGAAGTCTTTGCCCCACAATTAGAAAAGGATCAATTATTAAAACTTTATAATGAAATAGAAATTCCTTTATTAAGTGTATTGGCCGATATGGAAATGGAAGGCATTAATGTAGATGTCGCTTTCCTGAAGGGTTTGTCGGAAGATCTAACCAAGGATATTCTGAGTTTAGAAGAAAAAATTTACGGTGAAGCAAATGTAGAGTTCAATTTGGCCTCACCAAAACAACTTGGGGAAGTATTATTTGATCATTTAAAATTAGTGGATAAGCCAAAAAAAACCAAAACGGGTCAATATGCCACGAATGAAGAGGTGCTTTCTTATTTGGCTCCCAAACACGAAATAGTGACTAACATATTGGAGTGGAGGGGGCTGATAAAACTTAAAAATACTTATGTAGATGCTTTGCCTAACGAAATTAACGAGAGAACAGGTAGAATACATACTACCTATAGTCAGGCGGTGGCGGCAACAGGCAGGTTGAGTTCAAATAATCCCAATTTGCAGAACATCCCTATACGAACGGAAAGAGGAAGACAAGTTCGAAAAGCTTTTATTCCAAGAGATAAAAATTATACGCTTTTAGCGGCTGATTATTCTCAAATTGAATTGAGATTAATTGCAGAACTGAGTGGTGATGAAGCAATGAAAAATTCCTTTATGAAAGGGGAAGACATTCATCGGTCCACGGCTGCTAAGGTTTTTAATGTTCCCCTTGAAGATGTTAGCAGAAAGCAACGTAGTCAAGCAAAAACTGTGAACTTTGGAATAATTTATGGTGTATCTGCCTTTGGATTAAGCAACCAGACGAATTTGAGTCGTAAGGAGGCTAAGGAGCTGATAGAGACTTATTATGAGACCTACCCAACTCTGAAAAAATATATAGCAAAACAAATTGATTTCGCACGAGATAATGGATATGTAGAAACCCTTTTAGGAAGGCGCAGATACCTGAAGAATATCAATTCTCAAAATTCTATTGTTCGTTCCGGTGATGAGCGGAACGCTGTAAATGCCCCAATACAGGGTAGTGCTGCCGATATTATCAAAATTGCAATGATCAATATTCAGCAACTTCTAAAAAGAGAGAATTATAGATCTAAAATGTTATTGCAAGTCCATGATGAGTTGGTCTTTGATGTTCATAAAGATGAATTAGATATTTTAAGACCAATTATTAAATACGAAATGGAAAATGCATATAAACTTTCTATTCCGTTAGATGTGGAGGTAGATGTAGGCGATAATTGGTTGGAAGCGCACTAGGCTTTGAGCTCTGAGTTCTGGGTTTTGTTTTGAGTTTTGTTTTCTTCTAAAAAGAGAGAATTATAGATCTAAAATGTTATTGCAAGTCCATGATGAATTGGTCTTTGATATTCATAAAGATGAATTAGAGATTTTAAAACCAATTATTAAATACGAAATGGAAAATGCGTATAAACTTTCTATTCCATTAGATGTGGAGGTAGATGTTGGTGATAATTGGTTGGAGGCGCATTAGGCTTTGAGTTTTGAGTTTCGTTTTGGTGAATATTCCATTATTAGTGTTGATCGATTTTTACCGATTCTTCCTGTTTTATTGTCACGTTGATTCCGCCGATATTTACCAATGTTTGTTTATGATCTGGCAAATCTGCGAGATCTGCGAGAAATATTTCACGAGGACTCCGTTGCTACTTAGCTAGACCAAATTTAATGAATTGTTAGCCTGATCTAAGAGAAAAAATAAAACTAAACTTCCAACACTTTTATAGGATTCAACCTTAAGAACCAGAGAATATTTTACCAAAGTTATTCTTCGGAAAACACATTAAAATAACTATAATTTCCTATTTGCTAAATGAATAAATAGTTGTAGTTTTGCAAACTCTTTTATGTGAAGAGAAAAAAGAATATTTAATCATACAAAAAATTTAATTGTGGATACATTAAGTTACAAAACAGTATCAGCTAATAAAAACACCGTTAATAAAGAATGGGTTTTGGTTGATGCAGACGGTCAAACGTTGGGTCGTCTAGCTTCTAAAATAGCAATGCTAATTAGAGGTAAACGCAAAACTAACTACACGCCTCACGTTGATTGCGGAGACAATGTAGTGGTTATCAACGCAGAAAAAATTATTTTAACTGGAAAAAAGTGGAAGGATAAAACTTATATCCGTCACACTGGATATCCAGGAGGACAAAGAACGCTTACGGCGAATGAATTATTTGCTAAAGATCCGACTCGTGTTGTTGAGAAAGCTGTAAAAGGTATGTTACCAAAAAACAAACTTGGTAGTGCTTTATTCAGAAATTTATATGTTTACTCTGGTAGTGAGCATAATCAAGGAGCACAAAATCCAAAAGCAATTAATATAAACGACATTAAGTAATATGGAAACTATTCACAAAATAGGAAGAAGAAAAACTGCTGTTGCTCGAATATATCTTTCAGAAGGTAAAGGTAAAATAACTGTTAACAACAAAGAGTATGACAAGTATTTCACAACGAATACACTTCAATATAAAGTATTACAGCCGTTAAATCTAACGGATAATACCGGTGCATTTGATATAATAGCAAAAGTTTTTGGTGGTGGTGTAACAGGGCAGGCTGAAGCAATTCGGTTGGCGATCTCCAGAGCATTAGTTGCTCTTGATGAAGAAAATAAAGGCTTATTAAAACCAGAAGGGTTACTTACAAGAGATCCTAGAATGGTTGAGCGTAAAAAATTCGGGCAGAAAAAAGCTCGTAAGAAATTCCAATTCTCCAAACGATAATAACTATTGGGGATGGAATTTGGGTTTAGCATCCAAATATCTGAGATTTTCGATGTCTCGAGACTACTTAGGTATTGCTAAAATAACAGGAACGTAAACAAAAATAAAATGGCAAAAATTGAAATTAAAGAATTAATTGAATCAGGTGTGCACTTTGGACACCTTACAAGAAAATGGAATCCAAATATGGCTCCTTATGTATATACGGAGCGTAAAGGTATTCACATTATCGACCTTTATAAAACTGCAGCGAAAATTGATGAGGCAACAAATGCTTTACAAAAAATTGCTGCTTCAGGCAGAAAAATACTTTTTGTAGCTACAAAAAAACAGGCAAAAGATATCGTGGCTGAAAAAGCTGAAAGTGTTAATATGCCTTATATCACTGAAAGATGGCCGGGCGGAATGTTGACTAATTTTATTACTATCAGAAAGGCTGTTAAGAAAATGAGCCTAATTGATAGAATGAAAGTTGACGGATCATTTGAAGCCTTATCAAAAAGAGAGAAACTACAGATCAATCGTCAAAGAGCGAAATTAGAAAAGAATTTAGGTTCTATTACAGAAATGACTCGTTTGCCTGGTGCAATTTTAGTTATTGATATTAAACGTGAACACATCGCTGTTGCTGAAGCTCAGAAGTTAAACATTCCAATTTTTGCTATGGTAGATACTAATTCTGACCCTCGTGCTATAGATTTTGTTATTCCTTCTAATGATGATGCTTCAAAATCAATAGATAAAGTACTAACTTATTTAACCGATGCCGTTGGTGAAGGATTAGCAGAAAGAAAAAGCAATAAGGAAAAAGAGGTTCAAGCAAAAGGAAATGAACAGGCTAAGGCTAAGGAAGTTGTTGTTGAGGCAGCCAAAGTAAAAACAAGCAAAGTTGAAGAAGCCCCTAAGGCTGAAGTTACAAGTAAGGAAGAAAAATAATTAAAAAATAAAATATAATGGCAAAAATCACAGCCGCAGAAGTAAATAATCTAAGAAAATCTACCGGAGCAGGTATGATGGATTGTAAAAATGCATTGGTAGAAGCGGAAGGTAATATTGATTTGGCAGTCGAAATATTGCGTAAAAAAGGACAGAAAGTTGCTGCCAAGAGAGCGGATAGAGCATCAAAAGAAGGTGCTGCAATAGCTATAGTGAATGAGGAAAAAACAGAAGGTGCAGTAATTGTTTTAGGTTGCGAAACTGATTTTGTCGGAAAAAATGAAAGCTTCGTTAATTTGGCAAAACAATTGGCTGAACTTGCTTTGCAAAGTTCCTCTAAAGAAGAACTGTTAAATACTGATTTTGGAGGTATTACTGTTGCGGAAAAATTGATCGAACAAACAGGTGTAATTGGAGAAAAAATTGAGCTTTCAGGATTTGAAAAAGTGAATGCTCCTTTTGTAAGTTCTTATATCCACGCTGGTAATAAAATTGCAACAATTGTTGGATTATCTGCCAATGTAGATGGTGCTGATGTTGTAGCAAAGGATGTTGCTATGCAAGCAGCAGCCATGGACCCAATTGCTCTTAATGAAGATGGTGTGGATGCTTCAATCATTGAAAAAGAAATTGAAATTGCTAAAGATCAATTGCGTCAGGAAGGAAAACCGGAAGCAATGTTAGATAAAATTGCTCAAGGGAAGATCAAACGTTTCTTTAAAGACAATACTTTAGTGAATCAAGCATTTATTAAAGATGCAAAACAAAGCGTTGCTCAATATGTAAAAACTATTGGTGATGTTGAAGTTGCAGCTTATAAAAGAGTTGCTTTAGGCTAAAGATCAATAAAAGAATTTTAGAAAAAACCTCGCTTTATTCGAGGTTTTTTATTTTATACTTATCTGTAGGATCATATTTAAGCCGCCTGGCGGGTTTAAGAAATTATGATGTCTTCAAGCCTAATTTGTGACCAGCAATTGCGTAGTACAATATGATAATATAACAAGGTAATAAAATCCAATATCCTGAAGTGGATGCTTCTGCAATTGCTGCACTTTCACTTATTCCTTCAGCAATCAATTCGGCTTCTTTTCCATCCACCAATCTGCCATATAATGGCGGAATTATTGCTCCCCCGGAAATTGCCATAATTAAGAGCGCGGATGCCGTTTTAGTGAACTTACCTAATCCTTTAAGAGTTAATGGCCATACAGCTGGCCAAACTAATGCATTTGCTATACCCAATGCTGCAACAAAAACTATGGATGTAAACCCAGAGGTAAAGACAATACAAAACGTAAAGAGGATTCCTAAGATGGCACTGGTTCTTAAAGCAAAAGCCTGACTTATATATTTTGGAATTAGAATTACACCCAAAGCATAGGTGCCAACCATTGCCATTAAGGTATATGTAGTAAAATATTTTGCCTCAGCCGCCGGAAATCCTAATGACATCCCATATGCAATAATAGTGTCTCCTGCAATCACTTCTACTCCTACATAAACGAAAAGGGTAAAAACACCCAACCATAGATGTGGAAATTGAAATATGCTTGTCTTTGCAGTTTCTCCATCTTTAGATTCCTCTATTGGTTCTGCTTCAACATGTGGCAGTGGCGCCCTTCTAATGGCTATCCCAAGGATAAATAACACAATAGCCATTACAATGTACGGTGCCACAACACTATCCGCCATAGTATCCAATAATTGCGCTTTTTCATCTTCGCTTACCGTACTTAATTTGTCCTTAATATCATCAATTCCAGAAAGCAAAAGGGCTCCAAAAATAAGAGATCCCAATGCACCTGCAACTTTATTGGCAATACCCATAATAGCAATACGTTTTGCTGCACTTTCGATAGGACCAAGAATGGTAATGTATGGATTGGATGCAGTTTGTAATAAGGTCATTCCCATACCTTGTATAAAAATACCGGTTAGAAAGATCCAATAGGTTCTGGCTCCAGCTGCGGGAATAAAAACTAATGCTCCTAAGGCCATGACTACCAAACCTAATGACATGCCCTTTCTATAACCTATTTTTTCTATTATATAAGATGCCGGTAAGGCCATCGCAACGAATGAAATATAGGATGCTGAAGCAACCAGGTAGGATTGAGCAGTTGTTAATTCGTTAATTGTTTTCATAAATGGTATGAGGGCACCATTGATCCATGTAACAAAACCGAAAATAAAAAATAACCCTGCTATAATGGCAATTGGAATAGCCATACTACTTTTCCCATTTTGATCCGCAGTTGTAGTCTTTGACATATTATTTGTTTTAACATTAATATTCTCCTAATGTAATCTTTTATACAACACCTAAAAACTATTTTCTATAATTAGCATGTTTTGATAGCTAAAAAAACAATTTTAAGGCATGAACAATTTAATAAGTTTAAACTTTTATTCAATTTCTCCTTTAATATTTAGGATTTTTTGTTTGGCTGGTTTCAAATAATTTCTTCCTATTGGGATTCTTCGATTGGCAATCTCAATAGAATTTCCTTCAACAAAAGAAATTTTATTTATTGCAATAGTAAATGATCGGTGTATTCTAATGAAATTTTCATTTGGCAATTCCTCTGAAATACTCGTCATAGACTTGTGAACCAGATAATCACCTAAAACTGTTATCACTTTTATATAGTCTTTTAGGCTTTCAATGTATAGAATATCGTTTAACTTTATTTTCATTAGTTTCTTATCAACCTTTAAAAAAATAAAAGGTTCTTCCTTCATGGATACTTCACTGAACTTTTCTTTTTCAAGGTTAATTCGTTTAGTAATTTTATTAATGGCCTTTAAGAACCGGCCAAAAGGGATCGGTTTTACCAAATAATCTAAAACATCTAAGTCAAAACTTTCTACGGCAAATTCTCTGTATGCCGTAGTAATAATCACATGGGGTTTAACGGTAAGGGATCTTAAAAATTCTAAACCATTCATTTTTGGCATGTTAATATCCAGAAAGATAGCGTCAATTTCACCTTTTTCTATAAGAGGTAAAGCAGCGACAGGGGTGTTAAAAGATGCTATTAACTCCAGATAATCAAATTCCTTTAAATGACTTTTTATTACTTTTATAGCTAGCGGTTCATCATCAATTATTATACATTTTATCTTCATTCGATAGGAATTTTTAATTCGACACAATATTCTTTTTTGTCTATTATAGTTTTTAATTCAAAATTATTTTTAAATAAAAGCTCGAGTCTTCTTTTTACATTTTGAATTCCAATTCCTTGATTTGAATCTATATTGGTCAATTGATCAAAAGAATTTATTACTTTAAAAAGCAGTGTTTTATTTTTTAGCATTTCAAAACTTATTTCAACTTCAATTTTGTTATTGGCCTTTACACCATGTTTAAAACAATTTTCAATAAAAGGCAAGAATAATAGAGGAGGAACCATAATATTACTAATTTCTCCTTTTATTTCAGTATTTGATTCCACTCTGTCTCCATATCGCAATCTCTCTAAATCGATATAGTTTTGAATATATTTAATTTCATCATATAATCTAATTTGAGGTTCTCTGACATCGTATAAAACGTACTGCATAATATCGGACAACTTCAAAACAACACTTGGTGCAATGTCCGATTTTTCTATGGTAAGTGCGTATAAATTATTAAGAGTATTGAAAAAGAAATGTGGTTGAATTTGTGATTTTAAAAAATCGAGTTCTGTTTTTAATTGTATTTCTTCTAGTTTTTCAACTCTTTTTCGTTCATAGATCCAATCAACAGCTAATTTAATGGCCGTTGCAAGGGCAACAATATACAATTCACCCAGTAGAACTACCACAATATGGTTAAAAGAAAACGGCTCCTGCGCTTCATAAGCTTCCGGCCAAATATTTTCATTTATTAAAAAATAGATCAAACCTGTTCTAACTACATAGATGAGAAGCAGAGATATTGAAAAATAAAGAATATAGCTTCTATATTTTTTCTTTAATATAAATTTAGGTATTAAAAAGTATATGTTGAAATAGGCCAATAGAATATTAGGCGGGAATGCAACAATATTCGATCTGAACGAATACCAATAATCATCAAAATAACTACCCCAACGAATAACATTAAAAGTAAAATAAAATACCCAGAATATTATATGGTACTTTGTAGGAATCGAACTACTCGTATTTTTAAACCACTTTAAATTCAAAATCTCTCTTTAATTTTTTTGGAAAGTTGTTTTAAGATTGCGAAAAGTAGATGTTTTTTTTGTCAATACAAAATTTAGCAGTCTCAATAAACAGACCTATTATTTAAATATCACTAATGTTTTAATAGGTGCACTTCGTTGTTTTAACGTAGTCGTTTATAGATTTTATTTTTCAGAAATAGTGCTATATCGTAACTTTACCTATAAAATAAAGAGATCTACGAATTGAGCCTCTTATAATTTTAAAATTATGAAAACTAAAAAGCGTACTGATATTAGCTATAGACCTGCGGGACAATTTGAAGACACAAGATTTGAAAAAATACATAATGTAATTTTTTTAAATTCGGCAGAAGGATCCATTTGTGTGGCGCGGGAAATTGCAGATCTGATAAAAAGCAGACAGGCTAAAAATAAAACATGCGTTCTTGGTCTTGCAACGGGTTCATCACCAATAAAGGTATATGAAGAACTTGTTCGTATGCATCGTGAGGAAGGTTTGAGTTTTACCGATGTTATTACTTTTAATCTGGATGAATATTACCCAATGGAAAAAAGTAGTTTTCATAGTTACCACTATTTTATGCATCAACATTTATTTGATCATATTGATATTGATCCTGAGAATATAAACATACCAAGTGGTACTGTATCGCATGAAGAACTGCATCAATATTGTGTAGATTATGATCTGAAAATTAAAGAATACGGTGGTTTAGATTTTCAATTATTAGGAATCGGTAGAACCGGTCATGTTGGTTTTAACGAACCGGGATCCCATTATAACTCCGGGACACGCAGTATCATTCTTGACCATTTAACGCGTAGCGATGCGGCTCCTTCCTTTTTAGAAATTGACAATGTTCCCAGAAAGGCCATTACAATGGGAATTGGAACCGTTATGAAAGCAAAAAGAATAGTATTATTGGCTTGGGGACATAACAAAGCATCAATTATAAAAGAAACAATTGAAGGGGAAATTTCATCGGAAATTCCTGCTACTTATTTACAAAGACATCCAAATACAACATTTATTTTAAATGATGAAGCTTCCCAGGAGCTAACCCGTATAAAAACACCTTGGCTTGTTGGGCCTTGTTTATGGGATGAAGAGTTGAGCAGTAAAGCAATTGTTTGGTTGTGTGATACAACGGGCAAATCGATTTTAAAACTCACGGATAGCGATTATAACGAAAATGGCATGTCCAATCTACTCACTCAGGAAGGGTCTGCTTATGATATAAACATTAAAATGTTCAATAAGTTACAGCACACCATTACAGGCTGGCCAGGTGGGAAAGCACATGCAGATGATTCATTTAGACCTGAAAGAGCCAATCCTGTTAAGAAAAGAGTGATAATCTTTAGTCCACACCCGGATGATGATGTAATTTCAATGGGAGGAACATTTGACAGACTGGTAGAGCAAGGCCATGAAGTTCATATAGCCTATCAAACATCAGGAAACATTGCTGTATCGGATCATGAAGCATTAAAATATGCAGAAGTTATTAAAGATATCAATAAAAATGATGAACAAGTTGAAATCATTATTGATAAAATAAATTCTAAGATAGGTGATACTGAGGACGACCTGGAAGTTAGAAAATTAAAAGGCTTGATAAGAAAAAGAGAATCCTTAGCAGCAACTAGATTTCTTGGTGTAGAAGATAAAAATGTACATTTTTTAAATATGCCATTCTATGAGACCGGGACAATTAAAAAGAATCCTATAGGCCAGGAAGATATTGATATCGTAGCAAGTTTAATAGATCAAATTAAACCACATCAAATTTATGCAGCTGGAGATTTGGCAGATCCACATGGTACACATAAGGTTTGTTTAGATGCCATTTTTGGAGCTTTGGAGATCTTAAAACCAAATGAATACATGGATGATTGCTGGGTATGGTTATATAGAGGTGCATGGCATGAATGGGATATTCATCAAATTGAAATGGCAGTGCCAATGAGTCCGGACCAGGTATTGAAAAAAAGAAAAGCTATTTTTTATCATCAGTCACAAAAAGACGGAGTTATGTTTCAGGGGAATGACACGCGTGAATTTTGGGTAAGAGCTGAAGAGAGGAATAATGAAACGGCAATGAAATATCATGCATTAGGCCTTGCCGATTATGCTGCATTAGAAGCATTTAAGAGATATTATTTCTAGAAATTAACTGTATGAAGAAATTAATTTTCCTGATTATTGCTTTCTCTTCAATTATAGGTTTTAGCCAAACGTCTAATTTGAATTTAATGCCTTGGCCAAAAGAAATCACCACTGGTTCAGAACAATTTATCATTGAACCGAATTTCATAATTTCTTTGAATAATCAGTCGACAAAAAGAGTTGAAGTTGCTACCACAAAATTTTTAAGAAGGCTAAGTAATAAAACGGGCGTATTTATAGAGGAAGGATTTGCTTTTGAAAGTGGTGAATTAGACAATATTTCATTGTCAATAAGCTTTGAAAGAGTTGGTAAGTTAGAACTAAATGAGGATGAATCGTATAAACTTCAGATATCAAAAAATAAAATCAGTATAAATGCAACAACCGATATAGGTGTAGTATATGCCCTTGAAACTTTATTTCAATTGGTAATCAATAATGATAATTTTTATTTTTTCCCTGAAGTTATTATTATTGACTCTCCGAGGTTTGCGTGGAGGGGATTAATGATGGATGTATCAAGGCACTTCATGCCAATCGATGTTATTAAAAGAAATTTAGATGCATTGGCCTTCGTAAAAATGAATGTTTTTCATTGGCATTTGGCAGATGATCAGGGATTTAGAATAGAGTCAAAAACTCACCCAAAATTGCATGAACTTGGATCGGACGGTCTGTATTATACCCAAGAACAAATTAAGGATGTTGTGCAATATGCATCTGACAGAGGTATTAGAGTGGTTCCGGAAGTGGATGTTCCGGGTCATGCAACGGCAATTTTAACCGCATATCCGGAAATTTCAAGTAAGGATGAGATTTATTCTATTGAAAGATATTCCGGAATTTTCGATCCTACTCTAGATCCAACAAACGAAGAGACCTATAAAATTTTGGATGATCTGTTTGGTGAAATGGCCGAACTATTTCCTGATAAATATTTTCATATTGGAGGCGATGAGAATGAAGGGAAACATTGGGATGAAAATGAGGAGATTCAACTCTTTATGAAAGAGAACAATTTGAAAGACAATCACGAATTACAAACTTATTTAAATATTAGAATTGAAAAAATATTGCTTTCTTATGGTAAATCTCTAATGGGATGGGAAGAAATCATGACCCCTCAAATGCCTGAAACAGCACTTATTCACTCTTGGAGAGGGGTAAATGAGGGATTGACTCCCGGGCAATCGCTTGTTGATGCGGCACAAAATGGATATAAAGTAATTCTTTCGAATGGATATTATATTGATTTGATGCAGCCGACAAAAGATCATTATTCTGTAGACCCTATGCCGGAAGGCACTAATCTCTCCTCGCTTGAAGAGTCACGAATTTTAGGAGGAGAAGCAACAATGTGGTCAGAACTGGTAACACCATTGACCATTGACTCAAGAATTTGGCCCAGAACTGCAGCCATAGCGGAAAGGTTTTGGTCGCAAAAAGAGATAAATGAAGTAGAGGAGATGTATAAACGTCTGGAGGTAATAAACAATACTTTAGAACAAATAGGCTTAACTCATATAAAAAATAAGGCGGGCATATTAAGAAATATTTCGAATTATCAGAGTATTGAAGTCCTGGATGAATTGTCGAAAATTAGTGAACCATTTAAAATATATAGTAGAAATAGTGGAGGAACAGAATATAAAACATATTCACCTTTTACATTATTTGCCGATGCTTGCACTGCCGATGCAATAGATGCTCATAGATTTAATAATTTAATAGCAAATTACGTTTCGACCGGAGATATTGAAACGAAAAATGAAATTATGGTATTTTTGAAGTCTTGGGGACGAATTTATGCAGAGCTCTCGTCATTGTCTCAAAATGCTCCCTTAATTTTACGAATTTTACCTTATTCAGGTCGTGTGTCGGAATTATCTAATCTGTTATATAGCGGAATGGAAAAGAACGAACTTTTGAAAAAAGAGTTCGATGAAATTCAAAAATTATTAAATGCTAAAGAAGAAGCGAGTTTAAATTTGGATGTTGAATTGGCAGTTATAAATTCTTTAAATGTATTGGCTGAGTTTTTAAAAAAAAATTAAGGAGAAATCAAAATTAAAAAAAATCCTCATTTTATAAAATGAGGATTTTTTTTGGCCAGATTCAATCGAAACTTATACAAAGCTACATTCTAATTAGTATATTTGTCAAACTTTTTAAATTTCCTATGAAATACAAGAGAATTCTTTTAAAATTGAGTGGTGAAGCGTTAATGGGTGACCGTAATTATGGTATCGATCCCAACCGTTTGTCTGATTATGCAAATGAAATAAAAAATATAGTCAAACAAAATATTGAAGTGGCCATTGTAATTGGAGGAGGAAACATATTTAGAGGACTGGCCGGTGCAAGCAATGGAATGGATAGGGTCCAGGGAGATTATATGGGAATGTTGGCGACAATAATTAATGGATTGGCCTTGCAAAGTGCTTTAGAAGAGGCTGAATTACAAACCAGACTCCTGACATCCATAGAAATGAAAGAAATAGCGGAACCCTTTATTAAAAGGCGGGCTGTTAGGCATTTAGAAAAAGGCAGAGTTGTTATTTTTGGTGGAGGGACTGGAAACCCTTATTTTACAACAGATACTGCGGCTGTATTAAGGGCAATTGAGATTGGAGCGGATGTTATTTTGAAAGGAACACGTGTGGATGGTATTTACACATCAGATCCTGAAAAGGACAGTACAGCTACAAAATTTGACAATATTACTTTTAAAGAAGTTTTGAATAATGATTTGAAAATTATGGATATGACCGCTTTTACGCTTAGTGAAGAGAATAAATTACCCATTATTGTATTTGATATGAACAAAAAAGGTAATTTGTTAAAAGTTATTTCTGGAGAAAATGTTGGTACTTTGGTTGAAGGATAAAATCTAAATCCTATATTTATAAATTAAATATCATTAATTATGAATGAAGAAGTTGAATTTATATTGGATTCTTTGAAAGAACAAATGGAGAAAGCAATTCACCATTTGAATATTGAATTTTCAAATATTAGAGCAGGGAAAGCTTCCCCATCAATGTTAAAAAATGTGACTGTTGATTATTACGGTGCCAGTACACCACTGAGCCAGGTAGCAAATATTAATACGCTTGATGCGCACACAATAACTATTCAGCCATGGGAAAAGTCATTAATTTCTGAAATTGAAAAAGGAATAATGGTTGCTAATTTAGGATTTAACCCTATGAATAATGGAGAGAGTGTTATCATTAATGTACCTATTTTAACAGAAGAACGAAGGAGAGAATTGGCTAAACATGCAAAATCTGAAGCGGAGAATGCAAAAGTGAGCCTTAGAAATGATAGGAAAGATGCCAATGGAGAATTAAAAAAATTAGATATTTCAGAAGACCTTTTAAAGAATTCTGAATTGGATGTTCAGGAATTAACAAATAAATTCAGCAACAATATTGACGAATTATATGCTGTTAAGGAAAAGGAGATTATGACCATATAGTTTACTTTTTTAGAAAACCTCCAGTTGAAAAATAATAAAGACTAAGGTCATTACAACAATACTTAATAATGAATTTTTGGCAAGTTGTTTCCCGATTTATCCTAAAACAACGAATATTTATTCTTCTTGTTCTTTTAGCGATAACTATATTTTTGGGTTCAAAAATTGGTGACATCAAGTTTTCTCATTCTGAGGCTAATTTACTTCCTAAAGACCATCCTGAAAATTTAAAATAC
>PVMK01149319.1_pt1 | contig 75007 bp, 74 predicted proteins | sample 1853481 | NCBI WGS metagenome assembly PVMK01 (sample SAMN08533507, study PRJNA380276) | Marine sediment metagenome, whole genome shotgun sequencing project.
ATGTTCGTGCTGCTGCTTTTGCCCGGCGGTGGTGATGAACTCCAGGGCATAAAACGCGGCATCATGGAGCTGGCCGACCTGATCCTCATCAACAAAGCCGATGGCGACCTGCAGGTGCTTGCCGGGCGGACCGCGGCGGAATATCGCAATGCGCTGCGCTTGCTCCACCCCCGTTCGGCAGATTGGAAGGTAGAGGTTCGGACCTGTTCCGCCCGGGACGATGTGGGTATCACTGAGGTCTGGGAGGCAGCATTGCACCACCGCGAAGTCCTTGAGGCCAGTGGCCAATTCACAGAACGCCGCGCGGCACAGGCACGGGCTTGGATGTGGTCGGAGGTGAAAGACAGTCTCATCACGGCGCTGCAAAGCGATCCGGAGGTGTGCAAGCAAATTCCAGCCCTTGAGGCTGCTGCCAGCGAGGGGCGCATTCCGCCGGCCATCGCTGCAAGGCAGTTGCTGGAGATCTTTCTCAAACGTCATAAACAGTGGGATTAATGTATTAACCCCGGAGGCGCATATGAACGACCGGCCATTCAAAGTGCTCGGTATTCAGCAGATTGCGGTGAGCAGTCTGGACAAAAACCGCTTACGCACACTATGGGTGGATACCCTCGGTCTCAAGCTGAGTGGGAACTACCGGAGTGTGTCGGAAAATGTCGACGAAGATATCGCGGTGGCCGGTTCCGGACCCTTCAAGGTGGAGGTCGATCTGATGCAGCCACTCGATCCCGACAGGAAACCCAGGGTGCAGAATCCACCACTCAATCACGTGGGCTTGTGGATCGACGATCTGCCGGCCGCGGTGGTGTGGCTACAGGCTCGTGGGGTGCGTTTTGCACCAGGCGGTATCCGCAAGGGAGCATCCGGCTTCGACATCTGTTTCATTCATCCAAAAGCCAACGAAGAGTCTCCCATCGGTGGGGAAGGTGTGTTAATCGAACTGGTTCAGGCGCCGCTGGACGTACGTGAGGCCTTTGAACGCCTGGCGTAGGCCATAAGTACACTCTTGCTTTCACGGGCGCTGCTGGCTATTCTGTGCACCCGCCAAATCTCCAGGTGACAAAACCGTGCTTGCCAGCGAAAACCCCATCCTGTTTGTCTTCCCCGGGCAGGGGTCGCAGTACCCCGGTATGGGTAGCGACCTCTACCAGGAATATGCTGCCGTCAGAAAAGTCTATGATCAGGCCAGCAACGTCCTTGCTTACGATGTTGCGGAGCTTTCATTCAAGGACCCGGAAGAACAGATCAATCTGACCCGGTTTACGCAACCGGCCTTGTTGACCCACTCCATCGCTTGCCTGGAGGCCTTCAGAGATTTGACCGATGACCGCCTGACGCCGGCTATGGCAGCAGGGCACAGTGTTGGTGAGTATGCAGCACTGGTTGCGGCAAAGGTCCTCGGTTTCGAAAGCGCCTTGAAACTGGTGCAAAAGCGGGGGGAGTTGATGGGCGCCTATGGCGAGGGCGAGATGGCTGCTTTCCGCCTGGATGTCGATACCATTCGACCGATTGCCGAGCGTTACCACTGCGCGGTCGCCGGCTGTAATCTGCCTCAGCAGACCGTCATTGGCGGCCGGAATGAAGACCTGGCATTGGTGGAGCAAGCGGCTCTGGAACAGTCTGTCCGGAATCGTTCAGTGCGCTTGAAGACCGAAGGAGCCTTCCACACTTATTACATGGTCACAGCCGCGCAACATTTCCGGCCGGTCCTGGAAGCAGCCGAATTTGATCCGTCTGAAGTGCGGGTACTGTCCAATTTCACAGGCGGGTATCATAAATCTGACCCTGCAGACATCAGGGCAGGCCTGTTCTTTCAGCTTTTCCATCCGGTGCTGTGGTATTCGAATCTGCAAACGGCATTCGGTGACGGTATCGATATGATCATTGAATTCGGTGGCGGGATTGGTCCCGCCACTGAGCCCGGCGGAAAGCGGCCAAACCTGGATGGCATGATCAAAAAGACACTGCGCGCCACCAATCACGAAGCGCTTTATTCGGCGGCGATCAACAGCCAATCGCTTAGGCAGTCGGTGGATTTCGTTATGGGTCCTGATTGATAGAGGCTCGAGGCCAGGTAAAAAAAACCCCGCTGATTCAGCGGGGTTTTTCGTTCAGACAAAGGTTAATTCAGGGTTGGTTGACTAACTCCACCCATTCTTCCATTTCACCCAGACTGCAACCGTACCTGGTTTGTAGTGACGCTGGATTTGCACCGGGTACATCACTCGGTGGGCCGTTACCCTCGCCGTCTCGTTCAGCTCGCACCCGGGCCAGCAATGTGCCAACGCCGGTCGCGTCGGGTGATGTGTTGCCAGTACTAGCTCGAGCATCCGGCAACTCAATCACCGGATGCCCGAGCTATGACTATGGTCTGCTAGGCTTTGGTCGCAGCGTCCCACGCTGCCTTGTAGGCGTTTACTGCCTCGTTGTAGAGGCCGAGCGCCGTCAAGGCGGCCGCGTCGGCCATGGCGGCCTCAGCGTCGGCGATCTTGAAGGCATCTCCACCTCGAACGATGGCGGCGATCAGCTCGATTTGAGCTAGCTGCCTATCGGCATTCAGCAGAACGTCGATGGCGGCCATCGCCGCGCCGGCTTCGGGAACACCCGACGTGACTATCAGCTCGAGCTGCACGACGGCCGCGCGGTCGTTGTTGAACACCTTCTTGTTGGTGATCGACTGGTCGCTCGTCCACCAGGCCGGGTCCAAGCTCTCCGCGATGGAATCGATGGCCTTGTTGAGGCGCTTGTCGGTGTTTTTGTCACCCGTCGGTAAGAGCGCGCCAAGGTTGGCCATCACGTCTTCCTTGTCGCCCATCGGGTTGGCTAGATTGAGCCCGATCAGGACTGGATCATGGTCCGAGGCGCGATAGGCATTGTCTTCAAAGATCACCTCCGCACCCGACTCTCTTTCGAAAGAAGCCTCGCCCGAATCCTGTATTTCATCATTGTAATCAAATAGGGGAATCTCGTCGGCGTTGATGTTCCAGGCGGTCACACCGGTCACCTGTCCGCTCAAAGTCAAATTGTCGTTTGCCATGGCATAGTCGAGATAGCCGAGTTGGCCATCAAACAGGTAGGTGTACGCGTCGGGGCCGATAACGGCATCCAGCAAGTCGGTATAGCCACCTGTCTTCAGGGCATCAATCGGATCCTCCATCCGGTAGGAGTTCAAGTCGCCAATGATCATGTAATCGGGATCACCGCTGTTCGTAGGATCGGTGGCCAGCCAGTTGACCAGGGCAATCGCGGCATCCGTGCGCGTCTGATTACAATTGGCCTGTCCATCGTTGAGGTTCGGGTCTCCTACATCATCGCAGGGGGAACCTTTCGATTTCAGGTGATTTACAGCCACCGTCAACTTACCCTCGCTGGCAAATTCTTCGAAGGTCTGTGCCAGCGCCGGGCGGTTCTTGTCATCATTAAAAGTCGGATCCACTGACGAGTCCAAGATGGCGAAATCGCCAACTGGGGTGACCGTGGTCGTCTTATAGATGAAGCCAACCTTGATGGCATCGTCGCCAATAGTGCCGGTATCGACGAAGTCGTAGACGCCAGTGCCGGCGACGGCGTTCAAGCCATCTACCAGGTCCTGGCTGGCAGCCGAGGCGTTGTTTTCCTGCTCCATCAGGCCAATAACATCGGCATCCATGGTTATCAGTGCGCTAACGATTTTGTCGCGCTGGCGCACTAGCTCAGCCTCGGAGTCTGCCCCGCGACAATCCTGGTCGCCGACTGGCCCACAAACGTTGGGGCCCTCATCAATTGTTGAGAAGTAATTTAAGACGTTGAAGCTGGCAACTTTGAGCGAGCCGCCCACGGCATCAGGCGCTGCCGGCCGCGGGATGTTAGGCGTAAAGTCATAACTAAAAGTTCCAACCACCGGGCGGATGCGCCAGGCATCGGTTCCGCCCGAGCCGGCCCAAGACCAGTGCATGACGCCGGTCAAGCTGACGATGCTGTCCCCGCCGCGGATAAAATTGCCGGTGCTTAGACCCGGCCGCGGCCAGTAATAGGGTTCATCCGGTGATGTACCGATCGGGTAATTCTGAACATTATTGTCGTCATCCAGAATGATGCGCCGGCTGCTCAAGTCGGCCAGGAAGGCAGCATAACCGTCCACGTCCGGCTCGTTGGCGTCGGTGAACTGCCGTGCCCGCTCGTCGACCGTCAGTACAAGCTGCCCAAAACGGGCCAGCTGGAAGTATTCGCTGACAACCAGAGTATCCGGGAAAGTTACCAACATGCCCTCGACGGGTTCAAGCGTCAGTTCCGAGACCGTGCTGCCCACGGTTGGAAGGTCAACCGTCGACGGGGTCGGCAGCGTGTCGACGCCAACCACAGTCACCACGCCTTCCGATCCGGCAGCGTCGATCTGGCTCATGTTGAAGAACTCACCCGGCCAGCCGGTTACCTGCACTTTATCGCCGACGGCGAGAGCGTGCCCGCACCCGCCGCAAAAGACAAGAATACCTTCCGAAGTGGCCGCGTCGCCGTCAGCATCAGCATCCTCTTCCTGAATAAAGAAGGCGTTCAGATTCGTATCCTGAAAGTCGCCGACCACGATCGCTTCTACGATGACCAGGTCGGTGATCGCTACGCTGCCGCCGCTGCCCTGTACCTCGTGGATAAAGGCCTCTATCGGTTGAACGTCACAATTATTCAAGGAGCCAGGCGTGCCCTTGTCGCCGGCGCCAAATGACGTCGTAGAGGTACACCAGTTCGCCCCCACATTATTGTCCAGCGCGGGATCTGCGTAGCGACATCGACGCGCCAGTCGGATCAGGGAACGCTAGGACCGCCATCCCATTCGACCCGGTCGATCTCGGTCAGGCTGGCGTTGAGCAGCACGACCTCGTCGGCACTATTACCCAGGAAAAAGTCGGAATATTGGTAGTCAACGACCGCGCCACCATTGGCGCCACTGTCAGCATTGCGACCTAGCACCACATATCCCTCGGATGGGACGAACAGCGGACCACCATTGTCGATCAGGTGGCTGTCAAAGTCGTTGTCCTCGATCGTCCAGCCGTCTATGTCGATAGGGCTAGCGGTCGTATTGTAAATCTCGAACCATTCGCCATTTGTATCAGAAACGGCGCTTGGGTTCTGTATGATCTCGTTGATCACCAGTGACGAGGGCGGCGGAGCGTCGCCGAAAGTCTGGCCACTGTTGGCCGCGCCGAAGGTATTAGGCTTTGCGCCCGCCCAACTAAAGTCTTCATAAGAAGTACCGCTGCCCGTCAATTGCAGCGAATCGCCAACTGGGGTGGACGAAGATTCAGCCACGCCGATATCGACGCTGGCCGTGCCATCGGCCGGGCCGCCCACGGCCGTGAAGCTGCCCTCATAACTGAGGAACTGGGTGGCAACGTTGCCGGAATCTACCAGAGCGATGCCGTCAGGCGATCCGTTTTGGATACCGTTGCTCGGGTAACTAACCACGACAAAACCATATCCATTGCCTGAATCGGGAATGAGACCGTTCAGGAGATCCGTGTCGTAGACTGACCCGTTACTCCCGTTGTAGAGGACCAGACTCCAACCTGTCAGGTCGGTGCCCGCCGGGCCGGCTACCTCGATCGCCTCCCCGGTATCAGTACCAGCATTATCGTAATGAATCTCATTGATGAATACGGTAGTCTGCGCCGCGAGAGGTCCGGTCATCGTAAAAAGCACGACCAGGGCCAATATGGCGGCGAATGCCATTGGTGTCATCAGTGCGAACAGCAGGAAAGCAATGCGGGACAGGGCTGATTGGATAGTTGGAAACTTGACTCGTTGTGCGGAAACAGAATCTGGTGTTTGCATTTTTTTCCCCTGTAGTAGTAGTTAAGCGAACCGGTCTGATCCCGGTTGGCGGCATCTCCGGCCGAAGGAAATCCTGGATGTGTCGGAATTACTCTCGAATTCCTGTAGGAAATCTACCCGATTCGTTCCGACACTATCTAGCAGAGCTGGAAATCGTGAGAATTTCTTGAGAAAAAGTTTTGGCTGGAAGGAGGGCAGGCCGTGATTCGTATCAATTCAATTGATTAAATCAGAAAATCAGTCGAAACGGGCATGAAATTTCCCGATTTGCCTGGGCAAGATTACGCTATTTACCGACATAGAAAAGATAGTTTTCTAAGCTTCAGATGGGCATTCGCGCAGCTGTTGGGGCTGATTATGACCAGGAGTCTGGTGCAATACAGCCAAGATCAACGCTTCATGAAGTTGAAAAATTCCTTGTTGGTCTTGGTGGATTTCAACTTGTCCAGCATGAACTCGATGGCCTGTGCTTCATCCATCGGGTGCAGCAGTTTTCTTAGAATCCACATTTTCTGCAGTTGGGTAGGATCGATCATCAGTTCCTCGCGGCGTGTGCCGGAGCGATTGATGTCAATGGCGGGATAGGTGCGGCGCTCGGCAATGCGACGGCTCAGGTGAATTTCCATATTGCCGGTGCCCTTGAACTCCTCGTAAATGACTTCGTCCATCTTGGAGCCGGTGTCGACCAGGGCGGTGGCGATGATGGTGAGGGATCCGCCTTCCGTCACATTACGGGCTGCGCCGAAGAATCGTTTGGGCCTCTGCAGGGCATTGGCGTCGACACCGCCGGTCAGGACTTTGCCCGAAGATGGGGCGACCGTATTGTAAGCACGGGCCAGGCGCGTGATTGAGTCGAGCAGGATGACCACGTCAAGTTTGTGCTCAACCAGCCGCTTGGCGCGTTCGATCACCATTTCGGCCACCTGTACATGGCGTGAAGCCGGTTCGTCGAAGGTGCTGGAAATTACTTCTGCATCCGCATCCACGGACCGTTTCATCTCGGTCACTTCCTCGGGACGTTCATCGATCAACAGGATGATCATCTTGGATTCCGGATAATTGGCCCGGATACTGGTTGCGATATTCTGCAACATAATGGTTTTACCGGCTTTAGGCGGTGACACGATCAGTCCGCGTTGGCCCTTGCCAATCGGGGCAGCCAGGTCGATGATTCTTGCCATGACATCTTCAGTGCTGCCGTTGCCCCGTTCCAGCGTGTACTGTTTGGTCGGGAATTCCGGCGTCAGGTTTTCGAACAGGATCTTGCTCTTGGCTGCATCGGGGGACTCGTAGTTGATTTCCTCAACTTTGAGCAGCGCAAAATATCGTTCGCTGTCCTTGGGTGGCCTGATTTTACCGGCGAGCATGTCGCCGGTACGCAGCGCAAAGCGGCGAATCTGGCTGGGGGACACGTAAATGTCATCAGGGCCAGCGAGGTAGGAACTGTCTGCCGCCCTTAGGAATCCAAAGCCGTCTTGCAGGATTTCGACTACGCCGTTGCCAAAAATGCTCTCGCCGTTCTTGGCGTGTGCTTTGAGAATGGCAAATATGACGTCCTGCTTCCTGGAGCGCGCGACGTTATCAAGGCCCATTTTAGAAGCAATTTCCACCAATTCGGTGACGGGTTTTTGCTTGAGATCGGTAAGGTTCATATAAATATAGCTCTATTTGAGGGCTGTGCCTTTTCAGTACAAATTGAATGTTTTATAGATTTATGGGGCTGTTAATTCAGCCAGGGGCCCGGGCTTCAATGGCCCGAATTTCAATGATTTTAGTCCGCTATCCACAGCAAATTGCCGAGTATTTGGAAACCTTTTTAAGCCTGACCAGCGTTCTTATACCAATGTGCTGGCTTATAAAACAGGGAAGTCTTTATATGCCGGGCGGAGGACCCGGCTACAGATAAGTTAAAACTAGCACGATAAGAAGGGTGCGTCCAGTATTGTACTCCTTCAGGCTAAAATTAAAGGTGTACAGGTTTACCAATCAAAAACAGGGCGGCCGTGCCCGCTGGTGGCGCCGCCGCAATGTTGATCACACGACTTCGTCGACGAACGCTTTCAGTTGGCCCTTGGTCAGTGCGCCCACTTTGGTCGCCTGGACTTTGCCGTCACGGAAAATCATCAGGGTTGGTATACCCCTGATGCCGTACTGCCTTGGAGTTTTGTTATTGCTGTCTATATCCAACTTGGTTACTTTCAATTTGTCGCCGTATTCTTCAGCAATTTCCTCTACGATCGGGCCGATCATTTTGCAGGGCCCACACCATTCCGCCCAGTAGTCCACCAGGACGGGGCCGTTTGCATTGAGCACTTCCTGGTCAAAACTGCCGTCGGTGACGTGCGTAATTTTTTCACTCACATTCATTCTCCAGATTTCAATCGTCTTGTTACTGGTACAAAAGTAACAGCACGGTTAATATGGTCTAATTCAGGTTCCGAAACAAGGAACGGGAAGCCAGGAGCGGCAACGCCCGAGGCCGGGACCGTTATTTCAAAGAACTGCAAACGATTTCAAGGCACCCACTTTAAATTTCAAGCCCTCTAGCCTCTTTTTTTTAAGATTTTCCCGGTTTTCGGTAAGTATGCCGGGTATGAACGAGTGAATGGATGATGTCCGACAATAAAACAAGTAATCCCCTGAGTGATCTGGCCTTTTCTTCTCTTGACTTGTTGCCGTCCGTGCAACAAGGCCTGTCCAAGGCCGGGTTCACGTACTGCACCCCGATCCAGGCGTTGACATTGCCGACCGGACTGCAGGGAAATGACGTCGCAGGACAGGCTCAGACGGGAACCGGCAAAACGGCGGCGTTCCTGTTGATTATCTTTCAACGACTACTCAAGAACGCCCCGGAGACACCAGGAAAAAATCCACGCGCTCTGATACTCGCACCCACCCGGGAACTGGCTATTCAGATCCACAAGGATGCAGTGTTGCTGGGGGTGGATACCGGCCTTCGTTTCGGCCTTGCCTATGGTGGCGTCGATTACGAGAAACAGCGTAAAACTCTTGCAGATGGCATTGACATCCTGATTGGGACGCCGGGAAGAATTATTGATTATTTCAAACAGCATGTTTTCAACCTGCGTTCCATTGAAGTGATGGTCCTGGACGAAGCCGACCGGATGTTTGACCTTGGGTTTATCAAGGACATTCGATATGTACTACGGAGATTGCCGCCCCTGGATCAGCGGCAATGCCTGATGTTTTCTGCAACGCTGTCGCAACGTGTGTTGGAACTTGCCTATGAGCACATGAACGAGCCTGAATTACTCAAGGTGGAAGCAGAAAGAATCACATCGGAAAACGTTCACCAGTCGGTGTACTACCCGGCCAATGAAGAAAAGCTCCCATTGCTTGCCAGCTTGTTGCGCCGGTTCGAAAGTGGCCGGATCATGGTATTCACCAATACACGCCATGCAACCGATTTTGTGGAGCGGACACTCAACGCCAACGGGTTCCATGCTGCAGCCATTTCGGGGCGTGTTCCCCAGAAAAAGCGGCAGACCTTGTTGCGGCGTTTCCATGATGGTGAAATTCCGATTCTGGTGGCAACGGACGTGGCGGCGCGCGGGCTTCATATTCCGGATGTCACACATGTAATTAATTTCGACCTGCCCCAGGATGCGCCCGACTACGTGCATCGCATCGGGCGCACAGCCCGGCTCGGAGCGACCGGTGAAGCCATTAGTTTTGCCTGCGAACACTATGCCTTCCATTTACCTGAAATCGAGGCCTTCATCGGCTATACGATACCGGTGCAGCAGAGTGATCCGGAGCAGTTACCTGAACTCAAAAGAGCGCCACCCGCTCCCAGGCGTCCTGACCGTGGCGGCCGTGGTGGTGCGAAGAGACACTCTTCCAGGAGGCGGGGGCGCCGGTAATCTTTCGAAAAATGATTTGATACTGGCTGGTTACGAGTGATTACTTTTGAACATGTCAGCAAACGGTATCCGGGCGGTGCGAGCGCACTGCTTGATGTGAATTTTCACATTGATGCTGGTGAGATGGTGTTTCTCACCGGCCACTCGGGAGCCGGGAAAAGCACGCTGTTAAGGTTGATCCTGATGCTGGAACAGTCATCAGGCGGGCAAGTGGTGGTGAATGGCCGCAACCTGAGCAAAACATCCCCACGGTTGATACCACAGGTCCGGCGCCAGATCGGAATGATATTCCAGGACCACAAATTGCTCCGTGACAAGACGGTATTCGATAATGTTTCCCTGCCGCTCATGATCGCGGGAATGCGTTACTCGGATATCCGCAAGCGGGTCAGGGCTGTACTGGACAAAGTCGGATTACGAAGTAAAGAAAAAATGTCGCCCTTGATGCTGTCAGGAGGAGAGCAGCAACGTGTCGGTGTCGCCCGGGCTATTGTTGGTATGCCGCCTGTCCTGCTTGCGGATGAGCCGACCGGCAATCTGGACCCGAAGTTATCTGAAGAACTGTTTCGCCTGTTCAGGCAGCTCAACGGACAAGGTGTGACTGTATTGATCGCAAGCCATGACCTGGCATTGATTCGTTCAATGGGCCAGCGTGTATTGGTGCTTTCCGCCGGCCGGCTGATCGATGATATTCCTGCGGTTATTGCCAGGGGCAGGGAAGGGTGAGCAATATACGGGCTGAGTTTGTCAATACGCGGTTGCGAGCCTGGTCTCGACGTCAGCTTTACAGTTTTTTCTCAAGCCTGGGTACTCTTCTGGGCCACCGCCTGGCGACGACGATGACCGTACTGGTGCTGGGTATTGCAATGGTTTTGCCCCTTGGCTTGTACCTGGCCGTCAATAATCTTGGTAGCCTCGACCTGCAGCAGGATGAGTGGGGGGCGATTACGGTGTTTCTGCATAACGATGTCAGTGCAAAAGGAGCTGCCGAACTGGCCCAGATGATCGATAACAGGCCGGATGCATCGGTTGTGACCGTATCTCCCCAACAGGGTATGGATGAATTCCGCCAGGCGTCCGGTTTTGGCCAGGTGCTTGACCTGTTTGACGAAAACCCACTGCCGTGGGTATTGCTGGTTACACCCAGGCCACAGGATACCGAAGATCTTGGCCTGGTTGTCGCTACGCTGGACGCCTGGCTGCAGACACAGGATGCCGTGGATATTGTCCAGGTTGACCACAAATGGTTGCAAAGGCTGTCCGGCTTGCTCGATCTTGGTGAAGCATTTGTAAAGGTCCTCAGCGTGATGTTTTCGCTGGCGGTATTCGTGGTCGTAGCCAATACCATTCGCCTCGACGTAGCCAACCGGTCTGAAGAAATACAGGTGCTTAGCCTGGTTGGTGCAGGTGACAGCTTCATCCGTCAGCCGTTTCTGTATTCCGGTTTCTGGTATGGGCTCCTCGGCGCATTGTTTGCCCTGGTGCTTCTCGGTATTTCTTTACTTTATCTGCAACAGCCATTGGAAGACCTGCTCGATGCTTATGGCAGCAGCCCTGATTTCAAGGGTCTGGGTTTTGTTCATGCCGCATTGGTTTTGCTTGGGGGCGGTGTCCTGGGCTTGCTTGGAGCCTGGGTTTCGGTTCAGCGCTATCTGCGCCTGTTGAGAATGGGTGGAATGCTGGGCCGGATGTAATGTATATTAATATATGTTAATATTAGATATCATTCTGATTCAATAAAGTTTTTTTGGTGCGGAACATATCCAGCCAGGGTTTGTCTAAATCCGCAGTTGAGACATAAAGCAGTATTGATGAGGATGCGTTCCGGCAGATCCCGAGAGGGGTTGTGCTGGCTTTAATTGCAAGGAATATGCTAAACTCGCCTGCTGCCCAAGGAGGATTAATGAGCAAAGATTTAGTACCAAGCCATCTGATGGTTCCCGCATCTACCGGGAGTCTTGATGCGTATATCCAGGGGGTTAACAAGGTCCCTATTCTCACGCTGGAAGAAGAGCAGTCACTGGCGCGCCAGTTTCGTGACGAAGACGAACTTGAAGCGGCCCGGAGAATGGTTTTGGCGCATTTGCGTTTCGTCGTGCATGTGGCCAAAGGGTACACCGGTTACGGGCTGGCGCTGGGTGACCTGATACAGGAAGGCAATATCGGCCTGATGAAAGCCGTCAAGCGGTTTGATCCTGATCACGGTGTACGCCTGGTATCTTTTGCCGTGCACTGGATTCGCGCCGAGATGCATGAGTTCATCCTGCGCAACTGGCGCATTGTCAAGGTGGCGACCACCAAGGCGCAACGCAAGCTGTTTTTCAACCTCAGGAAGTCGAAAAAACGTCTTGGCTGGCTGAGCTACGAAGAAGTTCATGCCGTGGCAAAGGATTTGGGGGTCAAACCTGAAGTCGTGCTTGAAATGGAATCCCGCCTTTCCGGTCAGGATATCGGTTTCGATCTGCCGCCCAATGCCGATGACGATATGCCGTACGTAGCTCCGGCTGCTTTCCTGAAAAACCAGTCCAGAGATCCCCAGGTGGAAACCGAATCGGAGGATTTGACGAATTATAACAACAACTTGTTGTATGCGGGTCTGGATGAACTGGACGAACGCAGTCAGGACATCATCCGCAGCCGCTGGCTGCAGGAAGACAAAATGACGCTACAGGAACTTGGCAATCGTTATGAAATTTCTGCTGAGCGCATCCGGCAACTCGAAGCCAATGCATTGCGAAAGATGAGGGCATCGATTACCGCCTGATTCCGCATTGAGCTTAAGATTAAAACGGCCTCCCAAGCGGAGGCCGTTTTCGTTTGGTGTTTTAATCTGGTGTTTTTGTTTGGTGATTTGGTATTGGGGAAGGAAAAGAATGTGAGCATGCAAAACGACAGTCCATGGATCGTGATGAAATTCGGGGGAACCAGTGTCAGTTCCGCTGATTGCTGGTCCACCATTTGTGAACAGGTGCGTTTGAACCTGGCTGGCGGTAAGCGTGTCATGGTCGTGGTTTCCGCCTTGTCAGGAACGACCAATCTGTTGACCCGGCTGACAGAAGGCTGTGGTACGGAAGAAAGTGCCGGGATAATGTCGGAATTGAGAGACAAACATCTGCACTTGTATGATGCGCTTGGCTTAACACCGTCAACGGGCTTCGAAAACTTCTGGAATGATATGCGAGAGTTGCTGCTTGTGCCCGGTTCTGCACTCAAGCCTGTACAAAGAGCACTTGTTCTTGCGCAAGGTGAACTGCTTTCCAGCCTGATCGGCAGTGAAGTTTTGACGGCTGCTCAACTGGCTCCGGTTTGGCAGGATGCCCGTAATTTATTGGACATAGAACACGGGTCAGATTCAGATGTGCTGGCGGCGCGATGTGGCGACCATGCGGACCCCGCACTGGAACGACGATTGGCGGCGCAGGGTAGTTTGCACATTACCCAGGGTTTCATCGCTGCGGGCCCGGACGGAGTAACCTGCCTGCTGGGCAGGGGTGGATCAGACACATCCGCAGCCTACCTGGCAGCAAGACTGCAGGCCGGAGCCCTGGAAATCTGGACCGATGTGCCCGGAATATTCAGCGCCGATCCCCGTGTAGTGCCCGAAGCGCGTTTGCTTAACAGGCTCAGTTACAGCGAAGCGCAGGAGCTGGCTTCAATGGGCGCCAGGGTCCTGCACCCGCCCAGCATTCAGCCGGCCCAGCGTCATGGAATTCCTGTAAACATCAAGGATACAAACCGGCCAGGTGAACCGGGGACATGCATCGGAATGCGCATAGAGCGGGATGAAGCCCGGGTTAAAGGCGTTGTGAGCCGCGCCGGCATCACGCTGATCAGCATGGAAAATCCCGCAATGTGGAGGCAAGCTGGATTTCTGGCGGACGCGTTTGCTGTTTTCAAGCGCCATGGTTTCTCGGTTGACCTGATTTCAACTTCCGAGTCTACCGTAACCGTCAGTCTCGACCCCCAGCTCACTGCCCATTCCGATGAAATACGAATGGCCGCCTTCCTGGAGGACCTGACCGGCTTGTGCAAGGTCAAAATACATTCAGCTTGCGTATCCATCAGCCTGGTTGGCAATTCAATCCGGACCATTCTCGGGCGTTTGTCGGCTGCACTGGATGTATTCCAGGACCGGCACGTACACATGGTGACGCAATCAGCAAATGACCTGAACCTGACCCTGGTCGTCGATCCGGAACACGCCGTCAGCCTGGTGCGCAAACTGCACCAGTTGTTGATTGCCTCGCAAGCGGATAACCGGCCGGACCTCGGGCCAAGCTGGATCGAATTGACCCGCCTGCAAACCCCGGTTGATATCCCCGAGCCCTGGTGGAAGAGCAAGGCGGATCAACTGCAACAACTGATGAAAGATCGTGACTCCGCCTATGTTTATGACCTTGACACGACGCGCCGGGCTGCGAGGCGATTGTTGGAGCTCGGTTCCGTTAGCCGTGTCCTGTACTCGGTTAAAGCCAATGACCATGCCGAACTGCTCCGCGTGATCGCACAGGAGGGACTCGGTTTCGAGTGCGTGTCCATGGATGAAGTGCGTCACGTTCTGTCGGCCATCCAGGGGATTGAGGCAAAAGAAATACTGTTTACGCCCAACTTCGCGTCACGGCATGAATACGAGGCAGCGCTGCAACTGGGTGTTCGCCTCACCGTGGACAACTACTGGGCGCTGCAACAATGGCCGGAACTGTTCGCGGGTCAGGATATTTTTCTGCGGCTCGACCTGGACACAGGCTATGGACACCATAAAAAAGTCATTACATCGGGTGCAGACTCCAAGTTCGGGATATCACTGGAGCACATCCCGGATATCCTGGTTTTAATACAGACACACGGCATTCGCGTGCTTGGCTTTCATGCTCATACGGGCAGCGGTGTGCACAATGTGGAAGCCTGGTGTGAGCAATTACAGCGTTTCCTTGAGATTTTGCCAGAGTTTCCTGATGTGCGGGTGCTGGACCTTGGTGGTGGCCTGGGTGTTCCGGACCGGGCAGATCAGGCAGGCGTTGATCTGAGCAGGCTTGACGAACTGCTGGGCAGGACCATGGCGGGTCGGGACGTGGAGTTGTGGCTGGAGCCGGGGCGTTACCTGGTGGCCGAGTGTGGCGTGCTCCTGTCACGTGTGACCCAACTCAAGACCAAGGGCCAGTATCACTACCTGGGTGTCAGCACAGGAATGAATTCCCTGATCCGGCCAGCCCTGTACGGCGCCTATCATGACATCGTCAATCTGAGCCGCTTGAATGAGGCCGCAGACAGGCACTACCGGGTGGTGGGACCCATTTGTGAATCAGGTGACGTGCTGGGTGAAAGCCGGTTCCTGCCGCAAAGCGCGGAGGGCGACATTATCCTCATTGCCAATACCGGCGCCTATGGCCGGGTCATGTCATCGCGTTACAATCGCCGCGCACCGGCTGAGGAATGTATTTTGGAATGAGGGCGGGAATCAGCCGCTTCAACTATTCTCTTTAGGTGTGCGGTGTCGGGTGCTTTTCTAGTTCGCATCTGTTTGAAGCCTCCAAAAGCTGAGACGAAGAAGTGAACTTAGCTCTCAGGCTACAGATAATAGAAAAACGTTAATGAGTTTTTTCATACATATCTTCCACATTTACTCTGAATTGCTATAGGGCCGGGCCTGCTTAAAATAAACTTTTCGCTCGCCCGTGCCGAAATCGTCCACCTTGTATTCAAGATCTATAGCGAACAAGCCGTTCTTATCTTGAGGATCATCGAGTTGCTTGAAATGGTCATGCAGGGTACGTATCACATTCACCATCATATCGAGTTCGCTAGCCAGGAACACAGGTTCTCTAATACCGAGGTCCTTGTTTACCTTCGTTTCTGATGATCGTTTGATATAGACACGTTCGGTGTATTTTGTGCTGAAATTATACGCGGTCATTGGATCAAAAAACACAATCATTTCTTCCGCCACTACGCCTGGTGAAGGGTTGGTAACACTGTATTCGCCATTCTGGTTATTGAAGTAGACCCCTGTTGACAACCCAGACTGGCTTTTCACGTCGGTGATATTTCTTGAGATTGCTACGCCGTTGCCTTCTTCTTCCGGAAACCCTGGGTTCAATTGAATCGCGGCGAAAACCGTTTCGTGGTTGATGCCGTAAAACTCACGCTCGTCGAACGCTCTTCGGTTCCAGACTGAAGCCCAAACGGTTCTAATCGCCTTCTCGATACTGCTGCCCTTTTCGTCGGGTTTGAATGAGGTTGAAGTGTACAGCCCCGCACCACTGAAATTGGCCAAATCTTCAGAATTGGTCGAACTTCGAAAGCGCATGCTTTCGGTTGGATAGTGAGTATCGATTTTGGCCTTTACATCCGCGATCAACCGAGGGTCGATGGACGTTTGCATAAGCTTTTCCCGAAGCGCTGCGAGCAGTTTCTCTGTCTCAACCGGATCATTCTTTGCACGAATCTTTTCAATGGTATCTTTGATTGATAAGTCGATCCCTGTGTCTTTTATGTGCGCATCATAGTATGCAAAGGGGATGGCGAAACCTGGCCGGACGATTTGATAGTCAGTCTTGTCTTTCAAGACATTATAAATCTCGGCATAGTTCGCAGCCTTAGCGCCCACCAGATTAGCGTCTTTTGCGCCAATCTCGCTGTGGTCCAACACTCTTTTCACATCCAGGCGAACCGCTGGTAGATTACCGATGGCAGGTGGCCTGGATGACTGCCAGTGTATCTCGGCCTCTTTTCTGTCGACCACTTCGATTCTGACATCATCGCCTTTTAAACTCATTTTAACCAGCGCGTTACTGAGAACCAGTTCCGCAAATTCTGAAGACATGATGTTAGGAAATACCATGTTTGGTGTATTGCGTTGTTTCGATTTAAGGTTTATATGGTCAAGGTCGGTCTGTGCTTGTTCGGTGATAACGCCTGCAACCACAGTCAGGTCAAGCGGCAATGACTGAAACACCGGAATACTCTCTGTGTTAAGCGAGGAGTAAACATCTGTGGTTCTCAGCATATCGTCTTTCGAAATATATTTTAGGTAGCCATAGGCGATGCCATCCCACATAACGCGTTTTCTGGCTGAACCCTCAGCGGCCAATTTGATGTCGTTGGTAAGCTTGGCAAGGTCAATCAACAATGACGCCTTTAAGGTATCATCAATCACGCCGACCATGGTGGGTTCTATGCTTTTCCAGGCTACAAGTTGTTCTCCATACATTCTCTCGATGTTATCAGTCGCATAGATGACGGCAACTGACACAAAATTGGCTATTGTTAGCAAACGTTCAAGATCTCGGCCTTCGACAGAATCGTTAAAATCGCGAATATCTGCAAGGAGCTTTTTACGTTGTTTTTTCTCAATCAACCCGGAAGAAAATGCTGAGTTGATTGCAACGAACATGCGCGATTGAATATCGGAGTTCGAAGAATTTACGTCAATACCGCTATTCAATACATCAATCTGCAAATATTGGTTGAGCTGGATGATAAAACGAATCGCTTCAAGCGGGTAGGAATCTGCTTTTTCCATGCGCTTCATAAGTGCAGCCCCAATTTCTGAAAGCGCTTCGAGTTGGCTGATAGAGTTGTGGGTATTTTTCAGCGAAGCGATAGTTGCGAGTTGCTGTTTATTCAGATTGGGTTCAAGCCTGTTTGCCGTTTTCTTTAAAAAATCGGCATTTACTTCAAAATAGTTGTTGAGCGATTTCAGCAACAGTTCAATATCAGCCTTACGCAAATTCGAACCTTCGTACTTATGATTAAAGGCCTCCAAGATCGTGATGATATCCCGCGAAAGCGAGTTATGGATTCCATTGCGAATAGTGGAAAATTCGCTTTTGTATTTTGGCTCGATACTCTGCGAAATAGCATCGACCTCATTTCTCAGTGTGTTAATAGACACGCCGGAGGTGGAATTTAAGTCGTATCGAACCAGAATCTGATATAGAGATAGATACTCATTGCGTGTCCGCATGTGCCTCGCTACATACTCAGCGAGATGATTCAGATATAAAACTTCATATTCAGAACTCGCTGTTCCCCGCGCATAAAAGGTTTTTGCCATCTTTGTGGCGGGAAATTTGAGGTTGTAAAAGCGTTCTATGATGGTGTGCTTGAACACATTTAGCACGTCTTCCATTGCCTGATCGTTGGCCATGAATTTTTCATGGTCGATATCAAAAATTGTGCTGTTGGCATCGCCAACTACGTTTTTCGCGTATAAATAGTAATAGTTGGTCGCGAAAACATTGGCAATATAAAAATCAAGCTCTGCTAGCTTATGTGCGCCTTTGTCGCGAAAGGCTGAATAAAACAGGATTTCGCCCTTTTCGCCTGGAAAGCCACCGCCTTTCTTGCAAAACCTGCCTTCGGTAGTTTGCTTGGCATAGCAGCCGTATGGACCTTTCCACTTCTCATTGACCGATGCGGCAAAGAGCGTTTGAATCGCTTCAAGATCTCTTTGATTTTGGGCGGATAGTACGCCACTTATCATCAGCAATAGCAACGTAATTAGGCTAGTTGTTCTCATGCAGTCTATTCCAACCCATAAATGAGCCTGATACAGGGTAGTTGAAGAGGATAGTACGTATTAACGCCATTTTCTCTGGTATCCGCAAATATTCAACAACCTTTTTCCTCGTTTTTCCCCGGATCACTGCTAAATTTCACCGGAATTCGGTTACTTTGGACTGAATTTGTCCCTGCGACACTTCTAGTTCAGGCTAATTCCCGAGCACAAGACGAATGACAACCTGCCGCACAGATCAGTACAGCCGAGCGTTTATGCGTACCGAGGCCGACATCCTGGTGCTGGACGAGCCGACCGCTGCCATGGACGCTGCGGCTGAAGCCAAAATCTTCGAACACTTCCGCAAGCTCACCCAAAACCGTATCGCCATTCTTATCTCGCACCGTTTCTCCACCGTGCGCATGGCCAGCCAGATTGTCGTCATCGAAAACGGCCGGATTATTGAGCGCGGTACCCACGAGGAACTCATGACCCTGGCCGGTCACTACGCCAACCTGTTCTCCTTGCAGGCAGCAGGCTACAGGTGACGTCCGCTATAACGCCCTTTTACAGCCCAGTCAAAACTGCAGCGTAAATTTCAATTGCATCCCACAGGTTTTGCAAACGCAGGTTTTCATTGGCGCCGTGCTGGTTATTGTCGTGGTTGGCGATCGGCAGGATCAGGATCGGCACATTCAAAACATCTTCGACCACGTACAATGGCAGACTGCCGCCCATCGTTGGTGTCTGGATCAGGGTGCGGTCTGACAATTTATCCAGGATGGACGAAATCTGTATCGCCAACGGCTGATCAAAAGCGGCCCGGTAAGCCGGATAACCACCGAATGACGACCAGTCGACACGGGCGAGTCGCTCGTGATTGCGGCGTTGCTCCGCTGTTGGTTCGTCATGAATAATGTGGTATCCCTTCGTCTCGACATGTCTCTCGATCACATCACGCAGGTACTCTGGTGTCTGGGCTGGTACCAACCGTAAACCGATGGAAGCCGTGGCGGACGGTTGGATCACATTGCGTGCCTTGGCACCGACATCGCCACCGTGTATCCCACGCAGGTTCATGGCCGGGCGGGTAATGGCCAGCTCGAGGCGGTCACCGGTTTCAGGGGCGCCGATACCCAGGTCAATGACCAGCAAGTCATCCATCCGCGGCGAGGCGGCAATTGCTGCCAGTTCCGCAGATGATAGAGGCACAACCTGGTCGCTATAGCCGGTAACCAGGATATCGCCATTGGCGGCCCGCATACTGCCGATCAATTCCGTGAGTAACATAATCGGATTTGGTGCCCAGTTACCGTAGTGGCCGCTGTGCAGCGGGCGGTTGGGTCCGTAAACAGTCAGGTCAAAGCCATACGTACCTCGTACGCCATAGACCAGTTGCCAGCGGCGGCTCTGGTGTGCCGGACCATCACAGAATAGCCATATGTCTGCATCCAGTTTGTCCTTGTGTGTCTCGAGCATGCGCCGCAGGTTGGGTGAACCGGCTTCTTCTTCACCTTCCATGAATATCTTGAGATTAACGGTGGGCTCGATACCCGCGTCAGACAGTGCCAACAAGGCGGATTGCAGGGCAATAACCGGCGCTTTGTCATCCCCGGCCGAGCGGCCAAAAATCCGCCAATCAGGGTCAAACGGCGCCTTCATGGCAACCTGTTTTCCACCATTTTCCACCATATCTGTGCGCATCACCGGTACCCACGGGTCGGATGCCCAGTTGTCCGGATTGACCGGCTGACCATCGTAGTGAACATAGATCATGACGGTTTTGCTGGCACCGGGTGCTTTTCTCTCGGCAAAAACAACCGGGTTACCGCCCTCCAGTTCCAACAACTCGACACTCATGCCCGCGTCCGTGAGTAAATTGGAGATGTGATCAGCATTCCTGCGGATATTGGCTTTATCCGATGCCACATTGGGAATGCTGAGAAGCTCGGCAAACTGGTCCACAATCTGCTGTTCGTGGGATTGCCGCCATTGGCTGACCTGCTCGACAGTCTGATCCGCGTTGACATAAGCCGCGCAGGAAAAACACAGCGAAACGCTCAGTAATGTACGTACTATCACTTCAAGACATCCTTATCGTTACCAGTCAGTTGCCAGTGGATTAACGACACCGGGATGACACCTTGTTCATCCACCTGCTTGAAAAAATCAGACAGGACAATAGCGTCATCCGACTGGCTGCCCATTTCGCCCAGCATCCGCTCGATCAGGTACTTGCCGGTGATGTAGCTGGTGCCGTACCCGGGCTGACGCAAGTAGAGCAGTTGCTCAAATCCCAGCAGATCTAGGTCATCACGCATCCATCCGCGTGGCGTGCGAGCCACATGAAAATCGCGAGCCTCCTTGAGCGTGAAAATATTGGCATGCGCATACAAAGAACCCAAGCCACGGGCAGCCCGCTGTGCCAGCATGATCCATACCACTTCGCGGGCACGTGGGTTATCGTCAAACAAGCCGGCGTGCATCATCATTTCTTCAAAACCGGTGGCCATACCCTCCGAGCGGCTATCGAAAATGTTGTAAAGCAGGGGCCCGCGTCGGATCGGGCTGGCATGTGGCTGTGATTCCATCCGTGCCAGGTCGAACCAGTGATACCAGTGGGTCCATAGCGCTAACAGCTCGTAATGGGAAACCGTATAGAAAAAATTACGTGACTCTGCAGGCACAAACTCACCCATCTGTGCGCGCAAAGCCGGCTCAATGTAGTCGTATTCCGGCAGAATGTCCTCATCGGCTAAAAACTTTGTAAATTTGATCACGGCCTGTTCGGCGCGCTGCTGATATTCCTCCGCGCTGGCAATGGGGGCCAGAGGCGGAAGGTTTCGGTTGTGGTGTTCTTCCAGTACCAGCATGGATAGAGCACGGTCCAGCTCGCGCTGTAGCAACGCCACTTCTTGCTCCCAGCTAAGTGGTACCAGGTGTACATTGCGGAGTTGCCAGGTGTAGTTGTCTTTGCCTATTCCGGAAGGCCCGGTTTTTGACGGGGCCTGCTGTTCCAGCCATTCCACAAAACCGGCGGTCGCGACCTGTGCGCCACTCAATGCTGTTCTGAACGCATCACTGGCACCTGCTGTTTTTTTAGCCAGAACATCCAGCGCTGTGGTTTGGTCCCTGAGGTTCGCGATGCTGGCAACCCATAGTTCGCGGGCATTACCTACAAGATTGATCCTGGCTTGCTTAAGCAGTGGCGCTATGGTTTTTAGCTCGGCGCTCAATTTGGTCTCGGCTTCAGGGCTGAGCGGAAACGCATAAGTCCACAATTCCACCAGCGCATGATGCGTGGGGCCTTCATGTGCTGGTGTGTCGCTCTGCGCGGCCCAAATCGACGTGTAGAAGGCCGGGTCACGCGCCCAGGACTTGAGCACACGGATATTAAAATCCATACCATTCATCTCGGCCCGAACCAGGTGCCAGTCGACTTGTTGCGCAACCGGCCAGTCGCTGATAGCAAATGAATTCAGCCGTTGCTGGTAGGTTTTTAACTCCTGATGTCGGCGAGCAGTGGTCGCTTGCGTGTAATCCGGTGCGCCATCGAGCAATGGTGGTTGCTCAAACTGGCGCCAGTCTTCAAACAGGACGAGCAGGTCGTCGTAATTGCCAGTTGCTTGCTGTGCCATGCCCGTGGCTGAAAAAGCCAGCAGTAGTACGAGTGCCAGTATGCTGGCGATGGTGTTATAGGTTTTGTTTGGGTCGAAGAGAGACATTTGTGGGCCTTATTTGTTCAGGTGGATTTTAGACTACCTAGCCTATCAATACTCACCTACAAAAATAAGCTCCAAATGCTGATATCGTTTGTTGGACCCTGCCAACACCAGTAAATCAATCAACCAGCTCTTTCCAATATCTGACTCCGATGAAGGTTGTTAAAAATCATCAAATGAATAAAAATCTATCCTAAGTCTCGCATTGGGCGCCTAAGCCCTGAGGGGAAGGCGCTTACAACTGAACGCCACCAGCCTCTCATCATGGCAAGTCTCACACCGAACTCTGAGAAAACCATGTTCCAGTCTTCCGCATTTCAGGTATTCGTCAAACTCTTTGGTGACATATACTGGTAATGTCTTGCCATGATTGGCCAGTTCGGCCTGGAATTCAGGCCAGTACTCCTGAACGATCTGGTAGAGTAATGTCGTTTCGGGACGGTGGCGTGCATAGACTGCAGCCGAATCTGGTCGCGCCTGGATATCTTGGTGTGAGAGCAATCCCATGGTACAAACAAATACTGGAAGTATTCGTTTGTGGTCTTGCGCAGCACAATGGTTATATTCTTAAAATGGTGTGAGTAAATTGCTCCAAATAATGTCAGGTTTTTGCCCGCAAATGGAGTTATGAAATGCGGACTGGAATCAGCCGCTTCAACTCTCTCCTGTTGACAGGTCCCAGGCTTCAGGCGGTGGGTAGGAACACACCAGGTTACGGTCGCCGTATACGTTGTCAATGCGGCTGACCGGAGCCCAGAACTTGTTCAGGCGCAGCCCGCGGACCGGGTAGGATGCCTGCTCCCTGCTGTATCCGTGAGCCCAGTCTCCGGCCAGATCTTCGACCGGGTGGGGTGCATTTTTGAGCGGGTTGTCTTCGGCATCCGATACGCCATCCTCGATGGCGCGAATTTCCTCGCGTATGGACAACATGGCATCGCAAAAACGATCTATCTCCGCCAGTGATTCACTTTCGGTCGGTTCGATCATCAATGTTCCGGGTACGGGAAAAGACATGGTTGGTGAATGGAATCCGTAATCGATCAGGCGTTTTGCCACGTCCTCCTCACTGATACCGCAGGATTCCTTGAACGGCCTCAGGTCGACAATGCATTCATGCGCCACGCGCCCGCTACGGCCCGTGTACAGGATTGGAAAAGCACCGGAAAGACGGCTGGCGATGTAGTTGGCGCTCAGGATTGCTACCTGGGTGGCCATTTTCATGCCATCCCGGCCCATCATGGCGATGTAAGCCCAGGAGATCGGCAGAATACCGGCGCTGCCCCACGGTGCTGCTGAAACAGCCCGGTTGTTTTCAAACTCACCATTCATCGACACTACGCAATGCCCGGGAAGGAAAGGTTGCAGGTGTTTGCCGACACAAATCGGGCCCACCCCCGGACCACCGCCCCCCATGCGGGATGCTAAACGTCTTGTGGAGGTTCAGGTGTGAGACATCTGCACCGAACTTGCCCGGAGCCGCACATCCCACCAGCGCGTTGAGGTTGGCGCCATCCAGGTAAACCTGGCCACCGTGTTGGTGAATGACGTCACAGATTTCCCTGATGTCCTCCTCGAATACGCCGTGTGTGGATGGGTAAGTAATCATCAGCGCAGCCAGGTCTGTGGAATGGGTTGCTGCTTTTTCACGCAGGTCAGCGAGGTCCACGTTACCCTGTTCATCGCACTTCACCACGATAATTTTCAGCCCGGCCATGGCTGCGCTGGCAGGATTCGTACCATGTGCAGATGACGGGATGAGGCAGATGTTCCGTTTTGAATCGCCGCGGGATTCATGATAGGCCTTGATGACCAGCAGACCGGAGTATTCCCCTTGAGAACCGGCATTGGGCTGGAGGGACACCGCATCATATCCCGTGCAGGAGATCAGCATCTCCTGGAGTTCCCGCAGCAGTTGCTGGTAACCCCTGGTCTGCTCAGGAGGGGCGAAGGGGTGGATGTCACTGAATTCCGGCCAGGTGATGGGCATCATTTCCGTGGTGGCGTTCAGTTTCATCGTGCAGGAACCCAGGGAGATCATTGCGTGGGCCAGTGACAGGTCCTTGTTCTCCAGCCGTTTCAGGTAGCGCAGCATTTCTGTTTCGGAGTGGTTGTTGTAGAAAACCGGGTGCTGGAGAAAATCACTTTCACGGCGCAATGTTTCCGGAATTGCCGAGTAGTCAGCAGCCAGGCGCCGGTCGATTTCGAGCACAGCTCCAATCCCCACTTCGGCCTCTTCTTTCCCGCTGAAAGCCTGGAAAAGAGCAGCCACGTGATCACGGGTCGTCTTTTCGTTGACACTTATACCCAGCACGGTCTTGCCCTCGCGCCTCAGGTTGATTCCTGCATCGAGGGCGCGCCGATAGACCCTATCGGCGTTACTGGCATCCAGGTCAAAAGTCAGCGTGTCAAACCAGGTGTCCGTCCGGGGCTCATAGCCCATTGACTTAAGACCTTCGGCCAGCAAACAGGTGAGCCGGTGAATCCGTAATGCAATTTTTTTCAGCCGTTCGCGTCCGTGCCAGACGCCATATAGTCCGGCCATCACGGCCAGCAAGGCCTGTGATGTGCAGATATTGCTCGTCGCCTTGTCGCGGCGGATGTGCTGTTCCCGGGTTTGCAGCGCCATGCGCAAGGCGGGACGCCCTTTGCTGTCCTGTGAGACGCCGATAATTCGTCCCGGAAGGGAGCGCTTGTACGGGTCGCGGGTAGCGAAATATGCAGCATGTGGACCGCCAAACCCCATCGGTACGCCAAAGCGCTGGGTGGTTCCCAGTACGACGTCTGCATCCATCTCGCCCGGCGGCGTCAACAACACAAGGCTCATCAGGTCAGCGGCAACGCAAACCAGTGCACCGCCTTCATGCGCACGCGAGATCAGCTCCCGATAATCGGTGATTTCGCCATTCAGTCCCGGGTATTGCAGCAGAATTCCAAAAAAATCACCATTGGATAATTCTTCATGAGCATTACCGACAACAATTTCGATGCCAAAGTAGCGCGCACGGTTTTCGACCACGTCACGGGTTTGCGGCAAAATATTTTCATCCAGCAGGAATCGCGAAGATTTGGATTTCCGGTTGACCCGTTGCAGCATCGTCATGGCTTCCGCCGCCGCGGTCGCCTCATCCAGCAGTGAAGCATTGGCAATGGGCATGCCGGTCAGGTCGCTGACCATCTGTTGAAAAACCAGCAATGCTTCGAGCCGGCCTTGCGATATTTCGGCCTGGTAAGGTGTGTAAGCGGTATACCAGCCCGGGTTCTCAAGTACATTCCGCTGGATGACGGCAGGCAACTTGGTATCGTGATAACCCATGCCGATCATGCTGTGCTGAACCCGGTTCATCGAAGCCATTTCCCGCAAACGCTCAATGGTCTCTGTCTCGTTTCGGGCCCGGGGTAAATCGAGTGGTTCATCCAGCGCAATGGATGGAGGCAGGGTTGCGCTGATCAACTCATCCAGTGACGACACACCTATCGTTTCCAGCATGATCTGAACGTCTTCATCACGCGGACCGATGTGGCGCATAACAAATTCACCGTGATCTTCCAGCCTGGCCAGCGGGGAATCCTCAATCTGTGGGGGCCTGTTGTATTTCATTTTTGTCTTGCTCCGGGGGGCAATTGATTCTGTGTAAGCGACTATGGGACAGGTGCTTATTTCAGGGTTATTTTACAACTGATCGAAGCTGATCAATAGATAACGAAAGGCAAATAATGATCAACCAGGAGGAATACAAACAGCAGCATCAGGTAAATGATGGAATAACGGAAGGTCTGCATCGGCAGACTCTCATCCTTACCGCTGAGCATGCGCAAGGCATACCAGAGAAATCCGATGTTCAGCACGGTCACCCCGGACAGGTACAGCAGGCCGCTCATTCCGGTCAGGAATGGCAGAATGGACACGATGATCAGCAGGATTGTATAGAACAGGATGTGCCATCGCGTAAATTGCACGCCGTGAGTCACCGGTAACATGGGGATGTCCGCCGCCGCGTAGTCATGCCTGCGATGGATGGCCAGCGCCCAGAAATGAGGGGGCGTCCAGGCGTAAATGATCAGAAACAGGATCAATGCACCCGGATCGATGGATCCGGTTACTGCCGTCCAGCCCAGCAATGGCGGCGCTGCACCGGCAGCGCCGCCGATAACGATATTCTGGGGCGTAGCGCGCTTTAACCACAGCGTATAGATAATGGCGTAGCCAATCAGGGAGAAGAATGTCAGCACTGCAGTCAGGGGATTAACCCACACGACCAACAGGATCATTGAGACCACACCGAGAATGAGTGCAAACCACAGTACCTGGCGAACACCCAGTTGGCCCGAGGGTAACGGCCGGTCACGGGTCCGGGCCATCACCGCGTCTATTCTCTGGTCGAGCAGGTGGTTAATCGCCGCCGCGGAAGAAGCCGCCAGCGCAATTCCCAGCGTACCGGCGATCACGGCATTCAATGGTGGCCAACCGGGAACAGCGAGAAGCATTCCAACGATCGCGGTGAACACGATGAGGTAGACAACTCTCGGTTTGCACAACTCGAAGTAGCGACCGGCACGCGATGCCATCAGATCAAGCCCTCCTGGGAGTCGAGTGATACAACAGCCAGATCATCATGGCAAGCAGTAATGCACCAACCCCGTTGTGGGCCACTGCGTTGGGCAACGGCAGATAGAGCAGGATATTCAGTATTCCCAGGGTGACTTGTGTCACCAACAGGGCGCCGAGCACGTATCCTACAGGCTGTGTCCTGGTGTTGCGCAGCATCCTGAAAGTGAGCCAGCCCAGGATGATGAACACAAACAAAGCCCCCGTTCGATGTGCAATGTGGATGGCGACCCGCGACGGAAGGTCGAGTACACCACCTTCGTAATCAACGCCGATTTCGCGCCACAAAATAAAACCTTCACGGAAGTTGGAATCCGGCCACATCTCGCCCTGGCAGGTAGGGAAATCAGGGCACGCAAGTGCTGAATAGTTGGCGCTGGTCCAGCCGCCCAGCGCCATCTGCACGACCAGTAAAAACAATCCGGTGATTATTAACGGCCGCATCCGCACCAGTGCCTGGCTCGGCCCGGTTGTTCCGCTGCGGTATACCAGCCATAGCAGCATGCTGAATGTAGCGAGGCCCCCCATCAAATGACTCATGACCACGATGGGCCACAGTTTCAAGGTAACGGTCCACATGCCCAGAGCAGCCTGGAAGAGAATCAGCGCAAGCAGGACAGCGCTCAGAAGACGGAATCCCGCCTGCCGGTTTTCAGATTTCCAGGCCAGAAAGTTGAGTGCCAGCACAAGCATCACCAGTGCGCCCGCCAGGTAACGGTGAACCATTTCTTTCCATGCTTTTTCACTTTCCACCGGCCGCCCGGGAAAAGCCTGGTTGGCTTCCTCCACTGCCTGTGCTTCCACCGGCCAGGACAACTGGCCGTAACATCCGGGCCAGTCCGGACATCCCAGTCCGGCATCTGAAAGGCGCACGAAGGCGCCGAGAACAATCACGCAGAAGGTGACGATTGCGGCGATAACGGCCAGCCGATGAAAAGCTTTGTGCATTATTGTTTGTCCAGTTTTGACCAGGTTAAAAGCCGCTTCAAATCCTGCTTTATGTAGTTAGGATCACTACCAGCTTTGTAATACATCATTATATTCCCAAGCGGGTCGATCATGTAGACGCCCCTTGCTGGTCCGGACTGGCCGGAAAGATTCTGCTGTATTGAGGCCAGCGCTTCCGGCAAGAGGCCTGAGGGGTCCGTGATTAAATGAAATTTTGGGTAAATGGCCAACAGGCTGTGCGCCTGATCGGCAGGACTCGATTCATCCAGCAGAAGCGCCAGCCGGATGCGAAACTGCTGGCGGCCGGATGCGCGGTGAATCTGGCGTAAGCTGGATATTTCTTTCAGACAGGAGTCATCACAGCCCGCTGGCACAGGTTGGAGGATAACCCAGTGCTCATCAAAAACATCGATGCCCTGCTCCGGATCGGCCGCCAAATTCTTTTCACCGGACAGCACAACGGTCGCCGTCCAGTCAATCGGCACGGGCGGCTCTATCAGTGTACCGAGGTTACGGGTCGAGGCCGGTTTGAAATCCAGTGATCCGCTGTACATCAGCCAGGCCAGCAGCAGCGGAAGCAGAAACATGGCAGCGATAATCAGCAGCGCCAGGCGGGGAGAGAGTGAAAATTTCATTGATCCTCTGGACTCTGTTGCTGCTGTGCACGGCGTACACCCAGTGTCAGCCAGATTATCATCGTTGCCAGCGACAGGGCGAACCACTGAAATGCATAAGCAGCGTGCACTTCCGGTCCCATTACAGCCGCCTTCCATTGCCGGCCTTCGAAACCGCCAGAATCAGCGGGATCAAGTTGCAGCAACCAGGGGGACAGGGCCGTGCCCAGGGCTGCGCTCACGGTCTCCAGGTCGAGGTAGGTGACAAGCTGCGGCCACTCGTCGGTTACCAGTTCATCCGGTTGGCCGAGACGGGGTCCATCCGATGTTGGTTTTTTGAGTATGCCATTGATGCTGCGCAGAGAATGTTCAGTGGGCACCAGGGGCAGATGACGACGGTCAGGCGGCAAGGGTAACCAGCCACGGTTCACCAGGATCGTGACGCCGTTTTTCAGGGTAAAAGGTGTCAGGACGTGGACACCGGCCCGGCCATTTAAGATTTGGTTATCCAGCAGTATATGACGTGTGTTGTCGAAGCGCCCGTAAGCCTGCACCCGTGAGAATCGCTTGTCCTGTTGCAAGGCATGTTCGATACTCAGCATGGGAGCGTTTTCAAACCGGTCAAACAGGATTTGTTTTTCCTCTTTGCGCTCAAGTTGCCAATTGCCCAGCCACAAACAGGCAACAGCAATTGCAATGAGTGATACGCTTAGTCCCGGTGATGGTTTGAATTGCATTTTTTTATATGGATATAATTGGTGAGCTATCACTACAATTGAATATTTACCTCAGGGAACGATCATCATGGTCATAAAAATCCTGACGATCCTGTTTTTAATCGCCATACTCTACAGCCTGGCGTCTTCATTTATTTTCCTGGTAAAGGACAAGGGTGAAGGTGACCGGATGGTTAAACGTCTGACCTGGCGTATTGGCCTTTCCATTGTACTCTTCCTGTTTCTTTGGGGGGCTTACCAACTCGGCTGGATTGAGCCGAAAAGCGGACCGGTTCGTGTTCCTTCGCATTTTAAGGTAGATGAGTGACTCCGCCCTGGTGCACGAAAGATAATGACAATTGGGGTCAGAGTAAAAACTCAAAGAGGTTTAAGACTCTTTGAGTTTTTACTCTGACCCCAATTGTCCAGCTAATGCCGTCAGTAAACGTAAACGAAAATAAATAGTCCCAGCCAAACGACGTCAACGAAGTGCCAGTACCAGGCCACGGCTTCGAAACCAAAGTGATTCTCGGGTTTGAAATGCCCGCGCATACTGCGAACAGCAATAACCGTGAGCATGATGGCGCCCAGTGTCACGTGCATGCCGTGAAAGCCCGTCAGCATGAAAAATGTTGAGCCATAAATGCCGGACCCCAGGGTCAGGCCAAGGTGTTGATAGGCTTCCATGTATTCTCCGACCTGCAGGTAGAGGAACAGGAAGCCCAGGGATACCGTCGCCAATAACCAAAGAACCAGCTTGGAACGATCATTGGTTTTCAGCGCATGGTGAGCCAGTGTGACGGTCAAGCCGGATGAAAGCAGGATCAGTGTATTGATGAACGGCACGCCAAAGGCTGGAATGGTCTGGAATTCCCCCCCCAGTTCAGCGGGCCCGGCGGTGGGCCAGGTTGAGGCATATCCCTGCCACAGGAGTTCATTGGTAAAAGCGCCAGTGCCTTCTCCGCCCAGCCAGGGAACGGCAAACATCCGAACGTAAAACAGCGTGCCGAAAAATACCGCAAAAAACATGACTTCCGAGAAGATGAACCACAACATTCCCATGCGGAAAGACCTGTCCACCTGTGCGTTGTACATGCCTGACTCGCTTTCCCGGATCACCTGGCCGAACCAGCCGAAAAGCATGTAAACCAGGATCAGTACACCGGCGAGAAATGTCCATGGCGCAATGGCTGAATCATTGACCCAGAATGCTGCACTGGACATCATGGTGATCAGGCCCAGTGAACCGACAATCGGCCACCGGGTGCCATGTGGTATGTAATAAGTATCGTTAGCGTGATGCGCCATCCTGAAACCTCGTTGTTAAGCCTCGTTCCAAAGCCCTGTGATCAAGCCCCGTTATTCCTGGCTGTTATTCAATGCCGCGCTGGCAGATGATGTCATGCCGGAGCTTAACGCCACGGCATCTTCATTCGCGTTCCTGAAAAATGTGTAGGAAAGCGTTATTTCCTTTATGTATGTGGGAAGATCGGCCTGGATAAAGTAGTACACCGGCATTTCCCTGCTTTCATTGGCCTGCAATACCTGCCGGGTAAAGCAAAAGCACTCGGTTTTGACAAAATACAGGCTGGCTTCCGGTGGAGTTACATTGTAGGTTGCCCGGCCCACTATGGCCTCGTCAGAGGGATTCATGGCCAGAAATAGGGCCTCGTTCATTTCCCCCAGCGGAACCACGGCTGATTTCTCTTTTGCCTGGAATATCCAGGGCAGGCCGGAATGGACATTTGCGTCAAACCGGATCTTGATTTGCCGGTCTGATTGTTCAATAACCCCGACATTTTCCATCACCTGCACGCCACGCCCGCCAAGACCGGTCAGGTTACAGAACACGCTGTACAGGGGCCACATTGCGAATCCAAAACCAAACATTCCAACCGCCAGCAAAACCAGTTTCCTGACCAGCTTTCGATGCGAAATCCTGCTTTCCGTATGTTGTGGCACGTTCATATCAGGATCCCAGCACCCCTGAAAGGACGAAGGCGATGAAAATCAGGGCAGCAATAGCTGCCAGCACCCAGGCTGTTTTCACGGCCCGTCTGCGCTGCTCTTTGATATCACCCTGGCTCGCCATCTCCATTACCGTGATCAATGCGCCCCTTCAGCATGCGCAACCGTGGTTGAATCGATCACCGGTGGCGTGTTGAAGGAATGGTAGGGCGGTGGCGACGAAAGGGTCCATTCCAGGCCCTTGGCGCCATCCCAGACGCGGCCGGAAGCTTTAACGCGGCTCTTGTAGACACAATGGATGATCACACCGAGGAAAATCAGCTGCGATGCGCCGAAAATAAACCCGCCAATCGAAGAAATCATATTGAAATCAGCAAACTGGGTTGAGTAATCCGGGATTCGTCTGGGCATGCCCGCCAGGCCCAGGTAATGCTGGGGGAAAAACAGGATGTTGACTGAGATCGCAGACAGCCAGAAATGAATCTTGCCCCATTTTTCCGAGTACATGTGGCCGGTCCACTTGGGCAACCAGTAATAGGTGCCGGCCATGAGTGCGAATATCGAGCCTGGCACCAGCACGTAATGGAAATGCGCCACCACGAAATAGGTGTCGTGATATTGCAGGTCCACCGAAGCAAGGGCCAGCATCAGGCCGGACAATCCGCCAATGGTGAACAGCACGACAAATGCGATGGCGAACAGCATTGGTGTCTCAAACGTCATCGACCCTTCCCACATGGTGCTGACCCAGTTGAAAACTTTCACGCCGGTTGGAATAGCAATCAACATGGTGGCGTACATGAAGAATAACTCGGCGGTCAGCGGCATGCCGACGGTAAACATGTGATGAGCCCAGACAATGAAGGAAAGGAAAGCGATGCTGGCTGTTGCGTAAACCATGGCTGAGTAACCGAACAGAGGCTTGCGGGCAAAAGTCGGGATGATTTCAGATACCACTCCGAATGCCGGCAGGATCAGGATGTAAACCTCAGGATGACCGAAGAACCAGAATATATGCTGGAACATCACCGGGTCACCGCCGCCAGCTGCGTTAAAGAAACTGGTGGCGAAGAAATGATCGGTCAACAGCATGGTGACAGCGCCTGCCAGTACCGGCATCACGGCAATCAGCAGGAAGGCTGTGATCAGCCAGGTCCAGACGAACAGCGGCATGCTTAACAGGTTCATTCCCGGGGCCCGCATGTTCAGGATGGTTGCGATTATGTTGATGGACCCCATGATCGAAGAAATCCCCATCATGTGGATGGAAAAGACCACAAATGCAAAGCTCTGGCCGCCCTGCAGGCTCAGCGGCGGATACAGAGTCCAGCCTGCCGCGGGGCCACCGGAATCCATGAAAAGAGTACTCGCAAGCATGGTGAACGCGAACGGCAGAATCCAGAAACTCCAGTTGTTCAGCCTGGGTAACGCCATGTCGGGTGCTCCGATCATCATCGGAATCATCCAGTTGGCAAAACCCACCCAGGCAGGCATCACTGCTCCGAATACCATGACCAGGGCATGCATGGTGGTCATCTGGTTGAAGAAATCGGGTTCAACCAGTTGCAATCCGGGCATGAACAATTCGGCTCGAATTACCATGGCCATGGCGCCACCGAAAAAGAACATCACCAGGGCTAAAATCAGGTAAAGCGTGCCGATGTCCTTGTGGTTGGTCGTGAACAGCCAGCGGTTCAGAAAACCGGTGGGCTTGTCATCGTGATGGTCGTCCATGTTCGTGAGGGTATGAGTGCTTACGTTACTCATGAATTCATTTCCTGTGTATTTATCCGTTCTTGATACGGTGTATGGTCTGTGGTTGAACCACGTCACCCGACTCATTGCCAAAGGCATTTCGCGTATAAGTCAGTGCGGCGGCGATGTCTGCCTCGGAAAGCATGTTCCCCCAGGCCTGCATTGCGGTGCCTTCCCTTCCATTCAAAACAACATCGATGTGCTCATTGACCGGGCCATTGGCTACGGCGCTTCCTGCAAGGGCCGGGAAGGCGGGTGCAAGCCCCATACCGTCAGATTGATGACAGGCGGCACATTGCGCGGCATATACATCTTCACCCAGTTCCATCAGTTCCTCGCGGCTCCACAGACGCTCAACTTCTGAGCGCTCATCAACCATGCGGTTTTGCTGCTGTTGCACCCATTGCTCGTATTCGGCCCTGGGCAGGACGTTCAGAACAATAGGCATGAAGCCGTGGTCCTTGCCGCACAGTTCCGCGCACTGGCCACGGTAGGTTCCCGGTTCCATGATTTCAGTCCATGCCTCGTTGATAAAGCCTGGTATCGCGTCACGTTTCCACCCGAGCGCCGGCACCCACCATGAATGAATCACGTCATCGGCGGTCAACAGGAATTTGATCTTGGTGTTAGCAGGCAGGACCAGAGGGTGGTCAACTTCCAGCAAATAGTTTTCGACAGAAAGGGGATCTGTGCCTGAGGAAAGCCGGCGGGCGGCATTTGAAACTGCGTCAAGTGAAGAAATGAACTGGATGTCGTCTTCCACGTAATGGTATTTCCAGCGCCATTGGAAGCCCGTGATCTTCACCGTCATTTCGGTTTCAGGCGCCACTTCCATATTGACCAGGGCCCTGGTGGCGGGAACAGCTATCACGACAAGAATCAGTATGGGGATGACGGTCCAGATGATTTCCGCCTTGGTGCTGTGCGAGAACTGCGCCGCTTCGTGATTCCTGGATTTACGATGCAGTACAATCGAGAAAAACATGGCGCTGAATACAATCACACCGATCACAACGCAGATCCACAGGACAATCATGTGAAGTTGATAGTTGATTGCGGACTGGGTTGTCACACCCTGTGTCATGTTGATTTCATTTCCGGAGTAACCGGGTGCTGCCAGCAATAACCAGAAGGCGGCAATCACTGCTGCTGTAACAGCCGCGGCAACAATGAAAGTATTTTGCTTCTTCATCGGGATTTTATGCCTCAAGAAATTTATGCGCCCTCATGGCGCCGTATTTTTCGATCTAATTATTAAGTGATTGGCCAGTCGTACCAGGGTATTCAACAGGGTTGGCCAGCGCCTTTGCCAGGCCAACAGGCCGGCAAAGCAAACTTTAAGCCGACAATTGTATCCGCCATGCCAAGCTTTGGGCAAGAAAATTTCCTGCCGTATATTCATGTCGCTTTCCTGAGAGTAAACTGGCAGCAGTATCTTATTGGTCCTGGGAGAATAACTGTGAACGACCGCCAGGTCTGTGATTTTATTAATTCAGAGCTTACAACACCTGAACCGTTGCGGGCGGAAATTGACCGTCACTACCACGCGGATGAAGCCAGCCTGGTAAAAAAGCTGCTGGCTTCGGTCCGGCTCGAGCCTGCCGCTGCAGATCGTGTCAATCAACGCGCCCGTTCATTGGTCAGCGCCGTTCGGGCGAAAAAGGCTGAGCAGGGCTTGCTCGATGCATTTATGCAGGAATATGACCTTTCTTCGGAGGAAGGCGTCGTGCTGGGGTGGCTCGTAGAGGTCGGGTGGCGCCGTCTCATTAAAGAAAAAACGGAGAAATTGATCGCCGACAAGCTGGGCGATGCCGATTGGGAGTCTCATCTTGGAAAAAGTTCTTCCATCCTGGTCAACGCGGGTACCTGGGGCCTGATGCTGACCGGCAAACTCGTGGCCTTGTCTGAAAACACCCGGAACAGTCTCGGCACCATACTGGGTCGGTTGATCAACCGCAGCGGTGAACCGATGGTGCGCACGGCGATTCGCCAGGCCATGCGTATCATGGGCCATCAGTACGTGATGGGCAGGAATATTGATGATGCACTGGACCGTGCCCAGCAGAAAAAAAACCGGATCTACCGGCATTCCTTCGACATGCTGGGTGAAGCGGCCCTGGCTGCTGAAGATGAAGACCGGTATCTGGAAGCCTATCGCACGGCAATCGCGGCGATCGGCTCACGTGATAAATCTGAAAACATATTTGCTGCGCCGAGCATTTCGGTAAAGCTCTCTGCACTTCATCCCCGGTTTGAATTCAGCCAACGCCAACGGGTTCTGCGTGAAGTCGTTCCGAAGGTGCTGGAACTGGCACAGTTGGCAATGGCCAACCAGATAGCTCTGACCATTGACACCGAAGAGGCCGATCGCCTGATGCTGACTGTCGACGTGTTCAGCCAGGTATTACAGGATTCCAGCCTCAAAGGCTGGAACGGCCTGGGTCTGGCCCTGCAAACCTACCTGAAAAGCGCAGACGCGTTGATTGACTGGCTGGCCGAATTGTCATCGCGCAGCGGCCAGCGAATTCCCATTCGCCTGGTGAAGGGTGCGTATTGGGATACGGAAATCAAGCATTCGCAGGTAGAGGGTTTCCAGGGCTACCCGGTTTTCACCCGCAAGGCGAATACCGATGTTTCCTTTATCGCCTGTGCGAAGAAGGTGCTCTCCAACCGGCAGGCTTTTTACCCTCAGTTCGCAACCCACAACGCCCATACCATTGCAATGGTTACGGAACTGGCGGGCGACCGTCTCGATTACGAGTTCCAACGTCTGCACGGCATGGGGGAAGACCTGTACAGCATAATCATGACCCAGGATGGTTTCCGGCACGCGTGCCGGGTCTATGCGCCGGTGGGCAGCCATGAAGACCTGCTGCCCTACCTCGTGCGCCGTCTGCTGGAAAACGGAGCCAATCAGTCCTTTGTCAATCGCCTGGTGGACGAGAACCTGCCGGTAGCAGAGGTTGCCGAAGATCCACTCGAAAAAGTATTCAGGACCGATCCGATTCCCCATCCCGGCATTCCTTTGCCCCGGAACCTTTATGGTAAGGATCGATTGAATTCATCCGGGGTGAACCTGGCCAGCGAACTCGAGCAGCAAACGCTGGCTTTTTCCATGCAGCCATTTGCCCGCACCCGGTGGGATGTAGTTCCATTGCTGGCCAGTAAGTCACGGGGAAAAGGATCTTTACTGCCCATCATCAATCCAGCCAGGCTCGCTGATGCGGTGGGGCAGGTCCGCAAGTCCAGTAAATCGGAGGTGGAACAGGCAATTGCCGATGCACGGGCGTTCGCGGTGGAGTGGGACCGGACTGCAGTGGAAGAAAGGGCCTCCATGCTGGAAATAGCAGCAGATTTAATGGAGGAAAACCAGCCTGAACTGATGGCCCTGTGTGCCAGGGAGGCTGGAAAAACCGTCCATGATGCGGTGTCAGAAGTTCGGGAAGCGGTTGATTATCTTAGATATTATGCCTGGCAGGCTCGGAAAAATTTTGCTTCACCCGTGATCCTGCCCGGTCCCACAGGTGAGACCAATGAACTGAGTTTACACGGCAGGGGTGTATTTGCCTGTATCAGTCCCTGGAATTTTCCGCTGGCCATCTTCACCGGTCAGGTCAGCGCCGCCCTGGCAGCCGGTAACACGGTGCTGGCCAAGCCGGCGGGGTACACTCCGGCCATTGCGTCAATGGCCGTTTCCCTGATGCACCGTGCCGGTGTACCCAGGCAGGCTCTACAGTTACTGCCGGGTGATGGAGCGAAGGTCGGCGCCATGCTGACAGGCGACCCCCGCATTGACGGTGTCGTGTTTACCGGATCAATGGATACCGCAAGGCAGATCAATCTTACCCTGGCGGCGAGGGACGCACCCATAGCGGCCCTGATCGCCGAAACCGGCGGTCAGAACACGATGCTGGTTGACAGTTCGGCGCTGCCGGAGCAGGTAGTTATTGATGTCATCAGCAGTGCATTCCACAGCGCCGGTCAGCGCTGTTCTGCACTGCGGGTACTGTACCTGCAAAATGACGTTGCGGAGCGGATAATGGACTTGCTGGCCGGGGCGATGAATGAGCTTGTGATCGGTGATCCACGCATGTTGGTGACGGATGTCGGACCGGTGATTGATCAGGCGGCGCTGGCCGGTTTGCAGGTGCATGCAGACCGTATGGAAAAAGAAGGCAGGCTGATTGGCAGGACACCCTTGCCGCCGAACCTGGATGGTTATTTTTTCGCACCCTGTGCTTTCGAAATAGATACCATAAAGCAACTCGAAAACGAGGTATTTGGTCCAATCCTGCATGTTATCCGGTATCGCGCGGGTGAGCTTGACCAGGTGATTGAAGAAATTAACGACACCGGTTACGGTCTGACCCTGGGTGTGCACAGCAGAATAGACCGCACCCAGAGGCACATAGCTGAACGGATTCGGGCCGGAAATCGTTACATTAACCGCAATATGATTGGAGCGGTCGTGGGCGTGCAGCCTTTCGGTGGTGAACGATTGTCCGGAACCGGACCGAAAGCTGGTGGTCCACATTACATGTTCCGTTTTGCAACGGAGCGAACGCTGACAGTAAATACCGCCGCGGTCGGTGGCAACGCCGGACTGCTGGATCTTGATTAACTAACGAGGACCTGTTTTGTACCTGCAGTTTTTTGACCTTAAAGAAGCGCCGTTTTCAATCACGCCTGATCCGGCTTTCGTCTACCTGAGCGCTGCCCACCGGGACGCGCTGGCTCACTTGTTATACGGCGTCGGTCAGGGCGGAGCGAGCGGCTTCGTTCAACTTACCGGTGAGGTGGGAACCGGCAAGACCACCCTGTGCCGCTGCCTGATGGAGCAGGTGCCCGAAAATACGCAGGTTGCTTTGATACTGAACCCCCTGGTGACACCAAAGGAATTACTGGCCACCATCTGTGAAGAACTGGGTTTGGAAATGTCGGGCATTGGGCACAGCAACAAGGCCATGGTTGATTCACTCAACCATTACCTGCTGGCGCAGCACTCACAGGACCGGCGGGTCGTAGTGGTGATCGACGAGGCTCAAAATCTCAGCCCGGAAGCACTGGAGCAGGTGCGTTTGCTGACCAACCTGGAAACCAACAAGGACAAATTGTTGCAAATGGTTTTGCTGGGCCAGCCGGAATTGCGGCAATTGCTGCAACGGCAGGATCTTCGCCAGTTGTCCCAGCGAATCACGGCGCGTTATCACCTGTCGCCACTGGGGCAGGACGAATCATATGCTTATGTCCGGCATCGAATGAAAGTGGCGGGCGCCAGTCGAGACCCGTTTGGCAAACTGGCGCTGCGAGCCCTGTACCAACGTTCGGCAGGTGTTCCCCGCTTGATTAACATCATAGCGGACCGTGCCCTGGCTGGCGCCTATGCGAAGGAATCTCATGCGGTGAGTGCGCGGCTTGTACACGAAGCGGCCAATGAAGTTCAGCCCAGTGAAACCCGGGTCCGGAGCAATCGTTGGCCCTGGGTCCTGGCGACGGCAGCTGTGGCGGCATTTGTTATCATCACGCTTGAGATGACCGGAGTAGCCCCGTTTGGAATTGAAAGCCCGCCTCACGCGGTGGAGCCTGAACTCTCGTTAAATGAACCACCACTTGAGTTGCAGAATAAATCTTCGGAAATGCCTGAGGCTGCTGCGCCTGAATCGTCCCGAATCGAAACTTACAAAACGGATGGCGTTGGAGGCGTAAGTGAGTCTGCCGGCGTACAGCATGCTCCCCTGGCGCTTCCCACTATCCTGGACAGGGACTGGCTGGATAGTCAACATGAGACAGCCTGGCAAGCTTTGGCGGACCTTTGGCATGACAGCAGCCGGGCCAATGAAATGCGCCTGGCCTGTGACGGTGTCGTCGCTACGGGCTACGCCTGCCTGCGGGAACGTGGCAGTTGGGCCCGGGTTCAGCAACTGGGGCTGCCGGTCCTGCTTGTTTTGCAGGGCGAAGAATCAAGATACCTGCTGTTGCGCGGAATGACTCAGGGCGGTTTGCTGGTCGGAGATGAGCATTCCCCGCTGGAAGTTTCCCGTGCGGCGGTTGAGAATTACTGGCTGGGCGAGTTTTTTGTTCCCTGGCCACAGGCGCCGGACTGGCCGGGCCATATCCAGCGGGGAGAAACCGGTGTGGCAGTGGAAATCATTACAGAAATGGCCGGTTTTGCTGATCCCGCCTGGCTTGGCGGTAGTGTGTTCGATGAAAATTTCGAGTCCTGGTTGACGGCATTCCAGCGGCGTAATGGATTGAAGGCCGACGGTATCGTTGGTCCGAATACCTTGCTATACCTTATGGCGCCAACCATATCGGAACCCCGGTTGATCATTGCGGCAGATCAGAGATCGTAGAAATGTCGATATTACTTGATGCATTGAAAAAGTCTGAAACGCAGCGTCAGCTGGGCAAAACGCCCACCATCCACACCGCTGTCGAGGCTCCTGACGCGGCAAGGGCGACGGAACAACAGTGGATTCCATTGTCCATGCTGGCTCTGAGCGCGGTTGCCATTGCCTGGTTTGGCTGGCAGCAGTTTCGTGAACCGGAAGCTGCGCTGGATCAAGCCGGCGTTGATGTTGTGGCAATGCCCCAGGCGGTAGAAGCTCCTGCGGCAGAGACTCAGGCTCCCGCTGAAGAAGCTGAACCCGGTAGCATGAAACCTAAAAAGGGTGCTTCGTTGTGGGATGCAAAAAAAGACCTGGCCGATTCGACCACTCTCCCGGCCAACAGTCCAGAAGAAGCCCGGGACCGCAGGGAAAAATTAAGCCGGTCATTTAATGCATACGAGACAGAAAAGAATATTGTAGAGGCAGAAAAAGATGCTGTAACTGACACGGAAGCAGAATTATCCACGGCGACCGCTGCAAAGGCTGCATCAGATCCGGCCGTAAATCCGCCGCGCGTTGCAGAAGAAGCACCGGTTGCCACTCCGGCCAGTCGCCCGTCCCGCCTGCAACCACACAAATCCGAACCGATCAGCTTCTGGCAAATACCCCAGGCGTTACGGGATGGATTACCGGAATTCAGGATCAACGTGCTGGTCTACGCGGAAAAACAGGAAGACCGCTTCTTGTTGATCAATGGCCAGAGACTGGTGGAAAAGGAAGAACTCACTGACGGAGTTGTTCTGGATGAGATTCGGCGTGACGGGGCCGTGTTTCTCTACAGAAATTACAGATTTTTAGGGAAGAGCTGAAACCATTGACCAACGGCATTGTCACCAACTGGTCGGAAAGTCCGCCTCACGCCCCAATTGTCACCATTAGTATTTGCCTGGTATGCCTGGCTGTTTTGCTGATTTATTACGGGATCAGTCCGGTTCTTCAGCAGTCCATGATCGAAGCAGGTGGAACGCACCCATCCCGGCTGGCCATGCTGCTGGAACAATCCGCTGCTTCGTGGTGGGACTGGTCCATGATCACAGTTGCCACCTCCATCTTTATTCACGCAAACTGGTTGCACCTGGTGGGTAACCTGGCGTATTTGTGGGTATTCGGCATGCCTGTCGAACAACGCCTTGGTCACTTCGGTCTGCTGGCGATTTTCCTGCTTGGCGGGGCACTGGCCAACGTGATTGTGGCCTTGCGTGTACCACAGCTTGATTTTCCCATTATTGGGGCCAGTGGGGCGGTTTCAGCCGTTGTGGGCGCTTATCTCGGGCTGTTCCCCAGGGGCAGGATCGGCTTGTTCCTGCCGCTCGGACTTTATCTTCAATTTGCGCGGGTGCCGGCCCTGTTGGTAATCGGGTCGTGGTTTACGCTGCAGTTGCTTTACACCGTATTTGGCCCCATTAACGCTGCTGTGGCCTGGTGGACTCATGTAACCGGTTTTGCACTGGGTTTGAGCATTACCCTGATGAGCAAAGCGCTGGTTCAAATACGGCTATAATTCTGGAACAGGCGGGTAGCGACAAACGAAATGGAAAACAAACCACTATACAAGATTATTTTCCTCAATCACGGCAAAGTGTATGAACTGTACAGTGAGGGTGTGACTTCGAGCGGGCTATGGGGTTTTATCGAAGTTTCTGACCTGGTGTTTGAAACCGGTGAGGGACTGGTTGTGGATCCCACCGAGGAAAAAATGCGCCAGGAATTTGAAAGCGCCAGGGTGCTGCACCTGCCCATCCAAAGCGTGCTGCGCGTGGAAGAGGTGGAAAAGCGCGGTCAATGCCTGATCCGCGACCGTAAATCCGGTGAGAAAGTCACCCCGTTTCCAGTCTCGCCACCGAATCGTTCCCGCTGATCGTGACTGAGTTGGTAGCAGTGTTTGACCAGTGGATTCGTAGCAGTTTCGTGGAAATGAATACGGAACTGGAAGGACTGTATTTCGCCCAGGAGGACCGCTCTGAGACCGGAAAAGTTGGCGACTTCATCAAACAAACACTGGTTGATGAGGGGCGCACCTACATTGTTGACCTGCTGGCTGAAGGCAATACCGATGAGGGGTTTGACCAGGTTTTTGACCTGTTGGGAAATGTGGGCCTGTACATGGCCGCCTGTCGACGCCACGATCTCACCGAGCCCTCCCGGGAAACCCGCTCACCGCTGGTCGAAGCTTCCGCCCTTGCCATGCACCTGGGCACTTCTCTTGGAGTAGCACCCCGTTTTGCCACCAGTCATCTGGCCATGTATAACTCCGCTAAAAATGGCGTATACAAGAGCTTCACGTCACTGGAAGCTGAATTCTTATTCCTCGAATACAATACCCGCAGCGTGTTTGCCTACAGGCGGGCTGCCGACGCGCTGGTCAGAACCTTACCGCTGGGAATCTCTCACCCGGTAACTTATCACCTGTTGAAGGACGCCAAAACTGCGCTGCAGGACGTGCTTAAGATCAACAACGAACTGTTTGCGAAACTGGACTCCGAACGCTTCTTTTACTCTGTGCGCCCCTATTACAAGCCCTATCGTGTCGGTCAGCATGAATATCGCGGCGCCAATGCCGGTGACTTCGCCGGCATCAACGAAATCGACATATTGCTGGGCCTGTGCAGCGCAAACAATATCTCCTATTCCCAGTTGCTGGTCGACAAACTGTTGTTTATGATGCCCCACGATCAGGACCGGCTACGGGATGTTATGCGCAGGCAAAGCCTGTTGGACGGCTTTTTAGAGGCCAGTGAGCGCCATGCCCGGGAACACTGGTATCAAAGCAATGCGGGTCTGTTCCTCGAGGTTTGCGAAGCGCACGGGGAGACCGCAGCACAGCATCACGATCAACTTGTCAGCAAATTCATCCAGCAACCCTCAGCTGAACTCTCAGAGGTCCCACTTGAAACACATCACCGCCAGCGGGCCGCCGTTACAAGTGCTGTTGAATTCACTGGAGAAGCTGCGGGATTTGCGCACGGCAGCCGACCGTGACGACATCCCCAGCCGCCATGCCGATTTCCAGCGCCTGCGCAACAGCTTGCGCTAGCGCGCGGAACGCCCCCTAGTCTCGCGCCAGGCTCTCCTCCACAGAATCGCGGGTTTCGCGGCCCTGCAAGGGCTTCGATGATGGCCAGGGCAAAATCCATGACGGTGCCGGCGGAGCGTGAGGTGATGACACGTCCATCACGGGTTACCGCGTCGCCGCTGATATCCGGGTGTTGTTCCGCCTGCAGCACCCCGGGATAAGCAGTCGCCTGCTTGCCATCGAGGATTCCGCTGCGTGCCAGAACCTTGGGTGCGGCACACACAGCGCCGACAAAACGGCCGGATTCATTCATCTTTTTCAGCAGGGAGGTCAGGCGTTCATCTGCGGCAAGGTGATCGCTGCCGGGCAGTCCGCCGGGCAGGGCGACCATGTCGTAATCCTGTTCCAATGCTTTGTCGAGCGACATGTCAGGCAGTATCCTGACCCCCCGGCTGGCCGTAACTGGCCCGTCATCCAGCCCGGCAGCGACCACTTCGATATCCGCCCGCCGCAGCAAATCGATGATGGTTACAGCCTCGAGTTCTTCACAGCCCTGGGCCAAAGGTACAAGTACACGCGTCATAGCTATTTCTCCAGTGTCGTTTGATCCGGGTCTGCAGATCTAATGCTGCCGGAAAGTATGCCGGCGCCTTTGAGGATGCTGAGCGCTTCGTGCAGTGGAAAATCGTCTTCGGCACGTACCGACACATCGGGAATAATGGCTTTCACGTCCGTGTCGTTGCTCAGGTGCCGGTCAAGGTCTGCTTCCCGAATTCGTTGATCGTTTGCATCCACGATCTCCACTTGCTCGACAACGAGGTCCGGATGGATGCCTTTGGCCTGGATTGAACGGCCGGATGGTGTGTAATACCGTGCGGTTGTCAGCTTGATCCCCGAGCCATTCCTCAGCGGCAGGATCGATTGGACCGATCCCTTGCCAAAAGTTCGTTCACCCACGATCAATGCACGGCCATGATCTTGCAGAGCACCGGCCAGCACTTCGGATGCTGAAGCTGAACCACGGTCTACCAGCACAATCAGGGGTACTCCGGGCAGCCATTCCCCTTCGCTGGCCCTGAATTCCAATTGCATGGTGGCGTTCCGTCCCTGGGTGGAAACGATCAGGCCTTCATCAAGAAAGCCGTCCGCCATTTCCACGGCCGGTTGAAGCACGCCGCCCGGGTTGTTTCTCAGATCGATAATCAGGCCACGCAGGACGATGCCGTCCCGCCTGATTGATTCCAGGGATTCCTCCATGTCTGTTGCGGTGTTCTTATGGAAAAATGAGATTCGGAAATAGCCATACTGTTCATCCAACAACTCGAAACTCATGGTCGGGATGTTGACATATTCCCGGATCAACTCCACTTCGCGCTCTTTGCCGTCAGGGCCTGGTGGCAGAATGGTGAGCGTGACAGTGCTGCCCGGCTCGCCCTGAATTTCGTCGATTGCATCCTGCAAGAGGCGGCCTCTTACCGGGTTTCCGTCGATTGCCGTGATGATGTCTTTCGGATTGATACCACCTCTGTCGGCCGGGCTGGGAACAATGACCCTGCGGATTACTATTTTCTGCCCCTGTATTCCAACATCAACCCCGATACCGCTGTAGCGGCCATGGGCAGAGTCGTTCAGCTGTTTGTAATTATTGGCAGGCAGATAGGACGAGTGTGGATCCAGTTCTGACAGCATGCCGTTGATGGCGGCATTCAACAGCGTCTTGTCATCCACTTCCTCGACGTAATTTCTACGAATCTGGTTGAACACATCAGTGAATGTTCGCAGGTCATCCAGAGTGAGTTGAGCGCCGCCTGATCCAGTCGCTGCCGACGCTACTTCATCCGGGTTTTCCTGGCCAACGGCCACCGATGCGAAGGCCAGTAACCCAAAGGTAATAAAAATTAATTTGTACATTTAAACAGTTTTCCCTATCCAGTAATTATTATCTGGCGAGCCAGGCGGCAGGATCAACGGCTTTACCATTTTTCCTCAACTCGAAATACAGACCCTGGTCATCCCCGGTGCGTACACCGATTACGCTGATGATTTCACCGGGTTCTACCCAGTCTCCCGCTTCATACAACAGGCTCTCATTATGCCCGTAGAGGCTCATGAAACCCTCGCCATGGTCGATAATAATCAACAGGCCATAGCCGCGGAGCCAGTCAGCGAAAGCTACGCGGCCATACGCGATGGTGCTGACTTCACTGCCTGCCGCGGCCGTTATGAGCCAGCCCTGCCAGTGTAAACCACCACCCCGGCTCTGGCCGAAAGCATGACGTACGGGGCCTGTGACAGGCATGGGGATACGCCCCTTTTGTCGTGCGATGCCCAGGTGTTTTCCCAGATCCGCTGGAATATCCGCCAGCACGTCGGTAAGACGCTCCAACAACGTTTCAAGATCCTGCTGGTTACGTTTCAGTTCCCTGAGCCGTGACTCTTCATTATCGATTCGCTGATCCAGTTCCGCAAGCAGGATCCTGCGCTGTTTGCGTTGCTGATCCAGTTCGTTCATTACTGCACGCTGCTCTGTTTGAACCATTTCAAGCCGCGATAGTTCCTGATCGATGGATTGTTGCATGGTGTCGAGGGTATTTACAGCCTCTCTCAAGCCGGATATTTTCGCAACCTGTGCACGGTTGATGTAATCATAATAGGCCAGCATGCGGCCCAGTTGTGCCGGGCTGGCCTGGTTGAGAATCAACTTCAAGCGGGATTGACTGTCCAGCCGGTAAGCAGCCCTGATTTGTTCCGCCAACCGCCGTGACGCTGCTCCAGCCTGACCAGGTAGTCATTCCTCTCGCGCTCCAGCCCGGCCAGTTCGTCCAGGTGCGACCGGCGTTGCTTTTCCAGCGTTCGGAATTCCAGGCTGGCCTGCCTGGATCTGCAGGTCAACTTCGCGCAGCCGTGCATGTTCATTTGCGTGTTCAGCCCGTGATCTTTCCAGGCTTTTCTGCAGTATCCCGATTTCTTTCCTGACGCCTTCCAGGGCGGACTCTGCTTTTGTTCTTTCCCCGTCAGTTTGTGCGCCACCGGCCCGGAGCAGACACAACGCGCTGTAACAAATGACAGCGATCATGGATTGTTTAAAGCACCAGCAGGCCTTTGTGTTACCCCGCATCACCTGCCAGGTCCGTTAGTGGGCTGCCGGTCATTTCCCCGGGTTGACGCAATCCCAGCAGATAGAGCATTGTCGGTGCAATGTCCCTGAGCGAACCGGTCTCGGCAATCGTTGCCGGCCGGCCATGGTACAGGAAAGGTACGAGGTTGGTGGTATGGGCGGTATGGCTTTGTCCCGAGGATTCATCCAGCATTTGTTCCACGTTGCCATGGTCTGCAGTGATCAGCAGTTTCCCCGCCGCTTTCGTCAATGGCGGCCGTTACCCTGGCCAGGCAGGCATCGACTGCTTCTACAGCGCTTTATCGCGGCGGTCCAGCTTGCCCGTATGTCCGACCATGTCCGGGTTGGCCACATTGCAGATGATGACGTCGTATTTGCCCGGAGTGAATGGCATCGACCAGCCGCCTGGACAATTCCGGCGCGGACATTTCAGGCTGCAAGTCATAGGTGGCGACATCGGGGGAGGGGATCAGGATCCTGTCTTCCAGATCGAAAGGTGTTTCTTCTCCCCCGTTGAAGAAAAATGTCACGTGGGCATATTTCTCGGTTTCGGCAATGCGTAACTGACGCAAGCCGTTTCCTCGCCAGTTCCTCTCCCAACAGGTGAGGCAGGGTTTCCGGCGGAAATGCCACGGAGACAGGCAGCCCGTCTTTGTATTGAGTCATGCACACGAATTCAGCGAGTTTTATTTTTTGCCGGTCGAAGCCGTCAAACGGCTCGGCACGAAGGCCATGGTCAGCTCCCTGGCCCGGTCAGCGCGAAAGTTGATGAAAATAATGCTGTCGCCATCGTGCACGCCGGCCGGATTTCCAATCAGGGTGGGCTGGACGAATTCATCGTTTTCGCCGCGCTCATAGGCCTTTGTGCAGCGCATCTGATGGCTGAATTTGCTGTGATGCCGGATTGACCGCTTGCGATTGCGTTGTAGGCTCGCTCCACGCGGTCCCAGCGATGGTCGCGATCCATGGCGTAGTATCTGCCGGTGATGGTACAAATTCTGGCGCCGGGAATCCCGTCAACGAGTTTCTGCATTCGTTCAATGGAGGCTTGTGCACTGCGCGGTGGTGTATCCCTGCCGTCCAGGAAGATGTGAATCGCGATGGACTGTGCACCGCGCCTGGCCGCCAGCCTTACCGTTTCCAGGAATTGGTCTTCGTGGCTGTGAACGCCGCCCGGTGAAAGCAGGCCCATGACATGCACAGTGCAATCAGATTCCCGGATTGCGTCAATGGCCCGGCCCAGTTCGGCGTTTTGTTCGAAGCTGCGGTCAAGTATGGATTGTTTGATTCGCGTATAATCCTGTTGAACGATCCGGCCTGCACCGATACTCATGTGACCGACCTCGGAATTTCCCATCTGGCCCTGCGGCAAACCCACCGATTCCCCCGAAGTCTGGATCAGGCCGTGCGGGTCATTGTTCCAAAGCTTGTCCCAGCATGGTGTTTTGGCCAGGGCAATGGCGTTATTATCCGTTTCGGCACGATATCCCCAGCCATCCAGTATCATTAATACAAGAGGCCTGTGGTTCTTTTTATTATCATACGGGCCCCGGATAAAGGAGTTTTCATTGATGGTCAGACCTTGCATTTTGATGTTATCGACTCCAGATGGGAGTGGCCACGGGCAGGTGGATTATGTGAGCGAAATATGATTTGCCGGGTACGGCAATTATTCCATATACCGGGTGAATAAACAGAAGAAGTTTGCGCTATTTACTGCAATTTCGCTGGACCGTTGATTAGACTGGCCAATGAAACGTCAAGAGAAAAAGAAATGGATCAAGTAATCGAATTCGTGGGAAACAATGCATTGCTGGCCGGCGGGTTTGGCGCCGTTCTGGCGTTCCTGGTCTATACCGAGGTAATGCGCATGGTACGGGGCTTGAAAGAACTGTCGCCCGCGCAGGCCGTGCCCTGGATCAATGATCCCGATGCCGTGGTTATTGATGTGTCAGCGGCTGCTGATTTCAACCAGGGGCACATCGTGGATGCACGTAATTATCCGGCCTCCCGTCTTGCCCAGCCCGATGCGGAAATACTGAAGCTCAAGGACAAGAAATTGCTGCTGGTCTGCAAAAGCGGCCCAACTGCTGTTCCAGCCGCGATTAGTATGATGAAAATGGGCGCCAGTGATGTCGCCGTATTGAAGGGTGGAATGGTCCAGTGGCGCAGTGACCAGTTTCCGGTGACCACGAAATAGGCATCGTCAACAGCGCTGGAACAGAAGGATAATTTGTAGCAGATACTATTGGCCTGGATGCTGCTGGTCATAATCCAGGCCAGGTGTGATAATTCCCATATCGCCACTCTGGGAAACGAGTGGTCCAATTTAAAAGAGTGATTTAACCATGTCAGAAGAGCAAGATCAGGTTATGACGCAGGACGACGTTGCTGCGGCACAATTTCAGATCCAGAAGCTATACGCGAAAGACGTATCTTTCGAGTGTCCGAATGCCCCCCAGATATTCCAGGAAGCCGGTCAGGCGGATGTAAAGATGAGCCTGGCCCAGCGCGTGGACGACCTTGGTGAAAACCTGCATGAGGTGGTGCTGACCGTTACCGTTACTGCCACGATAGATGACAAGACCGCATACCTGGCCGAAGTGGCACAGGCAGGAATTTTCATGATGAGCGGCTTCAACGAGCAGGCGGCTCACGCGGTGATGAACACCATGTGTCCCAATACCCTGTTTCCATATGCACGACGGGCTATTTCAGAACTGGTTTCCGACGGAGGGTTTCCGCCGCTCACGTTGCAGCCGGTAAACTTCGACCAGTTGTACGGCCAGCGTATGCAGGAAATGGCGCAACAAGAATCCGGCGCACAATCCGGTGAAGCCGTTGCTGACCAGGGTAGCGTTGAAGTCGTAGATGCGGAATTCCCAACGGACGACTAGTGCTCCTTCAAGGTGATAATTACGAGTTCAGCGAGTTGGGAAGTGGTTGGGCGCCAGGCACGTCTCGCCGGCAATGGCTGGTCCTTGCCCAGAGGCGTAACACCGCGAACGACCGCTTCCCAGCTCGCCCGAAGGGAGGTACCCAGATGTCCCAATACTGTGTTACAGCCCTTAAGAAGGACTGGGCCATTCTTTGCGGTCTGCGCCTTGTCTTGGAACATCTGGGTACCTCTGAACCCGCAATTATCACCTTGAAGGAGCACTAGTACGCATATCGCACAAAGGCGGACGAATAATTGACCATTTATGATTAATTTAAATGTTTATGGCTAGCCTGATTGTCATGCGGACAATACAGTTCGTATGAGTGCTGATACACCAGTTGATGCACTGAAAGGCGATGTGCGCAGCATCGCCGTTTTAGGGTGCGGGATCATGGGGTACGGCACTGGCCATGCAGTTGGTTCGGGGTGGTACTCGCACTTTGCTTTGGGGTAGAAACCCTGCACATATTGACGCAATGAAAGTGGCTGGATGCAACCAGCGCTTTTTGCCTGATATACGGTTTCCTGATGGCCTGGAACTGGAATCAGTCCTGGAAAATGCCGTGCGTTCCACCGACGAGGTACTGATTGTCGTGCCCTCCCACGCCTTTCTTGAAGTTCTCTGTCAGATTGAACCCTGGCTGAGGCCTGGGTCAGGGTATTTCATGGGCCTGCAAGGGCCTGGAGCCGGGCAGTGGTCATTTTCTGCACGATGCAGCCATGCAGGCGATTGGTGCGGAACGACCCATGGCCGTGGTTACCGGGCCGTCTTTCGCCACCGAAGTGGCTGCCAACCTGCCTACTGCGGTCACTGTAGCCGGAACTCTCCGCACTACTGCACCCGGATTGCCCAGGCGCTTCACGGCGGCAATTTTCGTGCTTATACCAGTGACGATATTGTCGGCGCTGAACTGGGGGGCGCAGTTAAAAATGTATTGGCCATCGCAACCGGAATCAGTGATGGCATGGGGTTTGGTAACAACGCCCGGGCTGCACTGATCACCAGGGGCCTGGCTGAAATGATGCGGCTCGGGCGGGTACTGGGTGCACAGGAACAAACCCTCATCGGCCTGGCGGGAATGGGCGATCTTGTTCTGACCAGTACGGGTGATCTTTCGCGAAATCGCAGACTTGGCCTTGCGCTGGGCGCCGGTCAATCAGTGGAAGAAGCCATTGCAGAAATCGGCCAGATCGTAGAAGGCGTAAGTACTTCCGAAGAAGTCTGGCGTCTGGCCCGGCGCCACGGTGTGGATATGCCGATTTCAGAACAAATCAACGGCATCATTCACAAAGGTTGGGATCCCAGCCGGAGTGTTCGCGAACTGCTTGCACGCGAACAAAAACCGGAAAATATTTAAGTGCATATGGCGCTTAGCCCGCATATTGCACGAATAGGACAATCTGTACTTTGCAAACTGGAACAATTACAGCCATAAACTTCTGAATTTTAATAAATTTAACCATTTTCTGGTCCGCCTTCGTGCAATATGCGGGTTAGGTCAGCGCGCCAAAATCCTGCTGCCTCAGTGCTTCGTACAGGGCTATGGCAACCGTGTTGGACAGATTGAGACTGCGGCTGGATTGGTGCATGGGTAGACGCAAAACATGACCCTCGCCCATTTGCGTGAGAATATTATCGGGCAGGCCACGCGTTTCCGGGCCAAACAACAAGCCGTCACTTTCCCGGAATTTGACCTGGTCGTAACGTATTTTCCCCCGGGTTGAAACGGCCCACAGGCGCATCCCGGGGTGGGCCCGCATGAAGGATTCCCAATTCACGTAACGCGACACATCCGCCATGTCGCGGTAGTCGAGCCCGGCCCGGCGGAGCCGGGCATCGTCCAGCACAAAACCCAGGGGCTCCACCAGGTGCAGTAGAGCGCCGGTATTGGCGCACAAACGAATGATGTTACCCGTGTTCGGTGGAATCTCCGGTTGATACAGGACGATATTGATCAATGGTGTGATTTTCCTGGCGGCTCCGGGAAACCATACATCAAGCACACAAAGATGTGATGAGAAAATACTTTTGACCGGGACCGGATTTGCGCTTCATACCGGTGAACGTCATGGATTTTTAAATTTGCGACGAAGCGAAATCCCGCAACGATGCGGATTTCAGCGTCCCGCTAAGCAGATGAGAACCAGGATAAAAACGCCGTATACAATGTAACCGTATGAAAAATAATATAAAAAGATAGAAATTTCTAAAATTCTTTTATCGGGAGGACATTTGACAGTGTTGATTCATGGGGGTATTGTCTACCCCGCTGACACAATATCTTGTGTCTTATAAAAATACAGAGCACAATACATTGTGCCGTATAAACAAATAAAACCAAATGATTACACGGAAAATGTAATGAACAGCGTGCAGGTTGAGGTCATTGGCACTGATTCAAAAGAGATTCCTTTCCAGGACGCGTCCCTGGATATCTGGGATAAAAAATACCGCCTGAAGTCAAAGACCGGCGAAATTATCGACAATACCATGGACGAAACCTACCAGCGGGTGGCGCGCGCCCTGTCCGATGCTGAAGACACAGACCAAAAGAGGGAAAAGTGGTACACGTCGTTTCTGTGGGCTCTTCGTCGAGGCGCCATTCCGGCTGGACGGATAATTTCCAACGCCGGAGCACAAGAGCACAAGCCGGCTACCTCGACCATTAACTGCACCGTCTCCGGGACCATCACCGATTCCATGAACGGCATTCTGGACAAGGTGCATGAGGCGGGCCTGACACTGAAAGCAGGTTGCGGTATAGGCTATGAGTTTTCCACGCTCCGCCCGAAAGGCGCCTATGTGTCCGGCGCCGGTGCATATACTTCGGGTCCGCTCAGTTTTATGGATATTTACGACAAGATGTGCTTCACGGTTTCTTCCGCCGGAGGTCGTCGTGGCGCCCAGATGGCCACCTTTGAAATCGGTCATCCTGACGCCATGGAGTTTGTGAGAGCCAAGCGGGAAAACGGCCGGCTGAGGCAATTCAACTGTTCCCTGTTGATTACGGATGAGTTCATGCAGGCCGTGGCGGAGAATCAGGACTGGCCCCTGGTATTTCCACTCAGCGCTACCGAAGCGCTGGAGCTTGACCTTGATGATCCGGGGCAGGTTGTATGGCGTGAATGGCCGGATTCAAATGGTTACGTCATCAGGGATGATGGCCTGGTGGCGTGCCGTGTCTACAAAACCGTTCCGGCGCGCCGCATGTGGGACATGATCATGTCCTCCACCTACGATTTTGCGGAACCGGGCTTTATCATGGTCGACCGCATCAACGAGATGAACAATAACTGGTTCTGTGAAAATATCAGGGCCACGAATCCATGCGGTGAACAGCCTCTTCCGCCTTATGGAGCCTGCCTGTTGGGCTCGGTAAATCTGACCCGTTTTGTTGAGCAGCCGTTTACAGATGAGGCCTGTTTTAACTGGAAGGAATACCACAAGGTGGTGCGGGTCTTTACGCGTATGCTCGACAACGTTGTAGAAATCAATGGCCTGCCGCTCGACAAACAGCGAGAAGAGATTGCCCGCAAACGCCGGCACGGCATGGGTTTCCTTGGCCTTGGTTCTACACTGACGATGCTGCGCATGAAATACGGTTCTCCGGAATCCCTTGAGTTTACCCAAAAAGTGGCTCGTGAAATGGCCCTGGCTGGCTGGGAGGAAGCACTGGAACTGACCAGGGAGAAGGGCGCTGCGCCGATCATGGAAGAGTCCTTCGAGGTCACTGGCGATATGTTGCGCCGCAGGCCGGAAATGCAGGTGGACGGTTACAAGGTGGGTGACAGTGTAAAGGGTAAGGTGCTCCACGCCAGGTACAGTCGCTACATGCAACGGGTGGCCGGGCATGCGGCGGAGTTGGTGGATGCGCTGGCTGAAGAAGGAGCGCGTTTTACGCACCATACATCCATAGCTCCCCACGGGGACGATCTCTTTGTCCCTGGCAAACAACGTCGCCAACGGAATCGAGCCGAGTTTCGCCCATCACTACAGCCGTAATGTGATTCGCGAGGGCCGTAAAACCAAGGAAAAAATTGAAGTCTACAGTTATGAACTCCTGGCTTACCGCACTCTGGTGAATCCACGGGCAATGCCAGGTGCAATGGAAGAATCCTCAAGATTGCCGGACTATTTCATCACGGCGGAAGACATTTCCCCGGTGGAACACGTTGATATCCAGGCAGCCGCGCAAGAGTGGATCGACTCGTCTATTTCGAAAACGGCCAATGTGCCGACTGATTTTCCTTATGAGGAATTCAAAGAAGTCTACACATATGCTCACTCCAAGGGCCTTAAGGGTTGTACCACTTTCCGGTTCAATCCCGAAGTATTTCAGGGCGTGCTGGTGAAAGAGAAGGATCTGGAAAACACGACTTACCGCTTCGTGCTGGAAGATGGTGAAACGATAGAAGTAGCCGGCAATGAAGAAATCGAATATGACGGCGAGATGCATACCGCGGCTAATCTGTTCGATGCATTGAAGGAAGGTTATTACGGCAAATTTTGAAACTGTTCAACCGGAGAAGACAGAGGGAGGCAGGCAATAAAAAGACGAAGATAATCGTCACGGGACAAGGATGGATCTACCAAGCTACATGGATGTTTAAAATAATAAGCGTCAGGGATAAAGTGGTGGCTAGGGATGTATTGGGTACCACCAAATATTAGGGAGGTGTTTACGTACAGGGACGTACGCCTCTTTTTTCACGGTTGAATGAATTGTTGTTAACGAGCCCGGAGTCCGGGCACGCAAGGCAGAAACATCATGGGCATCAGGATTGAAACTAAAATTGTCGGCTACGAGGTCGTCAGGGAAGAAGAAGAGGCAGCTGCACTGGCGAAGGTACAGGCTGATAAGGAAGAGCGTAAATCAGCGAAAATCATCTACATGACCGAACAAATAGCCCGGCCGGAAGGCATGGAATCTTTGGAGGGGTCAACCTACAAAATCAAGACACCACTGGATGATCATGCGATGTACGTAACCATCAATGACATGATTCTCAATCAGGGTACAGAACATGAACAGCGCCGGCCGTTCGAAATTTTTATCAATTCAAAGAATATGGATCATTTCCAGTGGATCGTGGCCCTGACCCGCCTGATGTCCGCTGTTTTCAGGAAAGGCGGCGATGTCACTTTTCTCGCTGAAGAACTGCAAGCCGTGTTTGATCCCAAGGGAGGTTATTTCAAGCCCGGAGGCAAGTTCATGCCTTCCATTATCGCCGAAATCGGGGCTGTCATTGAGCACCATCTGCAAAAAATCGGTTTGATGGAAAAAGAAGAGTTATCAGAACAACAGCAACTTATCCTTGATCAAAAGCGTACTGAAGCAGAGGCCTTAGAGCAAAAAAAAACGACAGCTGACACGAATTCCGATGGCTCGTATCCAGCAGCGGCAACCTTGTGTAACAAGTGCCTCACCAAAGCTGTGGTGATCATGGATAATTGTGCGACCTGTCTATCCTGCGGCTACTCCAAATGCGGCTGAGGCTTTGTCAGGTCCGCGATTACGGCGTTGCTGCATCTCCCTGCGCGCTTCATTACCTGGTTTGGTAACTCCAGTGCTCGGGAGATGAGCGCCTTGTACTCGCGAACCTGACAAAGCCTCAGTGGTTTCGATTAGTGCCAACTACGCGCGTGCTCATTGACTGAAGTCAACTCCGCTGCTCGAAAAGCCATTACCACACCCTGACGAAAACTGGCTTTGCAGCTAACCCGCATCCGGGCGGGGTGCTGGTGAGGGCATGCATTCACGAATCTGATAAGGCCTAAGTGAATTGCTTCACTTATTTGTTCGGCAGTGGGTATCATTTGTGAATGATCATTGACACCTGGCACGGGTATTTTCTTTGGGCGGCCGTCTGTTATGGAGGGCTGTTGACGGCCCTGGTTGGGGAATATCGTAGTAGTACAGCTGTCTCTATTGCCGGGAAACTTTTTGCAGCTACGGCCTATATTGCCGCGGCCTTATCGCTTGGGGCAATGTTGACTTCGTATGGCAGGATCATGCTGCTTGGAATGGGGCTTTGCTGGCTGGGCGATCTGTTTCTGGTTTCCAGGCAGAGCCGGATATTGTTCCTGGCGGGCCTGGTGAGCTTTCTCGTGGGACATGTTGCGTATACCGTGGCCTTTGTAGTGCGAGGTGTTGATGTCGCGGTGGTGGCGATTACACTGGCTTTGATGGCTGTATTTGCCTGGCGGGCCGTTGCCTGGCTGTATCCCCATATTAATCAGAGAATGCGTGTTCCAGTGTGGCTCTACCTGGCGGCGATATCCATCATGCTGGTCATGGCTGCCGGCACCCATGCTTCTGACCACAATATGTTCATTTTGGCTGGCGCCATATTGTTTGTTCTTTCCGACCTGGCGGTTGCCCGGAACCGTTTTGTGGACCCGGCTTTCATCAACCGGGCCATTGGTCTGCCGCTTTACTTCACGGCACAACTTTTACTGGCGGCTTCCGTGATGATCCGGGCATAAGTACGCAGCGAGTTGTGAATTCCAGCTAAGTTGTTCACCTGTTCGTTGTGCTACTTGTTGGGGCTTGTGCCAGACTGAGAAGCAGAATTACCCGTACCCTGGAAAGATGTTGGGCGGAGTGGATCGCACCTCTAGCAGCGTCAGTGCAATTTGCGGGCCGCTGTTAAAATTTGCTTTTCATACCGCGTGCTTTGTGACAGATTAACCGGGTTATGGAAGACATGCTGCCAGTGTTTCTGCATTTTCTGTGGTTGATACCTCTCATCCTGTTGATCGTTTATTTGGGTTCGCCCCGGTTCAAGGGGACCATGGGAGAGGCCCGGGTGGGGCGTGTGTTGGCAGCGATGCTGGAGAGCAACCGCTACACCGTGCTCAACAAGGTAACTCTCCCAGTAACGGTGGAACGGTACAGATTGATCACGTGGTGATTTCAAAGTTTGGAATTTTTGTTATCGAGACGGTATTTCTTCGCGGCTGGATTTCCGGTGCTGAATTCCAGGACCGGTGGAAACAACACCGGTTTAATCGCTTTACCCGGTTTCAAAATCCCATGCACCAGAATCATCTGAAGGTGGAGGCGCTTGTCCGTTTGTTGCAGATGCCGGAGTCGAAGTTTCATTCTGTCGTGGTTTTTATGGGACACAGCGGTTTCAAAAAGAGCATGCCGTTCAATGTTTTGCCGGCTGAGAAATTGATTGCATACATTCGCAAGCGCACGGAAAACAGATTGACTGAAGACCAGGCCAGGAACGCACTCACCGGGCTCGAACAAGCCCGTCTCAGGCCCCGTGTGGGATTATTGGCTGATCCCTGGGTATTGCTCCGCCTGGTTTTGCTGGTTGTCCTGGTGGCTGGCGCCTGGGCTCGCCTTTCATGATGAGGCGGGTCAATGGGTAAACGAGATGAAAAAACGTTCGGAGATGAGGTCTTCTCCCGAGAAATTTCACCCCTGATGGCCAACTCAAGACAGAGCAGGAACTATGGCAGGACTCACTGATCTGCGCCTGGTCAGTGGATGCCGGGCGTTGTTCCTGTTACGAACCGGGCGGATCAAAAGTCGATCTGGATCCGGAAAAATGCCGTTCTCTGGCCGAGAAAGGGTCGATTCTCAAGCAATAAGACTGAGTTCGTATAGTTCAGCCTAGGAGCGCTTCTTGTCCCTGGCTGCACCTATCAGGCTGGCTACAATGATGGCAATGTAGAACATTCCCACCACCGCTTCCAGGATCACCAGGACCTTGGCTATCGGGGTGATGGGGCTGATATCCCCATAACCAAGGGTCGTCAGCGTAACCAAACTGAAATAGGTCATGGTGGACAGGGAATGAGTCCAATTTTCCGGTTCCACCCCCCTGATGGCTTCCGGGGACAGTTGAACGAGAAACGTATAAAGAATGGCCCAGATGAATCCGAGGATCAGATACAAGGCAACCGAGCCCGTGATGATATTAAGATCGACTTCGCCCGTGAGCAGCACCCTCTTCCCTACCAGCCAGGCTGCAGACACAAAAAATGTCAGCAGCAGAAACATGTATACGAACTTGAAATGCTGATAATCGGTTACATTTCGTGTGATAGTGGCCAGAATCATGATTCCAATCAGAATCATTAACCCGATCCGCCAGGATCGATCTTCGCGCAGGCCAATTAAGGGACAAGAACAAAAGAATAATACTGCTGTATTCAAGGATCGAGAACGAGACATTCTCAGGAAATTCAGTAGTGAATGCTCCCGTTAGCAACATACCTATCAATGCAGCCGTCAGCCAGAAAAAATGATTTTTCCTGATTATTTTTTTCATGGGTTCAAGCCAGTGTCAGCGCTTACATCCGCTGGGGATTTGAAATCAAAAACCAAGATATTCATTTCATTCAATGCTTCCGTGAAACAGCAATTTAGCAGTATATTGTCACCGAAGACAATGACCTTGGTAACCCCTCCGGGCTCTTTAAATGGCAGACAGTACGCTAAATTTACTACGGCGCATCCAGAAATGGCCGGCCGGCCTGTGGATTTTTTCGCGGCTGGTATGTCTCAAAGCACCGTATTTTGCTTCGATCCGGCCTGTTTTTATCCAGCTTGAACCGGGTTGCGCGAGAGCTCGAATCAAAAAACGCCGGGCTGTGACCAATCACCTGGGCACTGTCCATGCAATCGCCATGGCCAATCTCTGCGAATTTGTAGGCGGCATCCTGATGGACATCAGTATCAACCCGGAGATGCGCTGGATTCCCCGGGGAATGAATATCCGTTACCTGGCACTGGCAAAAACCAGTCTGACAGCCGAGTGCAAAATCGAAAACTGGGACTGGTGTGAACCGCAGGATGTGCTGCTGAAGGTAACCGTTAGCGATGAATCCGGTAACATTGTTTCCGTAGCCGAGATTCCAATGTATATTTCACGCAGGCCGCCCTTGAAGAAAAACCATGTACCTGACTCAGGAGTTGATAGCAAAAAAACGTGATGGTGTGGCCCTTGGTGCAGATGAGATTGCTGCATTCGTTCAGGGTGTGACGGCACAGACGGTCTCCGACGCGCAGATTGCCGCGTTTGCGATGGCTGTCTGGTTCCGGGGCATGGACCCCGGTGAACTGAAATCCCTGACACTCGCCATGCGGGACAGTGGTGAAGTCCTGCGCTGGCACGAACTGGGGGGTCCGGTGCTGGACAAGCATTCAACCGGCGGTGTCGGTGACCTCGTCAGCCTGGTGCTTGGTCCGGTAGTGGCCGCTTGTGGCGGGTTCGTGCCGATGATTTCCGGCCGCGGACTTGGTCATACGGGAGGTACGCTGGATAAATTGGAAAGCATTCCGGGTTTTAGTACATCCATAGCCATCGAGCAATTTCAACAATTGGTGCAAGCCAATGGAATTGCCATTATCGGGCAAAGTGAAAAGCTTGCCCCGGCAGACCGGCGATTCTATGCCGTACGCGATGTCACGGCCACGGTAAATTCAGTTCCGTTGATCGTAGCCTCCATACTCTCCAAAAAGCTGGCGGAAGGCCTGGACGCGCTGGTAATGGACATCAAGCTGGGTTCCGGTGCATTCATGCGGGAAATCGGGGAAGCCAGAAAGCTGGCGAAAGAGATTTGCCGGGTCGCCACGGACTCAGGTCTGCCCTGCAACGCGTTGATCACGGATATGAATACTCCGCTCGCATGGTCAGCTGGAAACGCCCTGGAGGTCCGCGAAGCGATTGATTTTCTGACCGGCAACCCACGGCACGAGAGACTTCACGACGTGGTCGAGGCGTTAGCCAGCGAGATGCTGGTACTGGGGGGAGTGGCAGCCACCAGGTCCGAGGGAAAGAACAGGGTGCAGAGTTCGCTGAGTTCAGGCGAAGCAGCTGAACGTTTTGCCCGTATGGTGGCCAGCCAGGGCGGACCGGCCGACCTGCTTGACCAGCCTGCGAGGTATTTACCGTCTGCGACCATTTCCAGACCGGTGTTCCCGGATTCACAGGGTGTTGTCACGAGCATGGATAAGCAGTCGATAGGCTATGTCGTCGTACACCTTGGTGGCGGCCGGCAGCGTGTTGAGGACAGCATTGATCCGGCCGTGGGCCTGGCGGACCTGTGTTCGGTGGGCCAGCAACTTGATGAACATACTCCGCTGGCGACCATTCACGCTTCATGTGAAGCAGATTGGCAGCAGGCGGCGGCCAGGTTGAAGTCCGCGATCCAAATGGATGGACCATCATCCGGGGCACAGCCGGTTATCTATGAAAGAATCGATGGAGCGCAGATGTCATGAAACCTGTACCGGAAATGGTCGCACTGCTTAAATCCCATGCACAAAACGCGGCCTCCCGATCCTACTCACCGTACAGCAAATTCAAGGTAGGGGCTGCCGTGATCGGGGAGGGGGGCGAGATTTTCGCCGGGTGCAATGTCGAGAATGCATCCTATGGTTTGACCCAGTGTGCTGAACGCAATGCAATCAGCGCGGCAATAGCCGGCGGTTTGCGTGCGGGAACCCTGAAATCCCTACTCGTCTATACGCCCGGGGAGCATGTGTGTCCACCCTGTGGCGCCTGCCGCCAGGTCATGCATGAAATGATGGCGGAGGAGAGCCAGGTCATTTCTTGTTGCGACGGGGGTGTATACAAAGCCTGGACCAGGAAAGAGTATTTACCTGATCCTTTTGTACCCGAAATTTCTGAAGGATAAAACGGTCGTGTAGCCAGGAGATTCAATGAATTCAGTCAATTTGAAATTTTTTATCCATTTTTTTGCGTTGTTTTTTTCTGTTGCTGTTTTAAATACGTCAGCGGCAGATGGGGAGGGCAAGGACGAAGCGCTCAGCCCTGCAAAAAATCTGCCGTTTTCCGATGCTGTCCAGGCTGGTGGTCTGTTGTTTCTCTCGGGCAATATCGGCGTCATTCCCGGTACGCTGGAGTTGGCGCCCGGAGGGATCAGGGGCGAAACCCGGCAAACCATGGAGAATATCAAGGCCACCCTGGAAAAATATGGTTCATCCCTGGGTGAGGTGGTTAAGTGCACGGTATTCCTGGCGGATATTTCGGACTGGTCAGCGATGAATGAAGTCTACATAGAGTATTTTCCGGTCAAGCCTCCGGCCCGCAGCGCACTGGGAGCAAACGGCCTGGCATTGGGGGCTCGCACCGAGATTGAATGCATCGCAACGGTTTCCGATTGATCAAAGTGAAACTCAGGCGATTTGCGGCCTAAGAGGGCTGTAACAGGTATAAAACCTTTGCGCCCACGATATGCCCCTGCTTAAGCTCAATTAATGCCGTATTGGCCTCTTCGAGAGCATATTGCGTCACTTGGGGCTGCAACGGAATTTGCGCAGCCAGGCGCAGGCATTCACGCACATCTTTGCGGGTGACATTTGCCACCGACCGGATCGATTTTTCCTGCCATAGATGACGCTCGTAGTCCAGTTGCAGCAGCAACTCCTGGTCGCCCGCCTCTTTTCGGATGGCATTGATGACCAGGCGCCCACCCGGGGCCAGGTGTTCCATTGCGGACAAAACAGGAAGCCAGGCTGGCGTTGTATCGATAATCGAATCAAGTAATTCAGGTGGCCGGTCACGGGTGTCCCCCGTCCAGAATGCACCCAGCTTTGCGGCAAATTCCCGCTCTTTCCCGCTGCGTGCAAACACGTAAATTTTGGTGTCCGGGTACAGGAACTTCGACATTTTCAAAACCAGGTGACCGGAAGCGCCAAAACCGGTCAGCCCCAGGGCCTGGCCATTGCTGAGTTCACACAGGCTGAGTGCGCGGTAACCGACTGCGCCGGCGCACAGCAAAGGGGTAGCTTCACAATCCCCGATTCCCGCCGGGATCTCGTGTACAAATTCCTCGCGGACTACCATGAACTCCGCGTATCCACCGGGCGCGTCTCTTCCGCAGGCGATGAAATCAGGACACAGGTTTTCCCTGCCGCTGGTGCACCACTTGCACGTTCCGCAAGCCGAATGAATCCATGCAACCCCGACCCTTTTACCTTGCAGGCCAAGGTGGCAGTCCGGGCCTTCGGCGATCGCGGTGCCCACGACCTGGTGGCCAGGAATCATGGGCAGCACAGCCGGAGCCGTGCGGCCTTCAATCTCGTCCAACTCGGTGTGGCAGACACCGCAAGCATGAACCCGGATCAATATCTCCGATTCCTGTGGCCGGGGCGTCTTAATGACATCGTGTTGCAGCGGTGGGGATGATGCTTCTATCGGGCCCAGCCGGTGAATGCGCATGGTGTGCATTGTTGATGGAATGCCTGGCCCAGGCGGACCACCTGTTTCAGTCATCTTCCTGAAAAGCGGATATCTGCTGATTAATTGCCTGCAGATTCTCTTCGGTTACACGCGCAATTTCCTGTAGGACCTGCATGTTTTCCAGCTGAACCGCTTGCTCTTTCGAGTCTGCATCCAGACCCCCGCGGAGGTCCTTGCGAATGGCTTCAAGCCGATTCAAAAGCTCGTCCCTGCTTTGTATCAATTCGTCACGGGTTTTTTCCATTGGTGGATTCCCTTTCATTTTTCAAGCATTTATAGGATACCGCCTCCGATTCAAAGCACCCTTGACCCGGGTCATCCAACTTTATATATTTTCCGTTAGTATAATTATTGCTAGTTCGTTTCAACCCAACGTGGAGAATGAAATGTCAGGATATAGCAAGATTGTTGTTGCGATTGATCTCAGCAGCGAGTCCACGATTATCATGAAACGTGCATTGGACGTGGCAGCGTCCGACAGTGAAATTCACCTGGTCTATGTCCAGGAGCCAATGGATTCCGTGTACATGGGCGTGGTTCCTTATGGACCGGTTTTCGTCGGAATGGACGAGGTCGAGGAAAACCTCAAGGCTGAATTGACCCAGAAACTGGACGGCATTGGTGATGAATACAATATTGCAGCCGACTCAAGGCACTTTCTGAACGGTACACCGGCGCGCGAGATTCACCGCTTCGCGGAAGAAAATGGCATGGACCTGATCGTGCTGGGTACGCATGGACAAAAGGGGGTGCAGTTGCTCCTGGGCGCCACGGCAAATTCGGTACTTCATGGTTCCAGCTGTGACGTACTGGCCGTCCGGATTTTTGATGCCGGATAGTCGTTGGCTGAAGTGGCCATGGCTGAAACAAGCCGTCTGGCTTGCACTCTTTTTCCTGGTGCTGGGCTGGTCGGCCTGGAGGCCACATGATTATCCGACCTGGTGGCTGGAGGTATTTGCCGGCCCTGGTGGTACTGATTGTCCTCTTCCTCACGCGGGAGCGTTTTCCGCTGACACCCCTGGCTTACTGGCTGATCCTGATCCATTCGGTCATCTTGATGGTGGGCGGGCATTACACCTATGCCGAGGTTCCTGTCGGGGACTGGGTTCGTGACTTGACCGGAGGTGAGCGGAACAACTACGACAAGCTGGGGCACCTGGCGCAGGGATTCATTCCCCGGCCATCGTGGTTCGGGAAATCCTGGTGCGTAACTGCGTAGTTGCAAAACGAAGCTGGCTGGCTGTGATCGTGGTCAGTATGTGCCTCGCTTTCAGCGCTTTCTATGAACTGGTCGAGTGGTGGGTCGCCCTGCTCAGCGCCGAGGCCGCTGAATCCTTCCTGGGGAACCCAGGGTTATGTGTGGGATACCCAGTCGGATATGTTCCTGGCATTGCTGGGTGCAGTCCTCGCCTTGCTCATGCTTTCCCGGATTCACGACCGCCAAATCCGGACATGCTGTTTAACCCCAATTGGCGTGTTATTCAGCTGGTACCATGACGTGCTGTTGTGGGCGATTGGTTTTGGCGGTATTCAGCCTCCAGGAAATGCGTGATCTGTCCCCAGTATGCCCCTCGGCATCCAGGCTGGCCTGGCGCAAACATTCACCCCGGGTGCCATGCTGGATAAAGGCATCGCTCAGGCCGATATTGAGAATGGGGATTGAGATCCCGCTGGCCAGCAATGTCTCGTTGATACCACTGCCTGCCCCTCCCGCAATCGCATTTTCTTCGACCGTCACCAGGCAGGAGTGATCGTGAGCGGCGGACAGGATGGCCTCGCGGTCCAGTGGTTTGACAAAACGCATGTTGATTAGTGTGGCGTTGATTTGTTCAGCAACTAGCCTGGCAGGGCTCGACCATGCTGCCGAAGGCCAGGATTGCCACGTCCTGCCCTTTCTGAGGGGTTTTTGATTTGCCCAGGGGGAATGACGGTCATCTCTTTTTGTACTTCTGTTCCCGGACCGGCTCCCCGTGGATAGCGAACAGCGGCCGGACCCTGGTGCCTGAAGCCTGTGTACAGCATTTGCCGGCATTCATTTTCATCAGCAGGCGCCATGATGACCATGTTGGGTATGCAGCGCATGAAACTGAGGTCGAAACTGCCGGCGTGAGTGGGGCCATCCGGTCCCACCAGACCTGCACGATCAATGGCGAACAATACCGGTAGTTTTTGCAGGGCAACGTCATGGATCAACTGGTCGTAGGCACGCTGTAAAAAAGTGCTGTAAATGGCGACTACCGGGTGAGCGCCTTCGCAGGCCATGCCGGCAGCCAGGGTTACACTGTGCTGTTCTGCGATGCCGACGTCAAAATACCGGTCCGGGAAGCGCTGGTGGAACTCGACCATGCCCGAGCCCTCACGCATGGCCGGGGTGATGGCCAGCAAACTTTTCATCCTGTTCCGCCATGTCGCACAGCCACTCGCCAAAGACCTCGGTGTAGCTGGGCTTGCGCGGTTCAGGCGGTGGAATGGGCGTAACGCCCTTTATCCGGGTCGAAAGGCCCTACCGCATGATATTTAACCGGATCGCGTTCCGCATGACTGTAGCCTTTTCCTTTTGAGGTAATGATATGCAGCAGATTGGGGCCCTTCACATCACGGGCGGTGCGAATGGTGCGAATCAGGGTTGGCAGGTCATGACCGTCTATCGGGCCGAGGTAGTTGAACCCCAACTCCTCGAACAGTGTGCTGGGCATAACCATGCCCTTGATGTGCTCTTCCCAGCGACTCATGAATCGCCAGGTCCTTGAATCCCTCTGGATCAACTTCTTGCTGCGTTCGCGGATGCCGGTAACGGTCGGGCCGCTCATCAGCCGCCCCAGTGCCTTCGTGAATGCCCCCACGTTGGGTGAGATCGACATCTGGTTCTCATTGAGAACCACCAGGAGGTCATTATTCAGATCTCCGCCGTGATTGAGAGCTTCAAACGCCATGCCGGCAGTGATTGAACCGTCACCGATGATCGCTACGCATTTCCGGTCATCTTCCTTCATTGCCGCAACTATGGCCATGCCCAGAGCCGCGCTGACTGAAGTGGATGAGTGGCCGGTGCCAAAGGCGTCATACTCACTTTCAGAACGCTTGGGGAAGGGCGCCAGTCCCTGTTTTTTCTTGATCGTGGTAATCTCGCTGGCCCGGCCGCTGAGGATTTTGTGGGGATAAGCCTGGTGTCCCACGTCCCAGACAACCCGATCCCTGGGCGTGTCAAACAGGTAGTGCAAGGCTACGGTCAGTTCGACACAGCCCAGGCCCGCCCCGAAATGTCCGCCGCTGCTGGCGACAGACTCAATCAGGAAACGGCGCAATTCATCAGCTACCTGGGGTAACTGATCTTCATTGAGCTTTCCTCAGGTCCGCAGGGGAACCGATTGCACTCAGGAGTGGAAAACGCTGTGTATCCATCCTTTCTATATTAGCCTTGTTCGCCCGCACAGGCTAACTCTCTTGAAACGCAGTGGTTTTTCGGATGTTGTTGCATTGTGCGGGTCAACTGTCACGGCTGACAACGTAATCGGCCAGCCAGATGAGTGTGGAGGTGTCGCCCTGGAAGCCCTCCAGGCTATGAGATTGCCTCGTCTCGCAGTGCAATGGCACGCCGTTGTGATTCTTCAAGGCCCAGGATTGATGGAAAAGTCGGCTTGTTGAGTGCGGCATCAGCCTGGGTGCTTTTTCCTGTCAACGCGCTGTCGCCTGTTACATCGAGGATATCGTCGTGAATCTGAAAGGCGAGGCCGAGGCATTCGCCAAAATCAGAAAATCTGTTGCTGGTGTCAGCATTGACATCAGCTATGTGACAGGGGGCCGTGACGGCAAGCCGTATCAATGCCCCGGTTTTCAGGCGATGCATGGTTTCCAGTTCCCGGCAGGCTGATCGAGTTTCCCACTGCGCCCAGATCCAGCGCCTGGCCACCGGCCATTCCGGTCGAACCGCAGGCGCTGGCCAGCTCCCGGATCAAGCTCAGGTTTGTTACCGCTTGAGCTGGTATTGCGCTTGCCAGGATCTCAAATGCCAGCGCTTGCAAAGCATCTCCGGCAAGAATTGCCGTGGCTTCATCATAGGCACGGTGACAGGTTGGCTGGCCTCTCCGCAGATTATCGTCATCCATGGCGGGAAGATCATCGTGAATCAGTGAATAGGTATGAATGAGCTCTATGGCGCAGGCAAGCGGGTCGAGCTGCTCCAGCTCCAGGCCAAGAGCCTTGCCGGAGGCGTAAACCAGCACGGGCCGGAATCTTTTCCCCCCTGCCAGCGCCGAGTAGCGCATGGCCTGGTGCAGGGTACCTGGATTCACATTTGCATGAGGCAGATACTGATCCAGTATCGACTCAAAGCGCTGTTGCCAGGCGGAGATTTCCGCCTGTTGTTCAGTCGCTGCTTTCAAATGGGACCGCTGAAGATTCATCGTTTGCTTCAATCAGTTGCTCAACAATTTGCTGGGCCTGTTCCAGGATACCCTGGCAATGCCGCGTTAGTTCCACGCCACGCTTGAACTGCTTCAGGGACTGATCAAGGCTCAAGTCGCCTGATTCCAATTGTTCGACCAGATTTTCCAGGTCACTGAGTGCCTGTTCAAAACCTGGCTTCTGGGTGGATTTTTCGTTCATGGCAATAGGCTTCGTCGAGTAAAAAAATCAGTGCTTCCCTGACTGGTGATTGACGGACGGACACTAACCCAGCGACTGGCAGTGGTCAACTGTCAAATTGTGGCAAGCTGACCGCAGATCTGATAGCAGGGGCGAGCCTGGTTCCCAGCGATATTCCACATCATGGGCGTTCAGCCAGTTTTGCAAGCGGTAAGCAATGACCCAGTCACCGATTGCCACGGCTTCCCCGTCCCAATACAGCACTGGGATGCTCGATCTGAGCCAGGGGGGGATGGCGGATTCCCGGAACAGGTCTTTTAGTTTGCGGCGGACGCCCTGGTCGTAAAGCCTGATTCGCTCGCCTTTGCGCCGGGAGGCAACCCGCCATCCGCCAGGAATGGTTACTTTACTTCCATGCAGATGAAGACAACCCAGTGAATCGTCCAGTTCCATTTTTGAGCCGACGGTCCAGTCCTTGCCCCATTCAAGGGCAGGGATGTCCTGGTTCTGCAGCCAGATCAGATTGCGATGTAGCTTTAATTGCCAATCACCCCATCGGACTTCCGCCTGGCTGCTGCTGGTCGAGTCGGCGATCTGCCTGATGAATTCATTGAGGCGCACCTCGGGCAATGCCGGGATTTCCTGCCGTCGCAGCCATTGACGCAACACCAGGGCCCGCATGGGCGGCTCAAGTTGGAGCAAGAGGCGCAGGGGCATCCTGTGCCGGTTGTGGAGGAGTTCGTCGCAGTGCTGTCTATAAAATCCGCCAGGGCTGTTGCGGTAATTCTCGCAGTTCTTGCGGTACGCGTTAATCGCCGGACTACGCCGGGCCAACGCGTTTCCAGTTGTGGAAACAGGAAATTCCGCAGGAAGTTTCTGTCGAAAGACTGGTCTTTGTTTGACGGGTCCTCGAGCCAATCGACACCTTGCCTGTTCAGATAGCTCTCGAGTTCACATCTCCTCGTGTTCAGCAGGGGCCTTGCAACCCAGCCTTTACCCAGGTTGCGCAGTTCCGGAATCCCGGCGAGGCCTTCAACGCCGCTGCCTCTCATCAGGTTCAGGAACAAGGTCTCAGCCTGGTCGTCTGCATGGTGTGCGGTCAGGTAAATATCACCCCGCTGCAGTATTTCACCAATGGCCAGGTAGCGGCGGTTCCGTGCTTCTTCCTCGATGCTGGTTCTATTGGCCCGCTTTGATTTCCAGCTTACGGCTGGTGAAGCTTATGTCCCGCTGCTGGCAGAAATTCTGGCAATGTTGCTGCCATGCATCTGCGCCGGGGTTCAAACCGTGGTGAAAATGTACGGCATGGATTGGAGCTTGTAATTTATCTCGGCTTTTATACAAGGCGTGGAGTAATGCGCTTGAATCAGCCCCGCCACTGAACCCCACCCAGTAAACCCGGGTTTGGGGCAGGCGGGCCATCGATTGCAGCAGTCGCGCGCTGCCAAATCTTTCAATCAGGAGTCGCCACAGATGAGTTCAGTCGCTGAATTCGCCGAATGACAGCAGGCGTTTGTACCTGATGTCCAAAAGCTGATCTGTTGTCTGTGCCTCCAGCACTTCAAGTTGTGCTTCGATGCAATTGGCGATCCGTATTGCCACTTTATCCGGGTTTTTATGTGCTCCACCCAGCGGCTCCCGGATAACCTTGTCTACCAGTTCAAGTTTCTTCAGACGATCGGAGGTCATGCCCAGCGCCGTAGCGGCTGCTTCCGCGTGGGCTGCATCCTTCCACAGGATGGAGGCGCAGCCCTCCGGTGTGATCACCGAGTAAGTGCTGTACTGGAGCATATTCACGCGGTCACCAACGCCGATGGCGAGTGCGCCACCGGAACCGCCTTCTCCGATGATGGTGCAGATAATGGGTACCGGCAGGCTGGACATGACCTGCAGATTGCGGGCGATCGCTTCCGCTTGCCCGCGTTCCTCTGCACCCACGCCTGGATAGGCGCCGGGTGTATCGATAAAAGTAATCAATGGCAGCCGGAACCGGGCCGCCATATTCATTAATCGAAGTGCTTTGCGATACCCTTCCGGCCGCGGCATGCCGAAGTTCCTGAATATTTTTGCCTTGGTGTCACGCCCCTTTTGCTGCCCAATGAACATGATTGCCCGGCCCCGGAACCTGGCCAGGCCGCCGACGATCGCATGGTCGTCGGCGAAAGCGCGGTCGCCGTGCAATTCATGAAATTCATCGAAGATTTTTTCAACGTAATCCAGCGTATAAGGGCGCAAGGGGATGCCGGCTCAACTGGGTAATTTGCCACGGGCGTCAAGTCCTTGAAAATCCCCCCTGATTTTATGCCGCATTTTGACCTGGAGCCGGCGAATTTCTTCATCGAGATCGATCGCGTTATCGGAACCGACATTGCGCAGTTCATCAATTTTGGCCTGCAATTCGGCGATCGGCTGTTCGAAATCAAGGTAATTGGAATTCATTGTTTTACTCGCTGGATCCGGATCACATTATAGCCTGACTAGTGCTCCTGCAAGGTAATCAGGCTTGTGAAATTAATTCGACACCCATGCTTTCCATTCGTGGAATGGATTCTGCTTGCCAATACTCAGTGGCCCAGGACCAGAGTCTCCTTCAATTCCATTCCGCCAGGCGGTTTCTGCCCCAGAAATTGCAGGGCGATAGACACGACTTCTGCGGCGGGAAGCCTGCCGACCGGATCGGAACCAGATCGTTTCCCAAGCTTTCTGCCGTCGCGCTGACGGCAAGCGGGTGATGCGCATATGCCGGGGTGGGTAATCCAAGGGCATGCTGCAAATGGATCTGCCTGGCGGTGGATTCAAGCAGGTCTGTGCCTCTTACAACTTCGGTGATGCCCTGGAAGGCGTCGTCAACCACGACAGCCAACTGATAAGCCGGTAGTCCATCAGCGCGGCGAATAATGAAGTCGCCGACCGAATGTTCCAGGTTTTCTTCGATATCGCCCTGAATAAGATCAGAAAACCGGATGGTGCTGTCCTTGACGTTAAGCCGGACTGCCCGGGGGTGACCTGCCGGGCGCCAGGCCATTTCTGCAGGTGCCAGGGTAAATACCCGAAGGCGGCAAGTCACTTCTGGAACAACCGCACCAGAAAGCTTTGCCTTCGTTCAACAGTGTATCTACGGCCGACTGGTAAGCCCCGGTTCTTGTGCTCTGGTAAAGAACGGGCCGGTCGGAGTTCAGTCCCAGCCGGCTAAGATCATGGAGAATACGTGTAGCACTGCCCTGGAACCTCCCGTGGCGGGTCGATGTCTTCCATGCGGATCAACCACTTTCCATGGAAGTGTTTTGCCTGCAGAAAGCTGGCAATTGCGGAGACCAGGGACCCAAAATGCAAATCACCCTGTTGGCGACGGTGCAAATCGTCCTGAATAGCTGATAGTGATTACTGTGCGATGACCTGGGAAGATTCTGTCAGGAAGGCGCCAGAGATCAGTTTCACCCCGCATTGCCACAAGACTGCAAGGCTGGAAGTGTCTGCCACTTCGTCCGCTATCACGGAAGCACCGTGGAGTTCCGCCACATCAACGATCTTTCGAATGGACTCCTGGTTCTTGCTGTTCGCCGTCAGATTTTCAGTGAGGTCCGGGTGAAGCTTGACATAGGAAACTTCAAGGTGTTTGAGGAGTTGGCTGGTGCGTCTTTCGGCATCAAAATGGCTGATGGCCAACTGACAGCCCAGCGGTTTGAGTTCTTTCATCAGCCGTTGTGCCGGCTTGAGGTTGGTTTGAGCTGCACTTGCGTTGACCTGCAGAATAATGCGCTGGCCTTCAACACAATTTGCCTTCATCAGGTCGGCAAACCAACCAGGGAATCCATAGTCGAGAATGGAATTATTGCTCAAACTGATGATCTGTGTTTCATTGTTTTCAACGAAAGTTTTCAACAGACCCGGAATGACATGCCGGTCGATAGCGCCTGCCAGGTCATTGCGGTCCGCGACTTGCCCATACTTTGCCGGCGGGTGATCGCCGGCCTCTTCGCGCATGAAGGTCAGGTTTTCAATCAATTGTTTGCCTTCACCATCCAGGTCGACAATGGATTGCTGAACGGTGTAAAAGTCCTGGTTGCCCAGCGCATACTTGATCCGGCTAATCCAATGCTGATCGTCATCGTCTGTCGTAACGGCTTCGAGTCTTTGACGAAAGATGATGATTTCATCACCCGATTGTGCCGCCTCGGTATATGCCTCGCGCGCCTTTGAAATGATGTCACCAGCGTTCAGGGTCAGGCGGTCTATTCCAGCCATGCCAATACTGCAGGAAGCCGAGATCGCCCGGTCTCCGAATTCCACAATATGGCTACGGTATGTCTGGAGGATGCTTTGTGCTGTTTCTTCCAGCCTGGTGTGATCGGCTGCCTGAACCAGCAGTGCAAATCCCTGGTCCCCAATACGTGCAGCAATGTCTTCTTTCTTCAGGCAAGTCTTGAGTATGGCCGCCAGGTCGGCAAGGAAGGCTTCAGATGATTCAACATCCAGTTCCTCCTGAAGTTTCTTGAAACCGTCCGGTTCAAGGTATAGCACAGCGGCTGCAAAATCCCCCTGTGCGGCTCCACTGCCAATGAATTCATCAAGCCGTGTTGTAAACGCCTTCCGGTTAAACAGTTGTGTAATGGGGGTCCAGGACTCGCAGGCGTTCAAGTTCTGCTTTCAGTTCAGCTGCAGCATCGCGTTTTTGGACCATCATCTGGATGCAGTCTTCACCATCAAAACGTGCCGGTGAGAATGCCAGGCTCGCTTCAAATTTACTTCCATCCGGCCGGAAAACATCAACATCGAGGGCCTGGTCTGGAAATTGACCTTTCGAAAGGCCTTTGAACAGTTTCTTGAGATTGGTTTCACCGGCTTGCAACATTTCAAGCAGGGACAATCCGGCGAGCTCAGATTCGTCCTTGACCCGGAGCGCTTCCAGGTATGCGCGGTTCGAATAAACGTGAAATCCCTCATGGATGTATGCGATCGCATCGTGGGAGCTGTCCAGCAGCAGGTTGTAGCGGTGTTCAAGTTCTTCCTGGTGTTGTTGATGCTGCTGCTGGTTTTGATAGGTTTCGCTACGCTTTACGAGGCGGCTGACCGTTTCGATCAGCAGTCCTTCCTGTTCAGAATTGATGACTAAGCAAGCGGCTGTTTTCAGTGCATTGGCCAGTTTATCCGGTTCCTGCAGGTCGGTGAACAGGGCAACCGTTACATCAAACGCCTCCGCCAGTTCACAAATTTCATCCAGGGCGGCATCTTCTGGGTCCGGGTCGGCAAAAAGAATCAGAACAGGAGCGTCGCTATCCAGTGCGCGTTTGACTTCAGTGCTGGTCCGGGCATGAATCACATGAATATTAATACCGGAATTACGAAGCAGGGAATTGATGTTCTCTGCGGATTCCGGGGACCTGTCGTTGACTAGAATATTGACGCTGTGCATTTAGAATAGGCCTCCGTGCCTTTTACACATTAGGAGGTTTTTACCACATTTATCTATCATAAATCAATTAATTATCGTAATAACTGAATATGATTTCCACGATAAATCAATGGTTTTGGTGAAGCAACTATAACTGATTCCGGGCATTGAAGAGACGATCTTGGCTGTGGCACTTCATTCAACTCATTAAAATCACATTAGCGGCTGACGCCCTGGCTTGGTTCGCGTTATCATTCAACTCCAATAGGGAGGACCTGATGGCAAGTTACAGTACCAATGAATTCAAGAGCGGCCTGAAGATCATTCTTGACGGTGATCCATACAACATTGTTGAGAATGAATTTGTGAAACCGGGCAAAGGCCAGGCATTTAACCGTGTGCGCGTGCGGAATCTCAAGACGGGCAGAGTGATTGAGCGCACGTTCAAATCAGGAGAGTCCGTGGAAGCAGCGGACGTGTTTGAAATGGATGTCCAGTATCTCTATAACGATGGAGAGTTCTGGTACTTCATGGATCCGGGAAATTTCGAGCAGCACGCCTGTTCCCGTGAAGCTGTAGGTGACGGCGCCAAATGGATAAAAGAAGAGGCTATTTGCCAGATCACATTGTTTAACGGAGTACCGCTCAGCGTTATACCACCCAATTTCACCGAGTTGAAAATAGTCGAGACCGATCCGGGTTTGAGGGGTGATACCTCGGGTGGTGGCGGCAAGCCGGCTACTTTGGAGACCGGCGCCATTGTGCGTGTTCCACTGTTCGTGAATGAAGGGGAAGTCATCAAGGTGGACACCCGGACCGGCGAATATGTCTCCAGGGTCAAGGGTTAGCCTGATCCATCCCCGCTACCTGGTGGCCGTGAGGCCGCAAGGTATCGTTCTGGAAAATCACTCAATTGCAATCGAGCAGGGCTTGATTGTCTCAATCATGCCGCGAACCGAGTCCGGGCAGGCTTATCCGGAAGCTGAGTCCATTGAGCTTCCGGATCATGTCCTGCTGCCCGGCTTTATCAATTTGCACACCCATTCGCCCATGACGCTCTTGCGGGGCTATGCGGACGACATGGATCTCGATGTCTGGCTCAGGGAGCACATCTGGCCGGCGGAGCAAGAGTTTGTGGGCCCTTCATTCGTTGCCGATGGAGCCCGGCTGGCGATTGCAGAAATGTTCCGGGCCGGAACGACTTGTTTCAATGATATGTATTTTTTCCCGGATGTTATAGGCGAAACCTGTCTGGAGGCGGGTATCAGGGCCAGTATCGGTGTGCCGCTGATAGAAACCCAGACCGCCTGGGCATCGGATATAGACAGTTATTTCGAACAAGGTTTGAGACTGCATGATGAATGGCGGTCGGAGTCATTGCTGAGTATTACTTTTTCCCCGCATGCTCCTTATTCCGTTTCGGATGAAACGCTGCGGCGTGTCGCCACTCATTCGCGGGAACTGGAAGTACCGGTCCACCTGCATTTGCTGGAAACGAATTGGGATATAAAACATTCCCTCCAGCACCATGAAGTGCACCCGCTTCATCGCTTGAGAGACCTGGATCTGCTCAATTCACGCTTGCTGGCCGTTCACATGACCCAACTCTCATCTGAGGATATTGATCAGCTTGCACAAGCGGGTGTTCACGTCATACATTGTCCACAGTCAAACCTGAAGCTTGCCAGCGGAATCTGCCCGCTTGCTTCCCTGCTTGAGGCCGGTGTCAATGTTGCGCTGGGAACGGACGGGGCGGCCAGCAACAATGACCTCGACTTGCTGTCTGAAGCACAGACGGCGGCGTTGCTGGCCAAGGGTATTTCAGGAAATGCAAAAGCGGTTGATGCATTCCAGGCGCTGGAGATGATGACCATCAACGGCGCCAAAGCACTGGGGATCGACCAACTGACCGGCAGTATTGAAGCCGGGAAGGCGGCAGACCTGTGCGCCATTGATCTCAGTTGTCCCGAGACCCAGCCTTTATACCATGTGGTGTCCCAAGTGATATATGCTGCATCAAGAAGGCAGGTCAGTGATGTCTGGGTGGCCGGGCGGCGTGTACTCGATTCCGGACAGCTGACGACAATCGACCTGGAGGAAGTCATCAGGAAGGCGGGGCAATGGCAAGAACGATTGTCCGGGTTGGAAGAGAGGCTGTTGTGAATCTACCTACTGAAATGAATATTGACCCCAGGGAACAGGAAAAATTTGATGACGCAGCATCGGGCTGGTGGGATCCTGAAGGGCCTTTCCGTCCTTTGCACGAACTCAATCCTGCCCGGCTCCGGTTTATCACCGAGCGCTGTAATCTGGATAAAGCCAGGGTGCTTGACGTGGGTTGCGGTGGTGGAATCCTGGCGGAGTCAATGGCCAAAGAAGGCGCCAGTGTCAGCGGCATTGATGTTGCGCCCAGGGTCCTTTCCATCGCAAAACTTCATTTGCATGAATCCGGTCTGGATATTGATTACCAGCAAAAAACCGTGGAATCGCTGGCCGCGGAAAGCCCTGCCCAGTTTGACGTTGTGAGCTGCATGGAAATGCTTGAGCATGTACCGGACCCCTTTTCCATCATTGAATCCATCCGGGTTTTGTTGAAACCGGGTGGTCACGGGTTTTTTTCTACGCTCAATCGCACACCCCAGGCATTTATTTTGGGTATCGTGGGAGCTGAGTACATCGCCCGTTTATTGCCACAAGGGACGCATCGCTATGATCGATTTATCCGTCCTTCGGAACTCGGTCACTGGGTGCGAGAGGCTGGCCTCACGGTAGAAGATATCTGCGGATTACATTACAACCCGCTGACACGGAGCGTTTTGCTTGGCGGGGGAGTGAAGGTGAATTATCTTATGCACGTGATGAATCCGGCGTGATGAGCACGATCCGTGCGGTATTGTTTGACCTTGATGGAACTTTGCTGGATTCTGCACCAGACTTGGTTGCCGCTTTGAACCACGTACGTGAAAGCAAAACGCTTCCCCCCCTGGGCGTAGCGGAAATGAGCAGTTATGTTTCACATGGCGCGGCTGGACTGTTGAACGCAGGCATGCCTGCTACTGATAAATTCACATTTGAATCCTGGCGTACCGCATTCCTTGATCATTACACCGGGAACCTCTACCGTGAGTCATCCCTGTATGATGGCATCCCGGAACTGATTGATTTCTTGAATATTTCCGCTATTCCGTGGGGGATTGTCACCAACAAATTCGAAGCACTGACATTGCCGATTCTCGAGGCGGCTGATCTGAAAGATTCGATTTCCTGTGTGGTTTGCGGGGACACCCTGAAAAGGACCAAACCGGATCCGGCGCCGGTCCACCTGGCCTGCGCCATACTCAATGTTCCTCCTGAAAATACCCTTTTCGTTGGAGACGACAGCAGGGATCTTGCCGCCGGCAAGGCGGCGGGAACCCAGACAGCGGCAGTATTCTATGGCTACGGTTCCAGTGACCTGGATGAGCAATTGGTGGCTGGCAGTTTCCAGATTCACCATCCGTCCGAGTTGATCACTGTGCTTAGAGATGCCTGGACCGGATTGCAATAAGCGAAATTTCTGATGGCCCGGCACGACAATGTTCAGCATTTTTGCTGGGAGCAGATTCTCAGGACCAACCGTCTTTTCCGTGTTTCACACTTGTTCGCCCCTCCGCAAATGTCTGATCAATTACTCGCACTGCATGCACTGTTTGCATCGATTGAGCTTTTGAATTGCGAGATCACTGAGGAGCTTGTCGCGCACAGGAAACTGGACTGGTGGCGGGCCGAATTGCTGGAACGGGATGCTGCGGACAGCCGTCACCCGGTTATCCGTCATTTGTTTGCAACGGGAGCGCTGATGAAATTACCTGAATCGTCTCTCAGTCTCCTCCTGGACAGCGCCGAATCAAGGTTTGATGCCCTGGCGCCCACAGATGAAGATGACTTCATGCGGCTTTGCCAGGAGATATATCGTCCGCAGGTATTACTGGAATCAGCGCTGGGGGAATTCGATGTGACACTGAATCCATTTAACACTGCAGTGTTTTTTAATGGGGGCATGATTCAGTTGCTGCGGGAAAGCTGCCGGCGTAAGGAGAATGCTTTTTGGTGGATTCCACTGAGCTTGCTGGCTCGTTTCAAAGTTAATCGAAAAGAACTCGAAGACTTTCATGGCTCAGAAGTGCTGCATGCTTTGTTTACTCATATTCTTGAGTTTCGGGGGCAGTCTGTGGGGCATCAGTTGGTTGACAGGCAGCCTGGTGCTATTGAAGGGTCAGGGCTTTTGCACCTGCAGCTGATGAATGCGTTACAGTCCCGACAGCTGTGCCGGCTCCAGGGTATGAGTCCTGCAAAGTACAGTGACGAACTAAGCCGGTGGCGCATCGGCGACTTGATGACAGCGTGGAAGAGTGCCCGGCAGTTGAACATGAAATCAGATAATTAACCCGGATGTCGCATATGAGTAAAACCCAAATACCCGTCAGGGGAGGTTGCCATTGTGGGGCCGTTGAATTTGAAGTCATGGTGAGCAGGCAATTGCTTGTGCATAAATGCAACTGCTCGATATGCAGCAAGAGTGGTTACCTTCACCTGATTGTCCCGGCGAAGGATTTTCGCCTGCTCTCCGGCAAAGACCGGTTAAGTGAATATCGTTTTAACACGGGTACGGCGAGGCACCTGTTTTGCTCGCAATGCGGAATCAAGTCTTTTTATGTGCCTCGTTCCAATCCCGACGGTTTCAGTGTCAACGTCAACTGCCTTGACCTTCCCGGGGAAGTGGTAGTTACAGTAGAAGCGTTTGATGGGCAGAACTGGGAACAGCATGCCAGTGCGCTGGAA
>PVMK01123276.1_pt1 | contig 74916 bp, 76 predicted proteins | sample 1853481 | NCBI WGS metagenome assembly PVMK01 (sample SAMN08533507, study PRJNA380276) | Marine sediment metagenome, whole genome shotgun sequencing project.
TCGATCTCGAATGGAATCCGGCCGTACTGGATTTCCATCGATACCAGAAGGGACGACAGATCGAGACCCCCAGTTATCTGCAGGTTTCGCAACCCCTGTACTCAAGCTCAATCGGGCGATGGCGAAAATACGAGGATCAGATGGCGCCTCATCTTGAAAGGCTGGCGCCGCTGGTCAACAGACTTGGCTACGACTAGACCGCTAGTCGAACGGATGGCGCAAGACGATGGTCTCGGTCCGATCCGGCCCGGTTGAAATAATATCGATCGGGGTTTCGACAATCTCCTCGATCCGATGCAAGTAGGCGCGCGCATTGTCGGGCAGATCTTCGTAGCTCGTTACGCCAACTGTCGATTCTTTCCAACCCGGCAAATCTTCATACACAGGCTCGCAATCAGCATAGTCTTCCGGGACGATCGGCGGCATCGCCCGCTCCTCACCACCGATGCTATATCCAACCGCGACACGTATCGTGTCAATGCCATCGAGCACATCGAGCTTGGTGATACAAAGACCGGACACGCTGTTGATCCAGATTGAGCGCCGCAAGGCCACCGCATCGAACCAGCCGCAACGCCTCGGACGTCCGGTGGTAGCTCCAAACTCAGCGCCAACACGGCCCAGGTGTTCCCCTGTCTCATCAAACAATTCGGTCGGGAATGGTCCGGCGCCGACCCTGGTCGTATAGGCCTTTACGATGCCGAGAACGTAATCGATGTCGCGCGGACCGATGCCGCTGCCGGTAGTGGCGGCACCCGCCGTCGTATTCGACGAGGTGACGAAAGGGTAGGTGCCGTGATCCACGTCCAGCAACGCGCCCTGGGCGCCCTCGAACAGAACGCGGTGACCCTGCCTGTGATGGTATTCCAGCCGTTCGGTAACGTCCTGAACCAGCGGGCCGACGCGTTCGGCCAGCGCCAGCGTATCGTCCAGAACCCTCTGGAAGCTCACCGTCTCCTGGTGATAATAATTTTTCAGCAAAAAGTTGTGCAGATCGAGTACTTCACCGAGTTTTGCGGCGAAGCGTTCACGGTGAAAGAGATCCGATACGCGAACGGCGCGGCGCGCGATCTTGTCTTCGTATGTCGGTCCGATACCACGTCCGGTCGTACCGATCGCCTGCGCGCCGCGCGCCCGCTCCCGGGCTACATCGAGCGCAACGTGGGACTCGAGGATCAAAGGACAGGCCGGGCTCAAACTCAGTCGTTCAGCCACGGGCACGCCACGGGATGTCAGCGTATCGATCTCCGTCATCAGCGCGTCCAGCGAGACGACCACACCATTACCGATCAGGCATTCGACGCCTTCGCGCAGAATGCCGGACGGTATCAGATGTAGTACGGTCTTCTCGCCGTCGATTACCAGCGTGTGCCCGGCGTTGTGGCCGCCCTGGAACCTGACGACTGCGACAGCTCGCTCGGTAAGAAGATCGACGATCTTGCCCTTACCTTCGTCACCCCACTGGGTGCCTATGACAACGACGTTTTTGCTCATGATCCCCAATTGCGCACCCGCCGGCCGATTCTCTGATGAAGCCCATGGTCCACCAGTCAACTGAATCTCGCGAAATACAACAACAGCAGACCCGCGATCATGCTGATCAGACCGGCGCTGCGCAGCGGCCCATCCTCGAGTTGAGACAAGGAAGCCATCATCCTTTTCATCCAGCCGGGATTCGCGAAAGGCATCATCCCCTCAAGGATCAAGACCAGCGCGATCGCGGATAGAAAATCGGTCCAGTCCATCAGCTGCTCCGCTCGATCAGCGTGACGGCAGCCAGCTTATTTCGACGCCCCGCCCCGCGGGTCGTTCAAATAACGGAAAAAGTCGCTATCGGGACCAAGCACCCAAAGATCGCCCGCAAGCCCGAGAGATGATCTGTAGGCATTCAGGCTACGGTAGAACCTGTAGAACTCGGCATCCCGTTCGAAAGCGTCTGCATAGATTGCCGCCGATACCGCGTCGCCCTCACCGCGAACCTTCTGTGCATCCCGATAGGCCTCGGCGATAATAACCGTACGCTCCCGGTCGGCCTCGGACCGAATCCGCTCCGCGTTTTCAGCGCCTTCCGCCCTGAGTTGAGAGGCAATCCGCGCCCGTTCCTGCCGCATGCGATTGAAGACCGAGTCGCTGACCTCATCGGGGAGATCCAGCCGCTTGACGCGTACATCGACGACCTCGATACCCAGTTGTGCGGCGACCTCAGTGGCCTTGGCCATCATGTCATCCATGATTTCACGTCGATCCGCCGTGACAACCTCCCGAACAGTACGCTTGGCGAACTCGGCCCGGATTCCATCCTTGATGATTTCGATCAGTCGATTCGTCGCCCTCAGTTCGTCACCCGACACCGCCCGATAATATTGTCCGGGATCGATAATCCGCCATTTCACATAGAAATCGACCTTGAGATTTTTCTTCTCCAGCGTAAGAAATTCTTCTGTTGGGTTGTTGCGCGTAAGGATTCGATTGTCGTACTTGTTTACGTTATTGACGAACGGAATCTTGAAGTGGAGACCAGGAGCGTAGTCCGTCTTCACAATCTCGCCGAAACGGAATTTGATCGCGAATTGTCGTTGATCGACCGTAAACGCCGCCATCGAGGCCAACATCAGGAGACCGACCAACACCATGATTACCAGCGTATTCTTAGGACTCATCAGCGACTCCTCCTCGAGCGAAGATCATCATTCGATCGTCGAGTCTGGCTATCCGGCCCGCTACCTTCGATGAGTAGCGCTTCGCCAGCCGCTATGTTCCGGTTACTGGAAGGCTGGCGCCTCATGAGTTCTTCGATCGGCAGGTAAAGCAAATTGCCACTGCCTTCCGAGTCGATCATCACCTTGTTTGCCGATCCATAAATGGATTCTATGGTCTCCAGGTAAAGCCTCTGTCGCGTGACCTCCGGCGCTTTCTGATATTCGGTCAGCAAGGATACGAATCGTGCAGCCTCACCCTCCGCGTCGGCAGTCACCCGCGAACGGTAGGCTTCGGCATCCTGAATCTGCCTGATGGCGTTACCACGCGCCCTGGGCAGGATGTCGTTCGCATAGGACTCGGCTTCCAGACCGAGACGAACACCGTCTTCACGCGCCTTGATCGCATCCTGAACGGAGGCCTGAACCTGCGCCGGGAAATTTGCATCCAGCAGGTTGACCGATGTCACCCGCAAGCCAGTCCCATAGTCGTCCAGTGTCGACTGGATCAGCTCCTTGGTTCTCTGGGCGATATCCGCACGACCTTCCGTCAGGGCGAAATCCAGCAACGTCGTTCCGACGATCTCGCGGATAGCGCTTTCGCTGACTTCGGCGAGGGTCTCTTCCGGATCGCGTACTTCAAAAAGAAACCGCGTCGGATCTTCGCGCCGAAACTGAACCACCGTATCGACGACAATAATATTTTCATCCGCTGTCAGCATCCTGGTCGAGTGCTTGTAGCGCTCGACGCGCGAAATATTGACCAGTTCGACCGACTGGATAGGTACGGGGATATGCCAGTGCAATCCCGGCAGCGTCGTCGCGTGATAGGCGCCGAACTGCATGACGACACCCCGCTCCGCATCGTCGACCTTGTAAAGGCCTGACAGACTCCACAGAACCACGACGATCGCTGCGATCACGCCGATACCGGCACCACCGGACGGACCACCGCCTCCGCCCGACTTACCGCCAAATATCCCGGACAGCTTGCGCTGCAGATCGCGGACGACCTTGTCCAGATCGGGGGGTCCTTGCTGACCGCCATTGTTCCAGGGGTTACCGCCGCCTTTCTCGTTCCATGCCATATTATTTGCTCGTTTCGCCCGTGCCAGGAATCAGGCAACGGTTCGCGATTGTAGGAATGTGTCGGGTTTCACACAAGGATATTGTTTCAACCGTTCAGGTTTGAGTCCCGCACGCCGGCACAGGTTCCGGAATCGTCTGTCAGGCAGGGAAATCTCGAGGTTCCAGCCACCCGTCTCGATCACTGCTTCCGAAACAACGGCACCCTCCTCGAACAGAAGTGCGCGAATCCTCGCCTCATCCGGGTCCAGTTGCAGGCTACCCTCAGAAATCTCACCGCATACAGCCTCGCCTACCGCCTCCAGCAATGGCCCGGTACCTGACCCGTCCACGGCGGATAACCACACCTTGCTCACCTTGCCGTGCTCGTTGCGGGCCACATGCGGCGTCTCGTTTACCAGGTCAATCTTGTTGTATACCACGATCTGCGGCACACCGTCGGCGCCGATCTCTTCGAGTACCCGGTTGACCTGATCGATACGATCGCGGCGATTCGGGTCCGCTACATCGACCACATGAAGCAGCAGCGCCGCCTCTTTCGTCTCCTGCAAAGTCGAGCGGAAGGCGGCGACCAGTTCATGCGGCAGATCGCGGATAAAACCTACCGTATCGGCCAGGACGAAACCAGACGATCCCGACAGCTCAACCTTTCTCAAGGTCGGATCCAGGGTAGCGAACAACTGGTCTGCTACCTCGACATCGGCGCCGGTGAGTCGATTAAACAAGGTCGACTTGCCGGCGTTCGTGTAACCCACCAGGGAAATGGTCGGAACCCCTGCTTTATTTCTCGTCCGCCGACCCTGGTCTCTTTGTTTGTGTACCTTTTCAAGCCGGCTGCGTAATTGCCGTATCCGACCACCGATCAGGCGCCGGTCCGTCTCCAGCTGTGTCTCGCCCGGCCCTCTCAGGCCGATACCGCCTTTTTGCCGCTCGAGATGGGTCCAGCCCCGGACCAGCCGGGTCGACAGGTGCCCCAACTGCGCCAACTCAACCTGCAACTTGCCTTCGAAGCTTCTTGCCCGTTGCGCAAAAATATCGAGAATCAGCCCGGCCCGGTCGAGAACCCTGCACTCCAGCGCCGCTTCGAGGTTTCTTTCCTGGCTCGGCGACAGCGCGTGATTAAAGAGCACCAGATCGGCTTTCTCCGCGACAACGACATCGCGCAGCTCATCCAGCTTGCCGGTGCCGATAAAGTATCTCGCGTGGGGCGTTTTTCGGGTACCCGTCACAACGCCGCACACCACGGCGCCGGCCGACGCAGCCAGTTCTTCAAATTCTGCGCTGTGCTCAGCAGGCACCTTCGTGCCGATACCTATGTGGACGAGAATCGCACGCTCGCCGTGGTTGGGGCGTTCGAACAAAAATTACTCCGGGAGAGATTCCCTATTCGTCATCAAACTCGTCGTCTGCGTCATTTTCGTCTTCAGATGGAAGCCGCACGTTCCTGGCCGGCACGATGGTCGAAATGGCATGCTTGTAAACCATCTGGCTCACGCTGTTTTTCAGCAGCACGACGAACTGGTCGAATGACTCGACCTGCCCCTGGAGTTTGATCCCGTTTACCAGGTAAATCGACACGGGAATCTTCTCCCGGCGCAAGGTATTGAGAAAGGGGTCCTGGAGGGTCTGCCCTCTGGCCATCTGCATCTCCTAATTGCTCGACATGTCGTTGTTTTTCTCTGTCTTTCCGACCCGCAGGGCGGGTGGGTAGCAGGATACGCAACCAAGGAGAAATTTTAGCATATACAACGTTCGACGGAACCCCGCAGCGGCTAGCGGAGGTTTCCTAGCCTTTTATTATCTGCAGACAGCAGTCCGTCAGGGCCTCTGCCGGCACCTCGACTAGATGCAGATCGGCTTCATTTCTCATCCATGTCAACTGGCGTTTGGCCAGTTGCCGCGTCGCCACCAGCGCTTTGCGGGTCGCTTCGTCGAGAGCGTCTTCACCATCCAGGTAGCGCCACAGCTGCCGATAGCCCACAGCTCTCATCGACGCGAGATCCGCATTCAGATCACTTCTCGCACGCAAACCCGCCACCTCATCAATCAGGCCGTTCGCAAGCATGCAATGCAACCTTTTCTCGATGCGCCGGTGCAGGGCTTCACGATCAGCCGGCCACAAGCCGATCTTGATATAGCGCCACGGTGTTTCCTCAGGTCGCGCGTCCCGGTGAATCCTCGATATCGGCATCCCTGTAAGGCGAAACACCTCCAGTGCCCGCTGGATGCGCTGCGCATCGTTGGGAGCAATCGATTCGGCCGCTTGCGGATCGAGTTCCCGCAGCTGCTCAGGTGGCGCCGGCCAGCCCTTTTGACGCGCTGCCCCATCTATCGACGCTCGCACATCGGGATCTGCCGAGGGCAGCGATGCGATGCCTTCCTGCAACACCTTGAAATAGAGCATCGAACCGCCCACCAGGACGGGCAGGCGCCCTGCAGCGAGAATGCTTTCTATTTCCCTGCGGGCATCCTCTACAAAGCGACCGGCCGAATAGGTATCGGCGGGTTCGACAATATCGATCAGACGATGCGGACACTCGGCAAGCTGCTCCGGGCCAGGTTTGGCGGTGCCGATGTTCATGCCCTTGTAGACGAGGGCAGAATCGACGCTGACGATGTCGCAAGCCAGGGCACGGTGCAATTCCATTGCCAGTTCCGTCTTGCCAGTTGCCGTCGGTCCCATCAGCAAGACGACGGGCGGCTTGACCTTGTCAGTCATTCACTGGATCGACTAGCGCCCGCGCAGGAAAAGACGATCGAGTTCATCCATGCGCAGTTGGGTCCAGGTCGGCCTGCCGTGATTGCACTGATCGCTTCTTGCGGTGCGTTCCATGTCCCGCAACAGCGCGTTCATCTCCGGCAAAGTCAGGCTGCGATTCGCCGTACCGATCCATGGCAGGCCATGGTGGAAAGAATCTCGTTACTCGAGTCCTCTATTCGCCGGCTGTTGCCCTTTTCGACAAAATCCGAAAGAACATCGCGAACAAGCGCCTCGATGTCTCCGTCTTTCAGCAGCGAAGGCACGGCGCGAACCGAAACCGAACCGGGGCCCTGGCGACGAATTTCGAAACCCAGGCGCTGGAATTCCGATGCCCGGTCTTCCGCCACATCTGCCTCGGAAGTGGACAAGTGGATATGCATCGGCACCAGCAACGGTTGCGAGTAAACCTCACCCTCACCCATCGCCTTCTTGAGCCGCTCATAGACGATCCGCTCATGGGCGGCGTGCATATCCACAAGTACCAGTCCAGTGCGATTCTGAGCCAGGATATAGACACCATGCAGCTGCGCAATGGCTGTTCCCAGCGGCAGTTCATCCGCTCCTTCATCGCGGGGCTCGTCGGGCCGGTGAAGGTCGATGGCCCGGATGCGGCCAATTCCCGAAATGCGGTCAGTGCGGTTGGTTCCGACACACCCAGTCCGATCGCATGCTGGCGTGCCGGCGCAATTCCCAGCGTCGATGATGCCGATGACGGCGCCTGGGAATTCTCGGTGTTGGGATGCGTCTCGGCGAGGGCTCTTTCTACAGTATGAAAAAGAAAACCGTGGATGCTGCGACTGTCTCTGAATCTCACCTCGTACTTGCTCGGATGCGCGTTGACATCGACCGCCGCCGGATCCATCTCCAGGTAGAGGACGTACGCGGGGTGACGGCCGTGATAGAGAACATCGCTGTACCCCGCGCGGATCGCATGACTGACGACCTTGTCCCTTACCAGGCGACCATTCAGAAAGAAATACTGCAGATCGGCCTGGGACCGCGAGAAAGTCGGCAAGCCAAGCCAGCCGCTCAATTCAAGACCGGATGCCGAGTGATTGATACGGACCGCGTTGTCGATAAACTGCCTCCCACAGACCTCGGCGATCCGCCTCTCCATCGCATCCCTGTCCGGCGCAGGTCGCAGATCGAAAATGGGCTTCTGGTTGTGGACGAGGCGAAACGCCACATCGAATCGACTCAATGCCAGGCGCCGGGCAGTTTTTTCAAGGTGGCTGAACTCGGTCCTTTCCGTACGCATGAATTTTCGCCGAGCCGGCGTGTTGTAGAAAAGATCTCTGATTTCTACCGTAGTGCCGGGTGGATGCGCTGCAGGACCGGATTGCGGGTTGCTACCGCCCTCGGTGGCCAGTCGCCATCCTGATTCTTCATCGCAGGTTCTTGAGGTCAGTGACATCCTCGACACGGAAGCCATGCTCGGCAAAGCCTCGCCGCGGAATCCCAGCGTGGCGACCCGTTCGAGATCCTCCAATGTCTGGATCTTGCTGGTGGCGTGCCGTGCCACGGCAAGCGGGAGTTCGTCTGCGGGTATGCCCTTGCCGTCATCGCGAACACGACACAGCCTGAGACCGCCACCCTCGACATCGATCTCGATCCGTCGTGCGCCTGCATCAAGACTGTTTTCAAGCAGTTCCTTGAGCACCGATGCCGGTCGTTCCACGACCTCGCCGGCGGCGATTTGATTGACAAGTTGGGGGGGCAGTTCTCGTATCGACATAGGCGCAAACGAGAATACCGGATTTCAGCATTGAACGCGGCATGAAACCAAAGCCGATCAGATCGGCGGGCCCTCGATTCTTATCAGGATCCGCTCACTGACGGGATGTCGAGGATCTGGCCAATGCGGATTCTGTCGCCCTTGATGCGGTTCTGCTTGCGCAAGCGGCGCAGGCTGACGTTGTATCGGTTGGCGATATCGGACAGCGTGTCGCCCCGGACGATGACATGCTCGACCGGTCCCCTGGGTCGGCCGGCGCCGCCCATCGCCAGCAGCGTTCCCGGTGGGGGATTGTTTATGAAATAGCTGCGCACGCCGTTCATGATGGCGGCCGCCAGGGCATCCTGGTGGCGGGAATTGCGCAGCTGCTTCTCTTCATCGGGATTTGAGATAAACGCGGTTTCAATCAAAACCGACGGGATATCCGGCGACTTGAGCACCAGGAAACCGGCTTTTTGCACTTGCGACTTATGCACTCGTCCAACACGTCCAAGTTCACTCAGGACAGAGTCGGCGACGACCATGCTCGCGTCAATCGATGCTGATTGCGAAAGATCGAGCAAGACTGAGGCCAGTGTATCGTCCTTGTCGTCGAGGCTGACGCCGCCGACCAGATCCGCAGCGTTCTCCTTTGCAGCCAGCCAGCGTGCCGCCTCACTACTGGCGCCACGAGCCGACAGGATATAGACCGAGGATCCCCTGGCCTTTCGGTTCTTGAATGCATCGGCATGAATGGATAGAAACAGGTCCGCACGTTGCTTCCGCGCACGAGCCATGCGTTGCCGGTGTAACAAGTAGTAGTCGCCGTCCCTGACAAGGTAGGCGCGCATCCCGGGTTCCTGGTTTACACGTTTTGCCAGGCGCCTTGCGATCTGTAGCGCGACGTCTTTTTCTCGCACGCCACGCTTGCCACGCGCGCCCGGATCCTTGCCACCGTGTCCGGCATCGATTGCGATCACAATCAGCCGACCGGCCCCACTGGTGCTTTCCTTGACCGGTTGAGGCTTCGCATTGGTCGACTGCGGTTTCGCCATACCGCCTTGCAGATCGATGACGAGCCGATGACTCCAGTCGCCATCAGGCGGAACAAGAAAACTCCTCGCCTCTACCTCGGTGAGCAGATCGAGTACGACACGTGCGTCGCCGTTGTCCCGGTTGGCAATCCTTATGCCGCTGACCGGACCGTCCCCAATCGGTAAACCGGAAGCGCCGGGATCAATGACCGCGTTCTTGAGGTCGATGACGACACGGGCGGGGTTCTTGAGCTGGAACAGGACATGGCTCGCCGGCGCACTGATATCCAGGACGACGCGCGCACCGGTATCGGTTGCCGAGAGTCGCACGCCATCGACCCTGATCGCGGCATCCGCCAGCACCGGGAGGGCGAGAATCATCCCCAGGGCGATTACCACGGTGGCTGTGTGTCTGATAATTTTGTCGGCCATTTGCGCAACTACCGGCACTTTTTAGAGAGTCACTTTAACCACAGGACTCACCTGAAATCAATATTTTTCTTGAAAATTATGATATTAGGGGTGAAAGCTCGACTCGATACTCGGAGCGAGAGGAGCGATTACTCGCCAGACGGAAGACGTGAAATCAGACGCTTGCCGCGATCGGATCCGGCCCTGATGTGAATACGCCGACCCTCGCCTTCATAACTCAGCGTGATCACCAGATCGGCTGGCGGGATGAGATCTCCCGCGCGCTCCGGCCACTCGATCAGGACGATATGATCTTCATCGATCAGATCGCGAAAGCCCAGGAACTCGAGTTCACCCGGGTCGCCGAGACGATAGAGGTCGAGGTGAATAATCTGTTTGCCGGCCAGTGAGTACGGCTCCATCAAGGTGTAGGTCGGACTGCGCACCCGTCCCGTATGCCCCAGGCCATGGAGGAAAGCGCGGACCAGGGAGGTCTTGCCGGCACCCAGTTCTCCTTCCAGAGTCACCAGCAAACGTTTGTTGTCTTGCAGGGCTTCAGCCAGTCGGCGGCCGAAGGCGTCGGTCGCGGTCGACGATTGCAGATATTGGTCCATCGAACCCGGAAGCCCCTGGGAAATCCCCGGGGAGCCCCTAGGAGTTCTCCGGTCTATTCACGCGTCGCCTTATGTGGGGGAAAAGATCCGACGCCAGGAGGCCGCGTTCACCGGCGACGGCAACGGCATCGTCCCCTGCCAGCGCATGCACCAGTACGCCGCAACGAGCCGCCAGGGACAGGTCTCTGCACTGCGCCGCAATGCCGGCAACGACACCGGTCAACACGTCTCCCATGCCGGCAACAGCCATTCCCGGGTTGCCATGATTGCAGATCCAGGTCTCGCCGTCGGGTTGCCGGACAATGGAGCCGGCGCCTTTCAGAACGACAATCGCCTCGAATCGATCGGCGAGCTGGCTGGCCGCTGTCAGTCGATCGGACTGGATATCGGTGGTCGTCACTCCGAGCAATCGCGCGGCCTCGCCCGGATGCGGCGTCAGCACCCAGTCTTGTCTCTTGCGTGGATTCCCGGCCAGCAGATTGAGCGCATCCGCATCGACAACCAGCGGCAGACCGGAATCGAAGGCGATCGCCAGCATGCGCCGCGACCATTCCGTCTTTGCCAGACCGGGGCCGATGGCAATGACGCTGGCACGACCCATCAGGTTTTCGAGATCGGCTTCATCCTCAACGCCTAACGCCATCAGTTCAGGGCGAGCTCCTGTAATTGCCGCAACATGGGCTTGAAGTGTGGCGACGGATACCAGCCCGGCGCCGGAGCGCAGGGCGGATTCTCCAGCGAGTCGAGCCGCGCCGGCCATCCCGGGGCCTCCACCGATGACGAGTACGTGACCACTGAGACCCTTATGCGCATCACGGGGTCTGTCCGGAAGACACTTCCGAATGAGGCCTACCCTGAGACGCCGGGCGCATGCCTCTTCGAGATCGAAGACCTCCTGCGGCGCACCCAATGGGTCGAACACAAGGTCGCCGCTGAGCGCCGGACCGCGACCCGTCAACAGACCGGATTTCAGGCCGACAAAAGTGACGGTCACATCTGCCTCTACGGCAACACCCATCACCCGCCCGGAATCCGCGTTGAGCCCGCTGGGAATGTCTAGTGCGACCACCGGCCTGCCACAGTCGTTGATTGCCCGGACCGCGTCCGCAAATCGACCTTCGACATCCCGGTCCAGCCCGGTGCCAAGCAGGCCGTCGACCACGATCGCGTCGGCCGCTGCCAACACACCGTCCCAGCTTGTGATCGCTCCACCGGCTTCGACATAGTCGCGGTAGGCCGTCGCCGCATCACCCGCCAGTTTCTCCGGATCGACAAGGGCGCAAACTTCAGCTGCCCTGCCCGCCTCAAGCGCCAGCCTCGCAACGACATAGCCATCGCCGGCGTTATTACCCGCGCCGCACAATACCAGCAGACGACCCTCGGGCCAGCGCTCATCGAGCGCATCGAGAGAGGCACGCGCGGCCCTGTTCATCAGCTCATACCCGGGCACACCGATATCCTCGATGATACGTTTGTCCAGCGCCCTGACCTGGGCCGCCGAAAACACCTGTTCCGGTAAGGTCTCCATACTCCGCATTATACTGGGAGCCAACCGATCTCAATTGATCTCCAGCACTTTTCCTCATGACCTCAAACAACTCCGCCACCCCCGACCCGGCTGAACTGGCCTCACGCATCAAGGAATGGGGCCGGGAACTGGGTTTTCAGCAGGTCGGCATTTCGAACGCCAATCTCGAAAAAGACGAGCGTCGACTCGAGCGATGGCTGGAGTTGGGACGTCACGGCGAAATGTCATATATGAGCCGCCACGGAACCCGGCGCAGTCGCCCGCAGGAACTGATACCGGGAACGGTTTCCATCATCTCGGTCCGGCTGGACTACCTCCCGCCGGACGCCACAGATTCCTGGCAAGTCCTGCAAGATGGCGACGCGGCGTTCCTGTCCCGCTATGCGCTGGGTCGCGACTATCACAAGGTCATGCGACAGCGTCTGCAAAAGCTTGCAACACGGATAGAGAATGAAACGGAGACATTTGCTTACAGAGCATTTGTCGACAGCGCGCCGGTACTCGAAAAAGCCATCGCCATGGATGCGGGTCTCGGCTGGATCGGCAAGCACACCAACCTGATCAACAGTAAGGCAGGGTCATGGTTCTTCCTTGGCGAGCTCTATACCGATCTGCCCTTGCCGGCCGACGAGGCAGCAAGTGAGCACTGCGGATCCTGTACGGCCTGCATCGACATTTGTCCCACCAGGGCGATCGTAGCGCCGTGGCAACTGGACGCGAGGCGGTGCATCTCCTACCTGACGATCGAGCTACCAGGCAGCATCCCTGAGGAATTTCGTGTCGCCATCGGCAACCGTATCTATGGCTGCGACGATTGTCAGCTTGTCTGCCCGTGGAACAAGTTTGCGAAGGTTTCCGTTGAAGCGGATTTCGAAGTGCGCCATCGGCTGGACGATATCGGCCTGGTGGAACTGTTTGGCTGGAGCGAGGAAGAATTTCTCGAGCGAACCGCCGGTAACCCGATCCGGCGGATCGGTCACGAACGCTGGTTAAGGAACATCGCGGTCGCCCTGGGTAACACACAGGGCGACGCAGAAAACACGGCAGAGGTCCTGGAAGCCCTCAGATCGCGCCTCGATCATGCGTCGGAGATCGTCCGTGAACACGTGGCCTGGGCCCTGGCCAGGCACGGTAGCGACAACGCGGTCGTGTCAAAGGCTGACGCGAATATTGTCGATAAGACGGGCTCTGCCTAGCCAGGCTGCGGCGACGATCACCAGTTCAACACAACCCGGTTGCGGTCGGGCCAGGGTATGAGCATCGCGAATCTCGAAATACTCGAGCCGGAAATCCGCGTGAGCCAGCTTCTCGACTTCTTGTAACTGAATCTTTTCGAAATCCCGCGAACCATCTTCTACCCTTTGTGCCGCGGCCTTCAGAGACTGGTACAGGATCGGCGCAATCTTTCTCTCCTCAGCGCCGAGGTAGCGATTGCGCGAGCTCATCGCCAGACCGTCGTCCTCTCTGCCGGTGGGACAAGGCACGATCTCCATCGGGAAACACAGATCTGCGGTCATATGCCGGATGACGAGAAGCTGCTGGTAATCCTTTGCGCCGAACACCGCGATATCCGGCCGGACGAGATTGAATAGCTTCGCTACGACTGTGGCGACACCACGGAAATGACCCGGCCTGAATGCGCCACACAGGATGCCCGACATCTCGGGCACCTCGACAAAAGTCGCGGCCTGATCCCCATAAGGGTAAATCTCATCCACTGTCGGCAGGTAAAGCGCGTCCACACCCGCCTCGATCAACAGCGCCCGGTCTTCGTCGCCGGTGCGCGGGTAGGACAGGTAATCCTCCTGCGGTCCGAACTGCAGTGGGTTTACAAAGATGCTCACCACGATCCTTTGGGCGCGCTCGCGGGCCACATCGACAAGCGCGATGTGCCCCTGGTGCAGATTTCCCATGGTCGGAACAAAAGCGACAATATCGCCCGCTGCCTGCCAGCCCGTGACGGCCTCTTTCAACGCGCGCGAGTTGTCGTAGACTTCCATCCTGCCGGTCTAGAAACAGTGTTCCGCTGCGGGATATGAACCGTCTTTTACCGAGGACACATACTGCCTGACCGCATCGAGAGGGCTGTCGGCATCCTGCATATAATTTCGGGCGAAACGGGGTTTCTTTCCTGGCGTGATATCCAGGATATCGTACAGGACGAGAATCTGACCGTCGACGTCGGGGCCGGCACCAATGCCGATCACCGGTACCGACAGCTCGCTTGTAATCGCGGCACCCAGCGCCGACGGTACGCATTCAAGCAGCACGATATCGGCGCCGGCATCCTCAAGCGCTTTCGCATCGCGGATCATCTGGGCGGCTTGTTCATCCTCGCGTCCCTGGACCCTGAACCCACCCAGCTTGTGGATCGATTGCGGCGTCAACCCGATGTGAGCACAGACCGGGATATCCCGCCTCGACAGGAACTCGACGGTCTTTACCTGCAGCATGCCGCCCTCCAGCTTGACCATCTGCGCGCCACCTTCCTGCATTAGCCTGGCGGCGTTCGCGAAGGCTGGCTCGGGCAGCGAATAGCTGCCAAACGGCATATCGACGACCAGCAGGGCCCGGTGCAGGGTCCGTTCGACGCATCGTGTGTGATAGATCATGTCGTCGACAGTGACCGGCACGGTCGTATCGTAGCCGTGGATTACCATGCCCAGCGAATCGCCCACCAGCACAAGATCCACGCCGGCCGCATCGACCAGCACGGCAAAACTCGCGTCGTAGGCCGTCATGCAGGCGATGCGATCGCCTTCTTTCTTCATCTTGTTCAGCGTGGAGATCGTCACCGGTTTCTCGGCGAGCGTCTGCTGCTGAAGATGACTGTACATCGACATCGTGGCAAGCACTCCAATCGGGCTGTTCAGGATGGCCCACCGAGAGCCAAACATCAACGCCGAAACCGCGCTTCGTCTCAGACTTGCATGAGAGGCGCCGGGTTAAAAAACTCACGGGGACTTTCAGAGTTCAGGATCCGATCGAGCAGTTGTTCGTATTCCGAATCATTCTCAATCGGATTGATCGAGGCAGAATTGACGATCAGCAGCGGCGCCTTGTCGTAGGCATGGAAGAACTTCATGTATGCTTCGTTGAGCCGCGTCAGGTAGTCCTCTTCGATCTGTTTCTCGTACTTTATGCCGCGACTCCGAACTCTTTCGATCAGGACTTCCACGGGCGCTTGCAGATAGACGACAAGATCCGGCACCGGCGCATCAATCGCCATTTTCTCGTAGACCTGTTCGTATAGCCGGTATTCGTCCTCTGCAAGCGTCAGCCTGGCAAACAGACGATCCTTCTCCAGCAGAAAATCGGACACGCGTACCGGGGCGAAAAAATCGCTCTGGCGCATCTCCTGGATTTGCCGGGCGCGCTGGAAAAGAAAATACAACTGGGTCGGCAAGGCGGCGCCTACGGGATCGCGATAGAAGCGCTCGAGAAACGGGTTCTCCCCGGCATCCTCAAGCAGGAGTTCGTAGCCCAGGCTTTCGGCCACGCGGCGCGCCAGACTGGTCTTGCCCACGCCGATCGGTCCCTCGATGGTGATGAACTGCAGCGACTTGTCGCTCACTGGATCTCCATGTCCTATGGAACCTCTGATCTATTCATGAACTCGTATCTTGTGTCCAAAATGTCCAGCTTCTGCGTTTCAAATCTTCGCAATAGCCAGCTATTACGTGCGATTCGCGCCTTGCACCCAAAGGGCATTACAAATCTGAACATTTTGGATCACAATCTACTTCGCTCAAAATAAATCAGAGGTTCCCTATATTTTCCTCAGACCCTTCATGCCGAGATGGTCCGCCAGTTCCACGACGGGGGTTCCGTCCGGCAATACCAGTTTCGGTGCGATCTGCGCCAGAGGGTAGACGACAAAGTTCCTCTCTGTCAGCCCCGGATGCGGCAATATCATCTCCGCCGTATCGGAGTGCCGGTTTCCAAAGAGCAGTAGATCGAGATCCAGCGTTCGCGGACCCCAGCGGCCGACGGTTCTGTCGCGATCATGCGCATCTTCGATCTCGTGCAGGCGGCTCAGCAGCTCGCTTGCGGTCAGGCGACTCATCAGGCAAACGACGGCATTGATGTAGTGCGGCTGGTCCGCCGGACCCATGGGTTCGGATTCGTACAGACTTGATCGCGCAGTCAGGCGGCACCCGGCGATCCGGTCCAGGGAGTCGATTGCACCTGCCACCTGTCGCTCGGGGTCCCCCAGGTTGCTGCCAAGACCAACATATGCCGCCACCCACTCCTGCGCCATCGCTTATTCCTGGGGCTTGCGGCGCCGGCGCGGTTTGCGGCGACGTTTGCGAGGCCGCCCTTTATGCGGGTCGACGGCCGCGCGGCGATGATCGGCATCCATCCCCTCAAGCTCGCTCCAGAATTTCGCCGTCGCCGGATCTTCATCCCCCGCTTCGGCGCGCAACTTCAGGAAGTCGAACGCCGCCCTGAATCTGGGGTGCTCGACGATACGCAACGCCCGTCTTCCATGCTGCCGGCGGAAGCGCAGTTGCATCACCATCATCTCTTTCATGGGAATGCCGTAGCGCTTGGGAATGGCCACGTGCGGCTGCTGCCCGCGAAGAACCGTATCCGCCGCTTCGATCAGCGCCTGCAGCGGCGCTTCCCCGGCTTCAGCCAATTCCCTCGCCAACGCCTGCACCGGACCCCACAACAACACGCCAAACAGGAAAAGTGGCGTAACAGGCAAACCCTCAGCGACTCTCTGGTCCGTATTTTCGAGCGACTTGAGTATCAGGGTATTCAGAGTATCTGCCTGGCCTGCTTCCAATGCCTCCTGCGTGGCCGGAAACAGATAGCGAAAGAGATCGTATTCCTGCAGCAATTCGTAGGACCGGACGCCGCGACCCGACAGGAACATCTTGAGACACTCGTCCGACAAGCGCGAAGCAGGCATGTCCACCAGCAGTTCGCCAAGCTCGCGCAGCGGTTTTTCGCTGTCTTCAGCTATGCTGAATTTGAGCTTGGCGGCAAATCGAACTGCTCTAAGCATCCGTACGGGATCTTCCCTGTAGCGATGCTCCGGATTTCCGATCAGCTTCATGACGCCCGAGCGGACATCCTCTACGCCACCGACATAATCCCAGATCGAGAAATCGGCGATGTTGTAATACAGCGCGTTGGCGGTGAAGTCGCGACGCCAGACGTCCTCGTGGATGTCGCCGTACATGTTATCCCGCAGAATCCGGCCACCGGCGTCCTTCGCCGTGTCGTGGCCGTTTTCCTCCTCCGGGTCGGGTGTTCCCCTGAAAGTCGCCACTTCTATGATTTCACGTCCAAAATGAATATGCGCGAGCCTGAACCGTCTGCCGATCAGCCGGCAGTTTCGGAACAGGCGTCGAATATCCTCCGGTCTCGCGTCGGTCGCGATATCGAAATCTTTCGGGTGACGTCCAAGCAACAGATCCCTGACACCTCCGCCGACAAGAAAGGACTGGTATCCGGATTCCTTCAGCCGGTACAAAACCTTGAGTGCGTTTCGGGAGATGTCGGCCCTTGAAACGTTGTGTTCGGGCCTGGGAATGATGACCGGGACGTCGTGTCGGGTCGTGGTCGCGTCTTTCAAGTAGCGTTTTCCGCTTGAGCTAACATTTGCGCGGCGTATAATACCACGCCTCCCGCGGTCGGCAGTCAGTCAGAGACTGGCCACAAGCCGATTTAGCGATCGAGTACTCGATCACGACGCTCCGTTCGTCTAGGGGTAAGGACACTGGCCTCTCACGCCGGTAACAGGGGTTCGAATCCCCTACGGAGCGCCATTTTTATTCTTATTGTCCCCCGAATTGCGCCGGGTCCGACTCATAGCTGCCCGGGAGAGAGCATCGCCTCAATGTCGTCGAATACCCTCTGGTAGTTGGCGGGATCGCTGACTCCCTCCTCGTCGACAAACCGCCCGTTCCAATGGACCCTGTTAGGTGCTTCCACCGTAGACACAAAGTCGATCTGAACCCGCGTTCGCGTTTCTGAACCGCTATGTACAAAAGCACTTGCCGCCACACTCTTGTTGATGGGCGCAAGCAGGAGACGATCGATCGTGACAACGGGCGCCGTCCCGTTCAGGACACCAGCTTCGTAGTCGGCAGTCTCGATGATGTATCCCGCATTTTCCATCACGGCCTGCGTTGCAGCGAATGCCTGTCGCTTCGACGCGGCAAACTCTCTTATCTGCGACACCTCAAACGCTATCGCCTTCCGCGGTGCGATTCTGGTGTCCGTCCGTTGAACGAGCGGTGACGTACTGCACCCTGCGACAAAGAGCAGCACGACAATCGTTCCCGGCAGGAATGCTCTCGTCATCATTGTCCCGCACCCGTTGCTGAGGCGATGGATGAGAGTGCATATCCGTCAACGAACAGGAGTGGGGCACCGAGGATGGAAGCAACCGTCACATTCGTGCGGCGCCATCCGTCTGTTTCCCTGATATCGACGCGGGTGATGTCTTCGGAAAACACTTCGACATCCGCGCCGATGATTGACGTGAGGGTGAGCGCGACGACCTCAAATTCATGCACCTTGCCGCCCTTCACCAGGATACGCACAGTGCCGCCGACTTCTACACGACCCGGGTTCCGGGCAGGTCTGTGTCCGGCCGTCGTCGTAGTCGTGCAGGCGGTCTGGAAGAGGAGCAGGAATAGCCCCAGCACGATCACCATACGGTGTATCCTCGAGTCTGTAGTTTGATGCAACATCCGTCCGTCCCCGCTAGTCATCCCTATCCGTTGTTGTCCCCCGTGCCGATGCCGGGGGATCTCGGTTCTGGTGTGACTACAGGTATACAAGCGCCAGCCCTACAGGAGCCTTACGCGAGGCTTACGGATTAGTTACAGATTCCAACAAATTATTGATTAATGTTATTTATTAGCCAATTAGCGCTATTTCCTACAGTATTTTCTATATATATGTTTTGCTTGCACCATATTGCGTATCGCCGGCGCAGAGGATCTAAAATCATCAATGCCTTTCGAATCTGTCCCAGTGCCCAGAAGTATTGGTGGCGTACTGATCTTGCATCGCTCACCGTCGGTAGCTGGCGTTGCCACAGGCTAAAATACGCACGACGACAACGACTATCCCAAGGCAGTCGGGGACACTGAAAATGCCATCTGAAACTCTGCACCCTCCCTCGGACGATCCTCTCCATTACGCCAGCCTTGCACGCGTCGCCAGCCTGATTAAGGCCAGGGACATCTCGCCGGTCGAACTGACCCGAATGATGCTCGACCGGATCAGCAAAGTGGACAAGGTCCTCAGGAGTTACGCCACCGTGACGTCTGAACGTGCCCTGGATGCGGCGCGCAAAGCTGAAGAGGAAATCTCCTCCGGTAACTACCGTGGTGCGCTTCACGGTATTCCGATTGCGGTAAAGGATCTTTGCTACACGAAGGGAACACGAACCATGGGGGGACTCGCCGTCTTGCGTGATTTCGTGCCGGACTATGACGCGACGGTCGTGTCCCGGCTTGAAGACGCGGGTGCGGTGCTGCTCGGTAAGCTTAATCTGACCGAGGGAGCGATGGCCGGTTATCACCCTGATTTCGATATACCGGTCAATCCCTGGGGAGCGGAGTACTGGTCGGGCGCCTCATCCAGTGGCTCCGGCGTGGCGACGGCAGCCGGTCTGTGTTTTGCTTCGCTGGGATCGGACACCGGTGGCTCGATTCGGTTTCCGTCGATGGCGAACGGGACGGTTGGGCTCAAGCCGACCTATGGCCGCGTCAGCCGTCATGGCGTTCTGCCCCTGGGTGAAACGCTCGATCACATCGGTCCGATGACACGCCGCACAAGCGATGCAGCGATCGTGTTGCAGGCCATCGCCGGACATGATTCGAACGACCCTACTTCGCTGCAATCACCAGTCCCGGACCTGCTGAGTGACCTGGAAGCGGGTGTTGCTGGTTTGCGGATCGGCTTCGATCGCCGCTTTGCCAGTGAGGGCATCCATGCCGGGCTGGCTGCATCGATCGAGCAGGCACTGGAGGTCTTGAAGAGTCTTGGGGCAACCATCATCGACGTGGAAATGCCGGCTGGAACACACGACATCGAGGGCACCTGGTTTGCCATTTGTTCTTCAGAGGCATTCAAGGCGCATGCGGCAACATTTCCATCACGCGCGGATGAGTACGGACCGCACTTCCGTGAGTTTCTCGAAACCGGCGCGGCCGTAACCGAGGACCGGTATGCGGCCGCTACGCAGCAGCGGAATCAGTTCAGCGACCAGTTCGAGGCAGTACTGGCGACGACCGATGCGGTGGTGTGCCCGTCCGGCGGATTTACTTTTCCGGTGCCGCCCGATATTCAATATGGCAATACGGAAGCGTTGCAACCCGTCTTCGATGCCGTGCAAATGTTTTGCACTATTCCGGCGGATTTTGCGGGTACGCCGACACTCACGCTGCCGTGCGGAATCTCGGAAGAGGGACTGCCCTACTCTCTTCAGTTCATGGGTCCGCGTCTGTCCGAGCCGATGTTGTGCCGGATCGGCCATGCTTACGAAGAGGCCACTGCGTGGCATGACCGGCATCCACCGATCTAGCGGTTCAGGGTTGCCCGGAGTCGCTGTCCCTTTCTCGGACAAACCGGGTGAGCAGCGTGTTCAGATGATTGGCGAAAGACTGCCGGTCGCTTTGGCTTAGTGCGGCCGGACCCTCAGTCTGTATGCCGCTGGCGCGCAATGTATCCATGAGATCCCTCATGACCAGGCGCGCCTTGATACTGTCGGCTGAATAGAGCTCACCGCGCGGATTGAGCGCATGCCCACCCTTCTCAATCACTTCCGCCGCCAGTGGAATATCACTGGTAATGACAAGGTCGCCGGCGCCGAGTCTCTTGACTATTTCGTCGTCGGCGACGTCGAAACCGGACGGTACCTGGAGTGTTGTGATGTGGCGAGATGCCGGTACGCGCATGGGTTGATTCGCCACAAGCGTCAGTAGCACACCGACACGTTCGGCCGCTCTGAACAATATCTCCTTGATCACCACGGGGCATGCGTCTGCATCCACCCATATTTTCATTGCCTGGCGCTTCCGCAAGAATGTGTATGCCGCCGCAGCAGCGGTGAATCATGGCTGCTCATTGCGACGCACCGCCCGGTAGGCCTCGATCTGCGGCAGGATAAGCTGCCAACGAGCAAGACTCTCCGGTAACCATTGTTTTTCCCGCTGGTAGTACTCAGGAAACGAGGGGGTGCTAGTGGGGACTTCAATCCAGGGTTGTTTCGTACTGGTGAAAATGTGGATATCGGGTGGCAGGCGGTCAGGTTCGTCCAGCGTACCGACACGGATAAGCCGTGTCACAGGCCCTGCCCCCGCATAGTTGCTCCAAAGAGCGATGCGGCACCTCGGGCAGCGGGAGATTTTCTGCCCCATGCCGCTCTCAGACGGTGTGTCGACGACTTCGGGTTCACCGCTCAGGATGGTCACGCGATCAGCCTCGATCATCGCGTTCAGTGCGAAGGCTGCGCCGCTCTCGCGCTGACACCATCGACAGTGGCAACAATGCACGATCATCGGAGGCGTCTCCATGCGATAGCGGAGATAGTGACAGTCACATCCGCCATCAAGGGGCACGTCAGGAGCAGCTTGATTCATGGTGTCCTCGAATTCCGATTTCGCACGATCCGGCCTAGGGAATTTTACTGCTTTCCTGACACTCGATTTCCTCGTCAGCGTTGACGACGAGCCGCAAGAGCTTTCCAAACTCGGCATTCGTCACATAGCCGCAGGTCCCGGCAAGCCTGTTGCCATTACTCAGACTCACCGAGTAATTGTAGGCGCCATCGGCCTGGGACACCGAGTTGTAAATGGAGCTGTCAGAGCCCGGTGGTACTTCGCCAAACACGACCCGATTGGACGGCAACCGAATAACGGCCTCGTCGATAGTGAACGACGATTCGTTGGCTACCACAATTTCCGGTGAGACCAGGCGATACCCGGCGGTTGCAACGAAGGACAGGCCGATCAGGATCAAGACAAATAGAGCTGTTTTCTTTGCCATCGAGGGACTTCGTCTATCCAATTACAAGACCAGCCCGTCTGTCACAGAAATCGCTAGTGCCACGTTCTGAGGTCATGGGCCGGTATTACTTTTAGTTCCGGGTCTGCCTGCATTAACGCATGAAGTCTTGCAACAACAAGATCGGCTTCAGCACGATCATTGTCAACGATTAGTGAGGACAGCCAAAATTTTCTTTTAAGCTCCCTTGCGGAATCCAGATTCCATACCGCATCGCCAACAAAGAAACGGCGAACACCATCTTTGGCGTTGACAAGAAGACCGACGCTGCCCGGTGTATGACCGGCCAGTCCCACCAGCACAGCGGTGCCGTCTCCATATATATCAAAGCTTCGCGGAAAACCTGCATAGCCGGCCCCCTTCAATTCGTACTCCTTCCACTTTATGTCAGAGGAACCAACCTGGGAGGGAAATATGGAAGGAGGAACACCCGATTTCATGTATGCATACTCCGCAGACGGGACCCATATTTCCAGATCGGGGAAATCAATGACACCACTGACATGATCCCAGTGCGCATGGCTGAGAAAAATACGATTTGCTTGTGGCCAGATGTTCGTCTTGTTGCAGTTGATCGACTACCGGCTCTTCCTTCGCATAGGCCATCAGTGGTTTCAGCCAAAATGGCATATCCTCGGAAAATTGAGCATCTATGTGCCGGCCCAATCCGGTATCAAACAGAAAACTATCGTCCCCGTGTGTGACCAGGGCTGCGCCGTGAACCATCGCAAAACCTCGAAACAGGGAGCCTTGTGCCATTGTGAAAGCTTCTGGTGCTTCAGCGTGCCCTGTTACTAGCAAGTAGAGGTCTACTTCCCCTGAAGCTACGACAGGCGGTGGCAGCTTCACGCCAGCTTCGGTCGCTGGCGGAATGTTTCCTGGAACATTGAAGATCACCAGTGTTGCAATCAGAAGCAATGTCAAAACGATGACTACCATTTTGGTTTTTTTTATTCCATGAGCCCTTTTCCCACGACTATTCTTGGCCTTCATCGTCACTGGACGGCAACGAATCATATGTTGATCTGACGAGATCTGCGCCATACAGCCTTTCCAGGCGTCGTACTACGAAATGGCCCCGGGCAACATTCTGAAAGTGATCGATAAACAGCGTGTTGATCAGCGCGCCACCTGCGGCCCCGATAAGCGGCACGGCCTGAGCGGCAGCCTTTTCCGTAACGGGGATGCTGAAGCGAGCCGCAATTTGGGATATGAGCCTGACGAGCGCTGGCGATCCTTTTGTCGCCGCCCCATGAGTGGCGAAGTGCTTTGTGGCCTCCGAGACGGCCCCTGCCAATGCCGCCCGGATACCGAAATATCCCGTTTCTGCCGCATCATCATCGCTGGCGGTCCCGCCCAGCGCGAATACTTCCAGACAGGCCAGTTGGGGTTCTCGCGAACTGAGTTTTTCTCCTTCGCTGCGCGCGATGTCAGCGATAGATCGAAGAATGATAGTGGTTGAGATTGGCAGCTCTATGGCTAAAGCCGGAAGGCCGAACGCCCCACCAGCCGCGCCACTTATTGCAACAGATGCCTTATGGGTCAGAAGCCAGGCGGGCTGCTGTGTGTCGCCCAATGTCAGAAGTGCAGCATCAAGCGCAGACTCAAGCGACCTGGTCGCAACGTTCAGTATCGTGTCGCTTGCACTTTTGGGAAGTCGCTTCATTCCCCCTTCAACAGGTGCCGCAAGTGAGCTGGCAAATCGAGCGGCAATGCTTGGCTTTTCGAGCAGGAACTTCGCGTTCTGCAACTCGCTGATATGCCCCCTCGAGATGGATTGCGGCATTATTTCTCTTTTGATAGCTAGCGTCCCCATTGTGATCGGCGATTCTGGTGCCGGCATCTTTGCTGCAAGAATAGCTAAACTGCGGATCCGGGGCGTGATTTCCGATTGTCAGCGCAGGATTCCCCGATTGGAATCAGGATGTAGCGATCCAAATCAAGCCGAACCACTGTGGCTCGCCATGGTCCACCTGTTGTAGGCTCGCGCAATTTGCGGGTCGCCGGAGGGGATTCATCTAGGCTGGCGCTCCCAATGACGTCGGTGTGGTCGTGCGCCCATAGACGCAGCACTCAGGAGTCAGCAATGGTTTTTCGAACACCCGGGATCGCCCTTCTGCTCGCCGGCGTTGTCCTTGTTCAGCTCCCGGCCGTATCAGCGGCGGCGGCTGAAGCGGTCAATGCGCCCGGTGGCGTCAGCTACGAGCAGATGGCGGGGAAGACCACGGAGTTGGCGGCGGCGGCTGATGTCGCGGAACTTGCCACTCACCTGCAACGCCTGAAAACGGACAGTGATCTGGACGATGCCGCGCGTGAGAAGCTGCTGCGCTTAACCTTGCTGATCATGGCTGACATCCAGCCGGACGACAATGCGAGAAATACGGTTCGGGCCCTGCGTTCGTATCCATCGAAAACCTATGTATGGAGGGATGAACACGGGCATCGCGAAAAGGAATTGCTCTATGACGTCGCCGCCGCCGCCCGCTTCGCGGAGAAACGATGGAATGAGAACGCATCGTTTCGCAATGCCTCCGCGCAATTGAATACTGGCGGTCACGGTGTCGTCACAGCTTATGTGAATGCGTCAAAAGACGACAGGACTGGTGTCGAAAAGGCGTTTCGCTCAGCGAACCTGTCTGCGCTAGAACGACACAAGGCGGAACTGATCACGAGCATGCGCTCGGGGGATGCGGCTGGACCACTGTCACTGATCGTTGCGAGTCGCCTGGATGATGCGGAGCTTTACCGCGCGGTTCTGGAAAACGCGGATGGCGCGACGGCATTGGATGCGATCGCCGAAATTCAGCTCGTTGCGGCGGATACCGTCGCTTTGTCCCTGCTTGAGATTGCAGCGGCCCGACCGGATATTCGCTCGGCTGCCCTGCTGGCGATCGGTCGCCAGGTCAATCGATCGCCGGCGGCCGAGGATGTTCTGTTCTCGAAGCTCGGCCACGAGGGCGGCGCAAGCGCCGCAGCCGCCCTTGCACGGACAGCGGATCCCGCAGTCGTTGATCGACTCGCACAGGTTCTGAATAACGACTCAGCAGAGATGGAACGCCGGCATGCACTGCTTGGCCTGCGGCTGGCGCCGGGTGAGCGCGCGACCCGACATCTTAGAATGTTTGAGTCCGACCCCAGATCACCACAAGAGCTCGTGAAGGAGGTCAGGTGATGCGTTGCTCAAGACTCTGCCCGGCGCTCGTCGCGGTATGCCTCGGACTCGGCACGCAGTCGGCAATAGCCGCCTGCGTCTTCGACCAGTTCGGAACAATCACCAACCCGAATGATCCCAGCTGCCGGGATGTGCAACTGCGTTATACGCGATCAGACAACAGCGGGAACAACATTGCCCTGGGCTACGGCGTCCCGTTTCCGGTCGATTCCCTGACGCCGGTCGACGGTTTTCGCAGCTACCAGAGCCTGCTGGATCAGCACACCGCGCTGGATGTGGGGAACGACACGGTAGAGGGAAGTATCGTCGGGCAGACCGTGTCAGGTCAGGACATCCGGGCCTATGCGATCGGCGATCCGGACAACAGGACTGTGGACGGCGGTGTCGAACCCGCCGTGATGATCGTGGGCGGCACCCACGCACGCGAATGGCAATCGCCGGAAGCGGTAACCGAAGCCTTCGAGTTACTCGTGGAAGCCCAGGACGACGCAGGGATAGGGCAGTACCTGAGCGAAAACCTCAACATGATCATCCTGCCGGTTTTCAATATCGACGGTTTCCTGATCACACAGAAGTATCCCGACCGAACGACGGCGGATGTCGGGCAGCCACGTGACGGCCGTATGCGTCGCAAGAACCGGCGCGACCCGACAACCGGGATGGCGATCGACGATGACATCGTGCGACCGCCGACAATTTCTTTGGCGTAGACCTGAACCGCAACAATCCCAATGGATGGGGGCAAAACGGCGGTTCCAGCCTGGACCCCGTCAGTCTTGTTTACCGCGCAACATCACCCCAGACTGAACCCGAGATCCAGGCACTGGTCGCCGCGTCCGGTCTTGGGCCGACGAACCGGCTGCGGCTGTATAGCGATGTGCACTCTTTCTCCCAGATTTATTTCACGCCGATGACCGGCAATGCGCGCCGCGATGCGATCACGCAAAGCCTGGTGGACAGGATGCGGGCCGTGTTGGGTAACAAGTACCGCTGGGGCCCTGATCAGAGCAGCGGTATCGGGCTGACATCGGACTATTTTGCGCGCACCTTCCAGATACCCGCCTGGACGCTTGAGACGGAACCACTAACCGGCGGTCTCGATTACGGCGGCACAGGCGTCAGCCATAGCGGATTTATTCTTCCCAACAACCAGGTCGCCCGCATGCGAACCGAGATCTCGCAGATGCTGCTGGCCGGTGTCTATCGGCAGACGGATCTGCCCAGGTTGCAGGCGGTCGAGATCAGGGACAGTGAAACAGGTGAGCTCAGATTCAGTGCACAGTGGTCGACGACGGTAGGCGAGACGAGAACGCTCAGCAGAGACACCAACCTGGGGTTGGTTCCCGGTCGCGACTACGAACTCTGGCTGGCCTTCAACAAGCCCATGCGGTGGCGTAACGACGCTGGTGACCTGATCAACTATCCGGGTCAGTCCGTGCCCATATTCCCGGTGATCACGCTCGAGTTCCCGTCACAGGATGTCAGCGCAGATGTCAGCATCGCCGGGAGCGCGCTCAACTGGCTGGATGCACCCGGCATCGGCGGCACGGGCTACCACCGATACAGGGACGATGCCATCGCCACCACATTTACCGTTCCTACAGGTCTCCCCACCAACGGTTCGATCGGCGCGGTGCTAAAGGTCGGGGCGGAGGACATGACGCAATCGCTGCTGGACGCAGACCCGGGTACCCGTGTGGACTGGTCAAGCGGTCACTGGACCGGCTATGAAGACACTGAGCTTGTGGCAGGCGACAGCGGCGGCTTCGACTGCAATTTCGTGACCTTTGTTACGGCTGACCAGTCGTCTGCCCCCACTCAGGATGAACCCTGTCGGGCGTTGGTGGTGACACCCCCTCCTCCGCCCAACCCCAATCCCACGGGGGGCGGCGGTGGTGGTGGTGGCGGCAGCAGTCTATGGCTGCTGCCCTTGCTGGCGATCATTGGCAGATGGGGCCGCGCGAGGATGTTGTCGGATTCCTGACTTGCTAGCGCCTGCCGATGCCGGCGGCTAGCATGGTGGGGATGCCGACGGATCCGAACCCGCTGAAACCTGCAGGCCTGCTACGCAGGATCGCAGCGATGACCTATGACACGCTGCTTTTGCTGGCAATCCTGATGGTGGCGGGATTCGTGACGCTGATATTTACCCATGGCGAGGCAGTCGCAGTAGGTAACTATTGGTTTCGCGCCTTATTATGGTTGCTCGCCCTCGCCTATTTTTGTGGTTCATGGGTACGTGGCGGCAAAACCATCGGCATGAAAGCCTGGCGGCTGCAGGTGACAAAGTGGGATGGCGCCTCATTGGATGGCCACACCGCGGTGCTGCGTTTTGTCGCGGCATTGCTGTCCTGGGCGGTGATCGGCCTTGGATTCCTGTGGGTCCTTATCGATCCGGAAAAACGCGCCTGGCATGACCGATTGTCGGGCACACGAATCGTGATAACGCCAAAGCGTTAGTTGCTAACGCTCCCTGAAGATGCCGATCCCGGAAACAAGGCCAAGAAGCGCGACCGGAATCCACGCGGTAACGACTGCCGGAATCTCGTAAACCGCCGAGGTGTTCGCCAACGCGCCATTCGCGAGGTAGTAAAGGATGCCGATGACCATGCCGATTACCAGCCGGATACCGTTACCGCTGGTACGTATGGAACCAAAAACGAAGGGCAGCCCCAGCAAGACCATGAACGGAACAGCCGCGACATTGGCCGTCCGGTTCCAAAGCGCCATCTCGTACTTGATCGTATCCAGGTCATTGCTCTTGAGATACCTCACGTAGTCCCATAGATCGAAAACCGACAAGCTCTCCGGTTGCACCACCGATACCTCCAGAACATCCGATTCCAGGTTGGTCTCAAGGATGTATTCGTCCCTCTCCTCGACCCTGGCAACGACGCCATCTACCCTTGTCGCCCGGTAGTCGTTTAGCTGCCACGTCGTGTCTCCAAGGCGGACCGCGGTCCTGGCGCGACCGATGGTAAGCAATTGTCCGCTGTCATCAAAGTCAAAGGTAAAAATACCCGCCAGGTGCTTGCCGTCCTGCACCTGGAGAATATTGAGGATACGCGGCCCGTCGCGCAGCCAGACACCCGCCAGATCGCTGACGCCCGGCTTATCTTCTTTTAGCTGCGCCTTGTGCGACCGAGCGAACTGTTCGGCCGGGGGTGCGACGAATTCGCCGATCAATGTAGCAAAAGCCGCCAGCATGATCCCGGTTATCAGACCGATCCTCGCGAACCGCCAAATGCCGACACCCGCTGCCCGGATGGCGATCAGTTCGCTGTGGTTAGCCAGGCTACCGAGTCCGAGCATGGTGCCCAGCAAGACCGAGATCGGAAAGATCTCGAAGGCGATACTGGGCAACAGGAGCATGGTGACAAAAAAAGCATCGCCGATGCCGAAAGCACCCTCGCCGATCTCGTCCAGTTGATCGACCAGGTTGACGAAGGCGGACTGGGCCAGCAAGACCAGCAAGACAATCCCCGTCACGCGGATAATGGTGGCGGACAGATAGCGATCGATAATTCTCATTCCGCCACTCTGGTCGCCCTCGCGGCCACCCTGCGACGAAACGGTTTCCAGCCGGTTTGCAAGGCCAGCAGGATTACGGCGACTACCAGCACCACGGTATGCACCCACCACATGCCCGCCCACACGGGTAGCGTCTCGTTTTCTATGAAACTGCGCCCGACGCCCAGCAGACTGCTGTAAACGACATAGAACAGGATCGCGAGCCCCATGCGGTCAAATTGGCTGCCCCTGGAATTACTGCGTGACAGGGGCATCGCGATCATCGCGAGCAATAGCAGTGAGATTGGCGCCGAAAGGCGCCAGTGCAGCTCCGCCTTGTCGCTGATGTCTTGTGACAAAAGCAGCTCGACGGTAGACGCCGTTTCGGGTTCCGGTGGAAACTCGTCGGCCGCCGGCAGGACGATGGGGATGCCATGTTCAACAAAACTCAGCAAGTAGAAATCGAGCGTACCCGGCACACCGACATAGCGCCGGCCGTTGTGCAGAATCAGTTCGCGCCGGCTGCCGTCATCGGAGAGACGTTGCTCGCCGGTTTCCGCGATCACTACCTCGACCTGGTCACCACTTCTGCGCTGAATAAAGACGTTGCTAAAAACGCCGTCATCGTCCGCCTTCTGGGCATAGAAGACGAGTTTCCCGTTTGGCGTACTGCGAAACCGGCCCGGTACGAGGGCGGCCGATTTTAGCTGGCGCTTGGCCTCGACCTTGACCCGGTGCGACTGCAAGGTCACCCAGGGACTGACCTCGAATGACAGCCACGCGACGATCGCAGCGACCAGACCGGCTATCAACATCACCGGACGCATCAATTGCAAGGGGCTGATACCGCATGCAGCCAGGGCCGTCATCTCGCTGTCGCGATACAGCCGCCCCATTGCCATGACGACGGCAAAAAACAAGGCCAGTGGCAACAGGACCGTCAGATATTCGAGCGAACTGAGCCACAGAAGCTCGAACACCGCGTCTTTTGTCAGGCGCTCGGCAGCTGCCCGGCTAAGGACACGGGCGAACTGATTGCCGATGAGAATCAGCAACAACACGAAGGTCACACCCAGGCAGGTTTTGCCAATCTCGCGGATGACATATCGGTCGACGATGCGGCTCATATGGCTTGGCGTCCTCGCTTTCGCCAGGTCTCCCAAAATCGGCTAGAATTCCGTTCTTTGCGAGCCACAACATATCCCCACACAGTCAGGCCGGACGGAATTCCGTCTCTGGGCGCCTAAGTTAGATCAGAATAGGGATGGTCTCAAACGGGCGCGCTTAATTCACGACAGGGAATGTTACCTTTTAGGAGTCGTCGATGGAGTTTTTTACCCGCAGCGGAGTCCCTTCCAGGCACAAGACCGGATGCGCCATTCTCGGGATATTTGACGGAGACGGATACTCCGGCCCCGGTGATCACTTCGACAAAGTAAGCGGTGGGCTTCTCAGTTCGCTAAAGAAACAAGGCGATCTGCCCGTAAAACCCGGGCAAACACTGCTGGTGCAGAATCCGGCCGGCCTGGCCTGCAAGAGGCTGTTGCTTATTGGCTGCGGCAAACGTAAGAATTTCAACATAGGGGCGTTCAAAAGCGCGATCTCGCTATCAATTTCCCGCCTGGGTGCACTCGGCGCCAGCGACGCGATTTGTTATATGGCGCCGGAGGATGCTGATGCATACACGAAGACCCGCCATGCGGTAGAGGCGGTTGAGTCGGCGCTGTACCGCTTTGACGAAATGAAGAGTGGCAAGAAAGAACCCCCACCCCGCCTGAAGAAATTCGGCATTGCCCTGGCGGATGCCAGCGGACGGAAACGCGCGGCGACGGCCATTGCACATGCCAGCGCAATCGCCAGGGGACAAGCGGCGGCAAGGACCCTCGCCAACCTGCCCGCCAACAAGTGCACACCAAGTCATCTCGCCGCCTATGCCCGAAAATTGGCAGCTGGCAACAGCCGACTGAAGGCGACCATCCTCGGCGAAGCCGAAATGAGAAAACTCCGGATGGGTGCTCTGTTGTCTGTCACCGCGGGCGCCAAAGAACCGGCGAAACTAATCGTACTGCAATACCGCGGCGCCAAACGCAAGGCCCCGATCGCACTGGTCGGTAAAGGCGTCACGTTCGATACCGGCGGTATTTCGCTCAAGCCCCCCCAGGCGATGGACGAAATGAAATTCGACATGGGCGGCGCGGCCGGAGTGCTCGGCGCCATGACGGCGATCGCGGAGATAAAGCCTGATATCAACGTCGTCGCCGTTGTGCCTGCCTGTGAGAATATGCCCGGCAGCCAGGCGACGCGTCCAGGCGATATCGTACGTAGCATGTCAGGCAAGACCATCGAAATTCTCAATACCGATGCCGAAGGCCGACTCATACTGTGCGACGCGCTGACCTATGCAAGGAAGTTCAGGCCAGCGGCAATAATCGATGTGGCGACGCTCACCGGTGCCTGTGTGATTGCGCTCGGACACCATCTCACCGGGGTAATGAGCAAGAGTGATTCCCTCGCGCAGGAAATAATTGAGGCGGGTAAATCGGCCCATGACGAGGCCTGGCGACTGCCCGTGACCGAGATATACAACCGTGATCTGAAGAGCAATTTTGCGGATATCCCGAATGTCATGGGCCGCGAAGGCGGGGCAATCACCGCGGCCTGCTTTCTTTCCCGCTTTACGGAAGGACTGGAGTGGGCGCACCTGGACATAGCGGGCACGGCATGGAAGTCGGGTACTGCAAAGGGCGCTACGGGTCGGCCAGTACCATTGCTGGTCCAGTTTCTGCTCGGACGCGCCGGCATTCGTTAGGGCGCCCGACACGAAAAATGACTCGAATAGATTTCTACGTTCTGAAGACCGGGTCGGCGCGCCAGCGATCGGTTTTCGCGTGCCGCCTCGCCGAGAAAGCGCTCGGCCTGGGTCACAAGATCTATCTTCATACCGAGTCGAACAGCGCTACAAGCCAGCTCAATGATCTTCTGTGGACCTTTCGTGACGGTAGTTTTGTGCCACATCTTCCTTTGGATCATTCACCCGAGCAGGATTCCGATGACGGCACGCCGATTCACATAGGGCATGATACGGAACCCGGCGACCACTCCGATCTGCTGATCAACATGGCGGATGAAGTACCATTGTTCTTCAGCCGCTTCGACCGTGTTGCAGAAATCGTGGCGGCGGATAGCAGGGATAACGCACGCGATCGCTTCCGCTTCTACAGGGACCGTGGCTATGCCCTGGAGACGCATACTCTTTGAGGAAATCGATGTGACCGGGCGAGGCGAAACACCCATAGCACCACCGGTTCTTAGTGAAATCGCCAAGAATGTGTCGGAGAGCGCCGTCCCGATCCTTCGGGACATCGTCAGGGAACCTGCGCGCGGGCTGAGCGAAGACGATCTCACGGCCCTGCAAACCGAACTGACAGCTTTGACGCGGGATGTCGCCGAACGGCTGGTTGGCGGCACCTTGCGCGATATGGAAGCAGCGCTCTACGAGCAGCTCGACGGCCGCTTGCGAGATGAGCTTCCCGCGCTGATTGAGAAGGTGTTGCAGGAACATCTCGATCGAAACGGCTGATCGTGGCTTTTAGGGAGCCTCTGATTTGTTCTGAGCGAAGTAGATTGTGATCTAAAATGTTCAGATTCAAGGCGCGAATCGCACGTAATAGCTGGCTATTGCGAAGATTTGCAACGCAGAAGCTGGGCATTTTGGATCGCAAGATACGAGTTCACGAATAGGTCAGAGGCTCCATACAGCCCTCCCGGCGACACCTCTGAGTCAGGCTTCGCTATAATCGCCCGCCGACATCCCCAAGCCTGAGAAATACCTGCGAGAACCCCCATGGAGAAGACCTACAACCCGAGTTCGATCGAGACCCGACTCTACGAATTCTGGGAGCGCGGTGACTTCTTCGCTCCCTCCGGGAAAGGTGAACCCTATTGCATCATGATCCCGCCACCGAATGTGACGGGCACCCTGCACATGGGGCACGCCTTCCAGGACACCATCATGGACGCCCTGATCCGGCTGAATCGCATGCGTGGCAAGGACACACTTTGGCAAACAGGCATGGATCACGCCGGCATCGCGACGCAAATGGTTGTAGAGCGGCAGCTCAATGCCGCTGGCAAGTCCCGCACCGAGATAGGCAGGGAAGCATTCGTCGATAGCGTCTGGAACTGGAAAAAGGAATCGGGCGGGACCATCTCTACGCAACTGCGGCGTCTCGGCGCCTCGGTGGACTGGAGCCGTGAGCGCTTCACGATGGACGACGATCTGTCGAATGCGGTTACCGAGGTCTTTGTCCGTCTGCATGAAGAGGGGCTGATTTACCGCGGCAAGCGACTCGTCAACTGGGACCCCGTCTTGCACACCGCCTTGTCGGATCTCGAAGTCCTGTCGGAGGAAGAGGACGGTCACCTGTGGCACCTGCGCTATCCGCTGGCCGACTCGGAAGATTTCCTGGTGGTGGCCACCACGCGTCCGGAAACGATGCTTGGCGATACCGCCGTCGCCGTCAGCCCGGATGACAAGCGTTACCGGCATCTGATAGGCCGGATGGTCGATCTTCCCCTGACCGGCCGAAGTATCCCTGTCATCGCAGACGATTATGTCGATCCGGAATTTGGCAGCGGGTGTGTAAAGATTACACCGGCGCATGATTTCAATGATTACGAGGTCGGCGAGCGGCACGATCTGGAAAAAATCAACCTTTTCGACATCAACGCCTGTCTCAACGACAACGCTCCCGACAACTATCGCGGACTGGATCGATTCGAGGCGAGAAAGCGCATTGTCGAAGATCTGGAGGCGCTCGGTCTGATCGAGAAAACAGAGGCTCACAAGCTGATGGTGCCCAGGGGTGATCGCAGCGGAGCAGTGGTAGAACCTTACCTGACCGATCAGTGGTATGTGAAGACCGGTCCCCTGGCGGAACCGGCGATCCGCGCGGTGGAAGATGGAACGATCCGATTCGTTCCGGACAACTGGTCGAAAACGTATTTCGAATGGATGAGGAATATCCAGGACTGGTGTATCAGCCGCCAGCTCTGGTGGGGACACAGGATCCCGGCGTGGTACGACGAGGATGGAAACGTCTTTGTAGCGAGCGACAAAGACGCGGCGCAGAAGAAAGCACAAGCATATCATGGCCATGAAGTGTCGCTGGTACAGGACGAGGATGTCCTTGATACCTGGTTCTCCTCGGCGTTGTGGCCTTTTTCGACGCTCGGCTGGCCAGAGCAGACACGTGAGCTCGATACTTACTATCCGACCGCCGTTCTGGTCACCGGCTTCGACATTATCTTCTTCTGGATCGCCAGGATGATCATGATGGGTCTCAAGTTCATGGGCGGCCCGCCGTTTGCGGAAGTTTACGTACATGGCCTGATCCGCGATCAGGACGGCCAGAAGATGTCCAAGTCCAAGGGAAATGTGCTCGACCCACTTGACCTGATCGACGGCATCGACCTCGACAGCCTGGTCAGGAAACGGACAACGGGGATGATGCAGCCACATCTCGCGGAACGTATCGAGAAAAGCACTCGGCGCCACTTCCCCGACGGCATACCGGCCTTCGGTACCGACGCGATCAGGTTTACCTTCGCCGCCATCGCGACCACCGGCCGGGACCTGCGATTCGACCTGGGACGTGCCGAGGGATACCGTAATTTTTGTAACAAGATCTGGAATGCATCGCGCTATGTCCTGATGAACACTGAAGACCACGACTGCGGTGCCGGGAGCGATCAAGACAGCATATCGTTCAGCCTTGCGGACAAGTGGATCAGGTCCCGTTTGGGGAAGGCCATCAGGGACACGGAGTCGGCCTTCCACAGCTATCGTCTCGATCTCGTTGCCAGGACCCTTTACGAATTCACGTGGAACGAGTTCTGCGACTGGTATCTCGAACTATCGAAACCGATCCTGCAGTCCGACGACAGCTCTGAAGCGGAGAAAAGGGGCACAAGGCGAACCCTGGTCGAGGTACTGGAGTGTCTGCTTCGTCTGCTGCATCCCATCATGCCGTTCATAACCGAGGAGATCTGGCAGCGCGTCGGGCCCCTGGCCGGTGTTAAAGGCCCCACGGTGATGCTCCAGCCCTACCCTGCTCAAAAGGACTACCCGGCCGATCCGCAATCGGAGCAGGAGCTCGATTGGGTGCGGGGTTTTGTGATCGGCATTCGCCAGATCAAGGGAGAAATGAATATCCCGCCCGGCCGGGTTTTGCCGGTTGTCTTGCAAGGCGCTGGCAAGACGGATATCCAGTGGCTGGCAAAACACCAGCGGCTGCTCGAGCGGCTGGCGCGTCTTGAGTCAGTCACGGTGTTGGGCGAGGATGAGCCAGCGCCTCCCGCGGCCACGGCCTTGCTTGGCGAGATGAGGATTCTCGTGCCGATGGCAGGATTGATAGATGTCAACGCCGAAATAGCGCGGCTGACGCGTCAGCGTGATAAGTTGAAATCGGAACTGGATCGTTGCACAAAAAAACTGGCTAATGAAAACTTCGTGAACAACGCTCCTGCAGCAGTGGTCGAAAAGGAACGGGCGCGCATCGGGGAATTCAGCAAGTCGATGGAGCAACTGGACGATCAGTTACAGGTCATCGAAGCCCTGGGCGCCTAGGGGCGAACGGAGGACAACCGCCATCGTACAGTCAAGCAAAATCCAGGCCGGCGAGGCCGCGCGCGTCGAGGCGCTGGCGCGACTGGACAGAGCCATTGATGCCCTCGATCAGATCATCCTCGGCAAGACGATTCAGATTCGCTTGTGTATCGCCTGCATTGTCGCAGGGGGACATCTGCTGATCGAAGACATCCCAGGTGTTGGCAAGACAACACTGGCTCATGCGCTGGCCCGTATCCTGGGCCTCAGCTATCAACGGATTCAGTTTACCAGCGATCTCTTGCCCGCCGATATCACGGGCGTGTCTGTTTATGACCGGGAACAGGCGAATTTCCGTTTCCATCCGGGTCCTGTTTTTGCACAGCTGGTGCTGGCTGACGAAGTCAATCGCGCGACACCGAAAACCCAAAGCGCCTTGTTGGAAGCGATGGAGGAAGGACAGGTTACCGCCGATGGAGAGACGCACCTGCTGCCGCGCCCGTTCTTTGTCGTGGCAACCCAGAACCCGACATACCAGATCGGAACCTTCCCATTGCCGGAGTCCCAGCTGGACAGATTCCTGATGAGGATCCGCCTCGGCTACCCCGGCCAGGTTCTCGAAAGGGAGTTGCTGAAGGGAGACAACCGTCGCGACATGTTATCGCGTGCGGAACCTGCAGTATCACCGGAGCTGATTCTTCGTTTGCACAAGGACGTTATCTCCGTTTTCACTTCCGATGCCGTGCTGGACTACCTGCAGGCGATCGTCCGGTTCACGCGCGAACACCCGGAACTGGAATCCGGCCTGTCACCACGAGCGGCCATCGCATTGATGCGCGCGGCACAGGCCTGGGCGCTGATTCACCATCGCAACGCGGTAGTGCCCGAAGATGTGCAGGCAATATTGCCCTCCGTGGTCGGGCATCGGTTGCAAGCCAGCCATGAGGTGACGCACAAGAATGCCGACCAGATCAGTGAGGAGTTGTTGACCGACGTCCCCATCCCCTGATGCGAAAACTGATCGCCCTGATACCGCGTCCGATCGCCTACCTGAGGCGTCACCTGGAAGCATGGGCACGCCGCAGACAAGGCACCGACCCCGATCCGGTCACCCTCAAAAGCAGACGCACCTATATCATCCCGACCGCCCTTGGCATCGGCTATGGGCTGGTGTTGCTGGCCATGCTGATGGCTTCGATGAATTACAACAACAGCATGGGGTTTGCACTGACCTTTACGCTGGCCGGTCTGGGTCTTGTCGCCATGCACTGGTGTCATCAGAACCTGACGGGGCTGATCATCAGGGGGATCCGGATAGAGCCGACTTTCGCCGGTCAGCCGGCGATGCTCGAATTGTCCCTGGATAACACCTCGTCCAGCGAACGCTACGAAATAGCCGTTGCCTGTGGCGCAAACATGGTACCGACAGTCGATCTCGAGTCCGGGTCGATAACCGGGGTGTGCATCAACTTGCCGACCGACAAGCGCGGTTTGTTCTTCGTCGAGCGTATCGGTATTTCCACGCGTTTCCCCTTTGGCCTGTTCCGCAGCTGGACATGGCTGCATCCGGCTGTCAGCGGTATCGTCTACCCGGCGCCCGCGATCAGAGGAGCGTCGCCACCGCCGGATAACACCGACACAGGGGGTGCTCAGGATGACCGGAAAGGCGAAGACGACTTTGCCGGGCTGAGGGATTTTCATCGCGGTGATTCGCCCAGGCACATTGCATGGAAGGCGATGGCAAAAGGCGGTGAATTACTGGTCAAACAGTTTGCCGGCACCGACGTCACTACCCATTGGCTCGACTGGGACAAGGCACAGGAAAAGGATATTGAAGCGCGTCTGTCGCGCTTGTGTCGCTGGGTCGTCGATGCCCATGCCCAGGGTCATGCTTACGGTCTCAAGATTCCGGGGGCGGAATTTCCGCCAGCCATCGGTCACAGTCACCGACACCATTGCCTGATGTCGCTGGCTGTTTTCTCAGGCGAACACCACAATCATGACTGAACGTCCACCCGATTTCGCTCGCATGGGCTGGGTAACAACTGCCCTGTTTGTCAGCGTGGCGCCGCACCTGGCGAGAATCCCGGCCTGGGTCACCATACTGACAGTCGTTTGCATGGCATGGCGACTGGCGGCTGCGGCACAGGAGTGGCCGGAACCCATGCGCGCGCTGCGGCTTGCGATGGCGGTCACTGCATTTGGTGGAGTCGTTGCCAGTTACGGCACAATCAACGGTGTCGAGGCCGGAAGTGCCTTGCTGATCGTCATGATGGATATGAAACTGCTCGAGACCTGGCGTCGCAGAGACTTCCAGGTACTGATGTTTATCAGCTACTTTCTCATCCTGGCGCAACTTCTTTTCGAACCCGGCATGTGGACCCTGCCGTGGATGGTCTGCGCGGTCTGGCTTTCCACCACGGCGCTGTTGCAGTCCGTGCGCGTGAATTCTCCCTTGCCGACGGCCACGGCAGCAAAACTGGTTGGCAAGATGCTGGCCCTGTCACTACCCATCATGGCGGCCTTGTTCGTCCTCTTTCCCAGGGTGCCCGGTCCTTTCTGGGCGATGCCGACACGATCGGGATCTGCGACATCGGGACTTAGTGAGGAAATGTCCCCCGGCGCCATCAACTCGCTAAGCCTCTCCGATGCGGTGGCCTTCAGGGTCAGCTTCCGCGATGCCGTGCCGACACCCGGCCACCGTTACTGGCGCGGTCCGGTGTTGCACCATTTCGACGGCGTGACCTGGAGCGAGCCCGGTCGCATCCCCTCGCAGACCATGAACGTTCGCCCGGTGGGCACCGCGATCGACTACCGCATCACCATGGAAGCCAGCGACCGTCACTGGTTGCTTGCGCTCGATTTTCCCTACAGCTGGACCGCACCCCGATCTTTTGTCAGCTTTGACTTCCAGCTCCTTTCGCGTCTGCCGATAGACCAGCTCGCCGCCTATGACGTCGTCTCGTATCCGGATGCGATCGCCGAGCCGGAACTCCTCCAGCGGGCGCGTCGATGGGACCTTCAGTTGCCGGGCGGGCGCAACCCGAAAACAATTGCCCTTGCCGCCGAACTGAGAGCGCGTTACAACAATGACCGGCAACTGATCGATGCAGTTCTCGATCGTTTCACCAACGAGGAGTTTGTCTATACGCTGCGTCCGCCCGCACTGACCGGTGCAAATCCCGTCGATGGATTCCTGTTCGGCACCCGGCGTGGATTTTGCGAGCACTTTGCCTCCGCCTTCACCACCCTGATGCGTGCCGCCGGCGTCCCGGCACGCGTGGTGACCGGCTACCAGGGCGGCGAACTCAACTGGGTCGATCAGAAAATGACGGTGCGCCAGTCCGATGCTCATGCCTGGTCCGAAGTCTGGTTGCCCGGCGAAGGCTGGACGCGTGTCGATCCCACGGCGGCCGTTGCTCCGGATCGAATCGAGCTGGGTCTGGCCGGTGCCCTGCCCGACAGTGAACTGGTGCCGGGTCGCTTCCTGCGCTCCCTGCCCATGCTCGAAAGCCTGCGACAGCGGTGGGATGCGATGGACGCTGCCTGGAACGAATGGATCCTCGGCTACGGCCCCGATCAGCAAATGGCAATGCTCAGATCCTTCGGCATCGGCAACCCGGACTGGCGGCAACTGACCGCGGTCATGGGCATCGTTCTTGCCGTGCTGCTCGCCGGACTCACCGCCTGGTTTGCCTGGCAGTACCGCCCGCCCAGACAGGAGGAAGCGCGGCGGCTCTACGACTCGTTTGTACGCAAACTGGCAAGGAAACACATCGATCGCCGTCTCTCCGAAGGGCCGCTGGACTTCGCCCGCAGAGCGGAGGCGAAGTACCCTGCGCTGGGACCCGGGATAAGGGGCGTGACACGCAGCTATGTCCGCCTGCGCTACGAGCTGGCCGCCGATCCGGATGAACTCAAGCGGTTGCGATCCCTGGTCAGATCATTCAGGGCCCGCTAAGACAGCGTTCTGTTATGGTGGCGCGATGCCCCGCGTTGGCCAGCCCGGACGACTGATTGAAATGCATTCATGAACGAAAAAGTAGTGGTGCTGGATTTTGAAACCACCGGTCTGTCTCCGGATCGTGGCGACAGGGCGACAGAGATCGGCGCGGTCGTACTTCAGCACGGCGAGGTTGTCGATCGTTTCCAGAGCCTCATGAATGCAGGCGTTGGAATCCCGGCTTTTGTGCAATCCCTCACCGGCATCACGAACCGGATGATCGCCGACGCGCCGCCGGCGGGAGAGGTGATGCAGGAGTTCGCTGAGTTTGCGGGCGATATGCCGCTTATCGCTCACAACGCATCCTTCGACCGGCGTTTCCTGGATACCGAATTGCGCCGTGTCGGCATTAGTCGAAAAGGCCGCTTCGCTTGCTCCATGCGTGTGGCCAGGCGTATTTACCCTGATGCCCGCAACCACAAACTGAACACGCTGGCACGCTACATGGGGCTAGACTGGTCGGGCCGGCATCATCGGGCGATGGCGGATGTCGAAATGACCACGCAGTTGTGGTGCGCCATGCAACAGAGGATCGCCCACGACTACAGTCTGAATTTCGTTCCTCACAAGCTGATGCGCGACCTGCAATCAACGCCGGCCTCGGGCGTAGGAACACTTGTAAGAAAATTCGCCAGGCGACAAGACAGCCACCGGGAAATTGTCGCGGAAGCGATAAAATAGAGTCACTCGTGGCGGCACTTACTCGCTGCTGACAAGGCCGGCCGGTGGTGGACTATCGGTGCGGCACCCATCGGAGAATAAGAATGAAAACTTTATCGCTTTCCCTTGTCGTCATGATCATCGCACTCACAGGTTGCGAAGCACGCGTCGACGGCAAAAGCCATGGGGAAGCAACGCCCGGGATCACCAGGCCCGACTTCAGTTTCGCATCGGATGACAGCTTCGACCCGTCGCAAGTGCCCGCCTACGAGGGCAGCCACGAAGAAACCTACCGCTTTATCGATGCTCATATCGATGAGCATGTCGCCGCCTTGCAGCGCTGGGTGCGGCAGCCCTCGATCAGCGCCCAGGACGTCGGTATCCAAAAGATGGCGGAACTGCTCCGCGACGATATGCTGGACATGGGATTCGCGGAAGCGGAGATCGTCCCCACATCGGGTCATCCCGGTGTGTGGGGTTACTACGACGCCGGCGCTGAAAAGACGCTCTTGCTCTACCTGATGTATGACGTGCAACCGGTGAACCCGGAGGACTGGCAGACGCCTCCTTTCGAAGGCAACCTCGTCGAGCATGAACTCGGCACCGTCCTGATGGCGAGGGGTGCGACCAACCAGAAGGGGCCGGAGCGCGCCCTGTTCAACGCCATCGAGTCCATTATCGCCACGACCGGTACGCTGCCGGTCAATCTCATGGTCACGGCTGAAGGCGAGGAGGAACTGGGATCACCGCGCTACCCGGAGATCGTCAGCCAGTATGAAGAACGGCTGAAAACAGCGGACGGTGTTCTTTTCCCGGTCAATTCACAAAGCAGGAACGGCAAGATCATGATGAACCTTGGCGTCAAGGGCATTATCTATTTCGAGATGGAGGCTCGTGGCGGCGCGCAGGGCGGACCGGTCAATAACGAGATACACGGCTCCTACAAGGCCATCGTCGATGCACCGGCATGGCGTCTTGTCCAGGCCCTGGCAAGTCTTACCTCCGCCGACGGCAACACGATCCTGGTGCCCGGTTACTACGATGGCATCAGGGCGCCGACGATCGAGGAGCAGCGTCTCATCAACGGTATGCTCGGCGACTGGGACGATGAGTTGATGATGAGTTCGCTAGGTGTCGAACGCTGGATCGACGGGCGCACGAAAATGGATACGGTGCTCGACTATCTCTATTTGCCGACCCTGAATATTGACGGCATATGGGGTGGCTATACCGGTACCGGCTTAAAAACCATTCTTCCTCACAAGGTGACCGCCAAGGTCGATTCGCGTCTGCCAATGGGTCTGAATCACGAAATGGCCCTGACCAGGATCAGGCAGTACCTGGACGACGAGGGCTTTGGCGACATCGACATCACCCTCCTCGGTGGCTATCCCGCGGCACAGACGTCGGTTACCACGCCGTTGGTACAAGCCACGATAGGCGTTCTCCGCAAGCGTGGATTCGATCTGGCCGTACGACCGCGCACGGCGGGCAGTGCCCCCTTCTACCAGTTTACCGAGCGTCTGAAACTACCGATGGTGTTCGCAGGTGTGGGCCACGGATCCGGCGCCCACGGGCCCAACGAATACATGCTGATCAAGCCGGCGCCGGGTTCGAAAATCGCCGCTTTGGCAGAAGTCGAAAAATTCTACGTAGACGTTCTCTACGCGCTGGCAGACATCCAATCAAGTCCGTCTGATTAATCAAGCCAAGAGTATATTTTACTTTAAGTATTCTACGCAACTTATTAATTATGAATTAATAATTCGAGCAATAGATAAAAATCTCAAATTCCTAATTCCTAATTTGGAATTCTGGTCTCCGATCAAAATTCCTTATCCATCTCCCGCGCCGCCCGAGCACCAGCCTCAACATCGACCTTCCACAGCAGGAAGCCACCGACAACAAAGAGCAAGGTCAGCGAGATGATGCTGTCGCGCTCGGTCGCGCCAGCGATAACGATCGGCACCATGGCCATGAGCAGCGGACCAATGATGGCAGCGAACTTGCCAACCATGTTGAAAAACCCGAAGAACTCGGCGGTCTTGGATTTTGGAATCAGGCGTGCATACAGGGAGCGGCTGAGGCTCTGGACCCCGCCCTGCACCAGGCCGATCGCAATCGCCAGCTTGTAGAAATCGGCACCGGTATTCAACCATAGCCAGGCGTAAAAGAGCGCCCCGATATAGACCGCGAGTCCGATCAGAATCGCCGGTCGGGGACCGATTTTTTTACCCAGCCAGCCAAAAAACAGAGCCGCAGGGAAGGCTACAAACTGGGTCACGAGCAATGCCGTAATCAGCGACTCCTGGGGAAGATTCAGGACCCGGTCACCGAAAAATACTGCGGTTTTGATCACCGTATTTACGGCATCGATATACAGCCAGTACCCCACAAGGAAAGTCAGCAATACTTTGAGCTTGCGGACCTCACGAAAAGTATGAACCAGCTGCGACATGCCTTCCCGAATGGCCTGACCGGCGCTTGCCTGGTTGTCCGTCGGCGTTTCCTCTACCCCCCTCAATAAGGGCACAGTAAAGACCGCCCACCAGACCGCTACGCTGAGAAAGGATGCCGCCACCGCGGAACTCGCATCCGCCAGCCCGAACAGCGCCGGCTTTGTGACCATCACCACGTTGAGAGCGAAAAGCAGCCCGCCACCGATATATCCCATGGCATAGCCATAGGCCGATACGATATCGAATTCGTCCTCGCGCGAAACGTCGACGATCATCGAGTCGTAGAAGATATTCGCGCCGGAGAAGCCAATCGTTCCAAATCCATACAGGAGCAATCCAACCCACCACATGCCGGCATGAACCCAGGCCAGACCTGCCGTCATCAGTATGCCGAGTATTGCAAAAGTCACGAGGAATTTCTTGCGACCGCCGACTCTGTCCGCGATCGCACCCAGCAACGGCGCGGAGATGGCGACCAGAATGCTCGACCCCGCCAGCGTCATGTTGAACCAGAACTGCGAGTCCTGTGCATTGAGATCGCTGCTCAACGCGCTATAGAAAACCGGGAAAAAACCCGCCATGACAGTCGTGGCAAAGGCTGAATTGGCCCAATCGTAGAGCGCCCACGACAAAACAGATTTCTTGAACAGAAGCTTCTTCATCCCCGTCCCCCAAAGACTGATCGTCTAAATTGGGTCGTCACTATACCTGCGAGCCCCACGGATGGACAAAGCAGCAGGTCAACGTGTCAGGCCGCCAGTTGTTCGCGTGTGGCGCGAAATTCGAAGTCCGGCCAACGCTCCTCGGTAAGACTCAGATTGACTCGCGTCGGGGCGATATACACCAGGCAGCCGGCGTGATCGACTGCCAGGTGACCATGCGCCCTGGTCTCGAACTGCTTAAGCTGGGCGGCATCGGGTGCATGTACCCAGCGCGCCGTCGCAACCTCTACGGACTTGAAATCACACTCGACCCCGTACTCGTTCTTGAGCCTGAAGGCGACGACCTCGAACTGAAGGGGTCCGACGGCACCCAGAATCAGGTCATTGTTTTTCAGTGGCCGGAACAATTGCGTTGCGCCTTCCTCACACAACTGATCGAGCCCCTTTCTCAACGCCTTCATCCTGAGTGGATCCTTTAGCACCGCCCGGCGGAAGATTTCCGGTGCGAAATTGGGTATGCCGGTGAATTGCAGATCCTCTCCCTCGGTAAAGGTATCGCCGATGTTGATCGCGCCGTGGTTGTGCAAGCCGAGAATATCGCCCGCACACGCCTCCTCGGCGTGCTGCCGGTCAGCAGCAAGGAAGGTCAGGGCATCGCCGACGCGACGGTCTTTCCCGGTCCTCACATGCCTGAGCTTCATACCGGGGTGATAGAACCCGGAACAGACCCGGAGAAACGCGATCCTGTCGCGGTGACCGGGATCCATATTGGCCTGGATCTTGAAAACGAAACCGGTCAGCTTGTCTTCGTCCGCCTCGACCATGCGCTGACGGGTCTCCCGGGGCAGAGGCGACGGCGCCCATTCAACAAAAGTGTCGAGCAATTGACGAACACCGAAGGCGTTGATCGCAGAGCCGAAAAACACCGGTGTCTGACTGCCCTTGAGATAAGCATCGAGATCCGGTTCGTCGCAGGCCCCTCTAACGAGTTCGACTTCCTCCCTGAACTCATCGGCCCTGTCGCCCAGCAACCCGGCTGCCTCGTCGCTTTCCAGGCCGTCGATGCTGAAGCTCTCACCGAGGGCGCCCTTCTTGCCCGGTTGATAGATGTGAATACGATCGTCACGGATATGGTAGACGCCCACCAGTTCGCGCCCCATCCCGATCGGCCAGGTAATCGGCGTACAACGGATTCCGAGGACATCCTCAATTTCGTCCAGCAACTCCAGCGGATCTCTGCCGTCACGGTCGAGCTTGTTGATAAAGGTCATGATCGGCGTCTGCCGCAGCCGACAGACTTCCATCAGCTTGACAGTGCGCTGCTCAACGCCCTTGGCGCAGTCGATAACCATCAGGGCGGAATCGACCGCCGTCAGCGTCCTGTAGGTATCTTCCGAGAAATCAGCATGACCAGGGGTGTCCAGCAAGTTGATGACATGATCGCCATAGGGGAATTGCATGACGGAAGACGTCACCGAGATACCGCGCTGTTGCTCCAGCGCCATCCAGTCGGATGTCGCATGCCGCGCGGCCTTGCGGCCCTTGACGGTCCCCGCCATCTGAATCGCGCCGCCAAAAAGCAGCAGCTTCTCCGTCAGCGTTGTCTTACCCGCGTCCGGGTGGGAAATGATGGCGAACGTCCGGCGACGGGAGATATCCTGCTTGTCCATGTCAACTGGTCCGTGCAAAAACGCGCCATTCTACCATCACCCGGCAATGCTACTCGCCGGATCCTGGTCCTGATCAATCGATAGCGACAATACGATCGCATCCTCACGGCCCTCGGGCGCTCGATAGTAGTTCCTGCGAAGACCGACGGCCTTGAATCCGGCGCGATTGTACAAGGCGAGCGCGGCCTGATTTGTCTGACGCACTTTCAGAAAAATGCGCCCGGCGTCTGCCTCTCTTGCCTTGCCGAGAAAGTAGCGCAACAGGTCACTGCCCAGCCCGAATCTTTGACGGTCCGGATGCACGCAAAGATTGAGCAAGTGAGCCTCACCGGCCGCCACCGACATCACACCATAACCGTGCAACTCGTCGTCGCCTTCCAGCACGACACAGCAATAACCGACCCGCAGGCAATCACGAAAGATGCCTTCCGTCCACGGAAACTCATACACGAGCAACTCGATATCGGCGATGCCGCTGAGGTCATCGGCACGCATTGCACGCAAAACAGGCAACGGGATACGGGGTTGTGCGCTCATGCCGTCATTGCGGCCTTTGCAAGCAGCAGATCCTGCCAGGACTTGGCCTTTTCGCCAGGTCGCCGGAGGAGATAGGCGGGGTGATAGGTCACTACCAGCGGTATCTTGTGTTCGCCATAGCGATAAATCCTGCCACGCATGCGTCCCACGGGCGTGTTGTTGGCGAGAAGACGCTGAGCAGCAACCCGGCCAACCGCAACGATGACTTTTGGCCGGATCAGCTCGATCTGCCTGTTTAGAAATGGCGCACAGGTCTCAGTCTCGGCCGGTTGCGGGTCACGGTTGTCGGGTGGCCGGCACTTGAGCACATTGGCGATATACGCCTGCTCGCGGCTCAGGCCCAGCGCACGCAACATGGCGTCGAGCAACTGCCCCGCCCGGCCCACGAACGGTTCTCCCCGCTTGTCCTCCTCCACACCGGGCGCCTCACCGACAAACAACCAGTCGGCCGTCAGGCTGCCAACACCGAACACGACTTTTGTACGGCTTTGGCTGAGTGGACAGCGGCGGCATTCCAGCGCCGTTTCTCTGAGTAGCCCCCAGTCCATGCTCGCAATATCGGCATCCGATCCCGGATCCCCACAAGGCGAGTCCTGGCCCGGGTCGTCGCCAGGCTCTCCGCGTAGTAGCCACGGCGTGATGCCCATCGCCTGGAGATAACGAATACGTCTTTCTTCCATGACCGCTGCTTAGGTCAGGCAGCTTTGCTTTGATCGTCGGGATGCTTTCCCCGGCCTCTGGTCATGCGCCAGAGTTCGAGCGCAGGACCCGACAAGGCATAGGTAAATGCCATGAGGAAAAGGACGATCGGTGGATCCAGCGATATCAACATGAAAATTGCGGGTATCACCAGCAGGAAAGTAAAGGGCACGCTGCGACCCAGGTTGAGATTCTTGGGGCTCCAATAGTCGAAATTGCTGACCATCAGCGCACCCGCCATCGCGGTGATAAAGAATCCGCCTACAAATGCTTTGGCTCCGCTCAGTTCGTACTCCGAACCGAACCAGACCAGGCCACCCACCAAAGCCGCCGCGGACGGGATGGGAAGACCCTGGAAAAAATTCTTCTTTGTCTCATCTTTGAGCGCGTTAAAACGCGCCAGACGCAATGCCCCGCTGACCGCGTAAAAAAAGGCTGCGATCCAACCGAGCTTGCCCCACAGCCAACCCAGATCCCTGAGTACGTCACCACCCCACTGATAGACGACCAGCGCCGGAGCGACGCCAAAAGACACCATGTCGGAAAGACTGTCATATTCCTTGCCAAAATCGCTGGTGGTGCCGGTGAAACGCGCAACCCGACCATCGAGCCCATCCATGAACATCGCCACGAAGATACCGATCGCGGCTTTCTTGAAATTCCCGTCCATCGCCGCCACAACCGCATAGAACCCAGCGAAGAGGGCTGCTGTCGTCAACAGGTTGGGCAGAAGATAAATGCCTTTGTGCATCGGTGTCGTGGTCATGTCGGAAACAGTCTCGCTGCTGGTCAGGAAATCACTTTAGTCCCGGCGCACCATTCAAATCCAGAGCGGCGGTCTCATTCGAGCCACGGTATCATCGATCTCAGGCGGGCGCCCACCGCCTCAATGCCGTGTTTGTCGGCCTTTTTCCGGCCCTGGATCAAGGTTGGGAAACCCTGCCGGGCGTCGGCATCGAGCTCATCTGCGAAGCGGCCGTCCCGGATCTCCTCCAGCAGTGCCTTCATTTCGCGTCGGCTCGATTCATTGATGATCCTGGGACCCCGGGTATAGTCGCCGAATTCGGCCGTGCTGGATATCGAACGGCGCATGCCGGCGATACCCCTCGTATGGATCATATCGGCAATCAGCTTGACCTCGTGAAGACAGCTGAAATACGCAAGTTCCGGGGGATAGCCCGCGTCGACCAGGGTTTCGTAGGCGGCTTCGATCAGATGAGTGAGCCCGCCACAGAGCACGACTTGCTCCGCAAAAAGATCAGTTTCCGTTTCGTCGCGAAAATTTGTCTCTATGATCCCGGCTCTGCCATGACCATTGGCCCATGCATAGGACAAGCCCAAAGCGCGCGCACCACCCGTTGCGTCCTGTTGCACCGCCAGCAACGCGGGCACGCCACCACCTTTTTCAAACGTCGCGCGAACCTGGTCACCGATCCCGAGCGGGGCAACCATCAGTACATCCAGATCGGCACGGGGTGTGATGCGACCGAAATGAATGTTGTAGCCATGAGCAAAAAGCAGGGCGCTCCCTTGCGGCATGTTCTTGTCGAGGCAGTCCGCATACAGACCCGGCTGTGTCTCGTCCGGGACCACAACCATCACTACGTCACAGCGACTCGCCGCGATTGAGGGTGTTTCGACGCCAAGACCCAGTTTCCCGCAGATGTCGCGCGATGCTGATCCTTCCCGGAGGCCTACGGTGACATCCACGCCCGAGTCGCGAAGGTTGAGCGCATGGGCCCGACCCTGGGCGCCAAAACCCATCACTGCAACACGTTTGCCGAGAATCAGGGACGGGTCGGTATCGTCGTCATAATAGGTCTTCATCACTTGTATTCCCATTCAGTGCAAATCATCGTCAAGTGCTTACAATATAACGCTTGCCGATAGTCCCAATGATAGCCCTCAGATTCAGGATCAGCCTTTATGCGTCTCTCCCGCTACCCTCTCGTCACCATGAAGGAAGTGCCATCCGGCGCGGAAGTCATCAGTCATCAGCTCATGCTGCGGGCCGGGATGATAAGACCGCTGGCGTCAGGTCTGTATAGCTGGCTGCCGCTGGGCCTCAGGGTTATTCGCAAAGTCGAACGCATCGTGCGCGAGGAAATGGATGCGATCGGAGGCCTGGAGTTGCTGATGCCGATCGTGCAGCCATCCGAGTTGTGGCTGGAGTCTGGTCGCTGGCAAAAGTATGGCCCGGAACTATTGAGACTGACAGATCGGCACCAGCGTGACTTCTGTCTCGGACCAACCCACGAAGAAGTTATCACCGACATCGCGCGGCGTGACCTGAAAAGCTACCGCCAGCTACCGGTCACCTGGTATCAGATCCAGACCAAGTTTCGCGATGAGATTCGCCCCCGCTTTGGCGTTATGAGAGCACGGGAATTCATCATGAAAGACGCCTACTCCTTCCACATGGATGAGGAGAGTCTCGACGCGACTTATAACCGGATGTACGGTGCCTATTCGAAAATCTGCGATCGAATGGGTCTTCGCTACCGGGCGGTCGAAGCCGATTCGGGCGCGATCGGTGGTCATAAGTCCCATGAGTTTCACGTCCTTGCAGACTCTGGCGAGGACGCCATCGCATTTTCGGACGGCAGTGATTATGCGGCGAATGTCGAACTGGCAACCGCCCTGCCATCGGCAGGAGAAAGAGCCGGGCCGTGTTCGCCGATGGAAAAAGTGACCACCCCGGATATCCGCTCTATCCAGCAGTTGACCGACTTTCTGAATGTGGAAGCCGGCACTTGTGTGAAAACATTGCTGGTCGAAGGAGAGGAAGGCGGTCTGGTTGCCCTGGCGATCCGCGGTGATCACCAACTCAATGCAATCAAGGCGGAAAAGCTACCTGGTGTCGCATCACCACTTGGCATGGCGACAAGCGAAGCAATCGGGAAAGCGGTGGGTTGCAAGCCGGGGTTTATCGGACCAGTGGATCTGGATATCCCGGTCTATGCCGATCACTCATTGCGGCAGTTGTCCGACTTCGTCTGCGGCGCCAACCAGGACGATACTCACCTCACCGGAGTTAACTGGGGCCGCGACCTGCCGGAACCCGGGTTCGTCGATATCCGCAATGTTATCGAAGGCGACCCAAGCCCGGATGGCAAGGGCGCGCTGCGTATCGCGCGCGGCATCGAGGTCGGCCATGTTTTCCAACTGGGTCTGAAATACAGCGAGTCGATGAACGCCACCGTACTCGACGCCGATGGCCGGGAGCGGCCGATGTTGATGGGTTGCTATGGGATCGGGATCACCCGTTTCGTGGCCGCGGCCATTGAGCAATACCACGATGATGGCGGTATCACATGGCCGGAGGCCATCGCTCCATTCAATGTGTACATGGTGCCGATCAACCTTCACAAGTCGCCCCGGGTACAGGAAGCCTGTGACAAGATCCACGATGACCTCACCTCACGCGGGATAGAGGTTCTGTATGACGATCGATCGGCTCGTCCGGGAGTCAAGTTCGCCGATTGCGATCTTCTCGGTATCCCGCATCGAATCGTCGTCGGTGAACGCGGACTCGATGGCGGAACGATCGAGTACAAGCATCGGCGCGGCACGGAAACAGTGGACGTCGCTATCGAAACCCTGGGCGATTTCCTGGAGAAACGCATTGCCGATGGCTTGGGTAGCCAATAAGAATGAAGTGGATCGCGTCGTTTGTCGCCTGCCTGATGGCGACATTTGCAACTGCCGATGAGCAGATGATCGACCCGGTATTGCGGCAAAGACTGATAGATGCTGCCGCTGCATCGACCAGCTTTGGTGATCGTTTCGACGCGGAAGTCTGGTTGACCGATATGTCGGCTCGCCTGGCACGACAGGTTCCTGATCCGGAACAACGAATCGTGATCCTGAAGACGGTGCACTCGGAAGCGACGCGCGTCGATTTACCCCCCGAACTGATACTGGCGGTGATCGACATCGAGAGCAATTTCGATCGTCTCGCGGTCTCATATGCCGGTGCCGCAGGTCTGATGCAGGTCATGTTGTTCTGGCGTGATGAAATCGGCCGACCCGACGACAACCTGGTCGATATCGCCACCAATCTGCGTTACGGGTGCACCATCCTGCGCTACTACATGGATCGCGAGAAGGACAACCTGACGCGCGCACTGGCGCGATATAACGGCAGCATCGGAAAAAGGTGGTACCCGGACAGGGTAATGACGAAACTCAGCGGCAAGTGGTTCCAGCAATAATCGCGACCACCGGCAAGCAAGTCGTTCGCTAGCCGGTGCGAAATCGGCCTGGGAATTCAGCCTGGCAATCGACTTCTTCGACGCTCACAGTATCGACACGTGCCGCCGGCGGACCGTCCTTCAGCCAATCAGCCAGTTTGGCAACTTCGCACCGTTCGCCACAGGCCAGTACCTCGACCCGACCATCGCGCAAATTGACGGCATGCCCGCCGATCGCCAGTTCGCTCGCCTGTCGAGCCGTACTCTGCCGGAAAAAAACGCCCTGTACGTGGCCGGTCACCAGAAAGCGACGGCAGACGATATCGGTCATGGTTGACGCTTATTGAGACGACGGCGCGGGAATCAAGCGCAGGCCGCCCTATTCCTTCGCGATCCCGAGGGCCTCGACCGCCTTGTCCTTGGCCATCCTGGCGTCTTGCCTCGCCCCGTTGTAGGCCTTCTTCTGTAGCTTGAATTCCGCGTCGCGAAGAAGGCTCTGGGCCCTGTGGATCTGCGCCGGCGCAGTACTTTCCGCACCCGCCCGCTCGGCAGCCGCGATCGCCTGCCTGGCATCGCTCATTTCCTGAACCGGCGGCCCCGCGCAGGCACCGATAAGCAACGCGACAAGAGACGCGGCCAGCCAGATTCGTATACTTGTGAGATATCGACGCATTTATAAGGATACTTGTGGCGCCTGCCCCCCGCAGCCCATTGAAAACTAGCAGGGGCACTATACTGCGTCAAGCCTCGGGGAACACGTATCGGGCCCGCCCCACCCATAGGAAAACAGAGACAAATCATGCAAATAACAATTTATCACAACCCCCGCTGTTCAAAATCACGCGCAACACTGGCGCTGCTTGAGGAGCACGGACACAGCCCGAAAGTCATCGAATACCTTGAAACGCCGCCACAGGCCGACCATCTTGCCGGGATCCTCGACATGCTCGGTATCACGGCTTCACAGCTGCTGAGACGTGGAGAGCACGCCTTCCGGGATCTGGATCTGGGTCGCGCGGAGGTGTCGGATGAGGAAATCATCGCGGCAATGGTCAGCCATCCAAAACTGATCGAACGCCCGATCGTAGTGTGTGAAGGCAGAGCCCGCATCGGGCGGCCACCGGAATCGGTCCTCGAGATCTTGTCCTGATGGCGAAGATCCTGGTCCTTTTCTATTCGCGAAATGGATCTACGGCGGCACTGGCAAGACACATCGGCCGGGGTGTGGAAAGCGTCGACGGGGCAAGCGCAGTGATCAGAACCGTACCGCCTGTCTCGGCCGATTGCGAAGTAAGCGCCGACGAGATACCGGCGGACGGCGCACCCTACGCCACTATCGAGGACCTCGACGAGTGCGACGGACTGCTCCTTGGCAGTCCGGGCCGATTCGGCAACATGGCGGCGCCGTTGAAATACTTTCTTGAACAGACGGGTTCGCTATGGATGGCCGGTGGTCTGGCAGGAAAACCAGCGGCGGTTTTTACCTCGACGGCAACATTGCACGGCGGCCAGGAGACGGCGCTGCTATCGATGATGCTTCCACTCCTGCACCACGGAACGATCATCGTCGGGATTCCTTATACCGAACAGGCCCTCAGCGATACAGTGACCGGCGGCAGCCCGTACGGCGCCAGTCACGTCGCCGGCGATCCTCCCGGCGACAAGTTGTCTGCAGACGAGAGAACGCTGTGCCAGGCCCTGGGGCGTCGCGTCGCGCGTCTGGCTGTCACACTAAAAAATGCGGGTGGCAATTCGATCTGATCGGCACTATCTGGCCTCCGCTTTGAGCACATCCCGTACGAATGGCACGGTGAGTCGACGCTGGGCCGCGAGTGAGGCGATATCCAGCCGGTCCAGCCAGTCGCACAAAGTCGCGATATCCCTGGGCAGGCGACGCATCAGATAGCGGGCGGTTGCATCGGGCATCTCCAGCCCACGATGTCGGGCACGCAGCTTTAGGGCGGTTACACACTGATCGTCATCCAGCCGATCGAGTTGATAGATGACACCCCAGGCCAGCCTTGATTTCAGATCGGCGAGCTTTATGGGCAGATTCGCAGGCGCACACCGCGTAGCGATCAGCAAACGACCGCCTGCCGCGTGGAGATCATTGAAAAGCTTGAACAGCGCAGCCTCGAAATCCGGACTCCCTGTAACGGATTCAACGCTATCGAGGGCGACAAGGTCCCTGTCGTGCCAGCCCTCGAGTACATCAGGACCGTGTTTTGCCAGCCGGTCCATCGGTAAATAGCCCGCGCTTCGTGCCCCGGATTCCGCAGCACGGCAGACAGCCTGCAACAGATGCGTTTTGCCCGACCCGCCGACTCCCCAAAGCCATGCGCCGCTGTCCGTCCCACCGATTGCCATTCGCTCAAGGAATGAAACGGCCTCTTCATTGGGGCCGGGCGAATAGGTTTCGAACACCGCTGAATCATTCAGCCTGACACCCAGCGGCAGTTGTCGCATGAATTCAGGACCTGCCCCGGCGGGAAGCCCGCCTGGCTTTGGTCCCCCAGGTGTAAACATAACCCAGGCCACTGCTGACGGTCGTGGCCAGAACGACCCACGACATGACCCCGACGATGAGTTGACCCGGAATGCCGTACCCGGCGTTGGCGACCACCAGCAGGACGTAGAGAAGCTGACATGCCGAGTTGAGCTTGCTGATGGCGGTTGGCCGGGCGACCACGGTGCCGATGAAAATGCGGTAGGCGACACCGCCCAGGATAATAATCAGATCCCTGGCGACGACCGCGATCAACAACCACAGCGGCACCAGGTCGATATAGGCCAGTGTCAGGAATGTAGATACCAGCAGCAATTTGTCCGCGAGGGGATCGAGAATGCCTCCCAGCCACGAGCGCCAACCGAACCGTTTGGCCAGAAACCCATCCAGTCCATCGGTAAATCCGGCGACAAGAAAGACCACCAGCACCCACTGATAGTCGCCCTCCAGCAAAAGCCAGACGAGCGGCGCGACCATCAGCATTCGCACAATGCATAGTGCGTTTGGAAGATGTCTCAGCATCAGTGGACCAGACGGTAGGCCAGCGCGACGCGGCGCTCCGCGGAACCCGGCTCTGCCGGGATATCAGGCGTTTCGGTTGGACTTTGTTCCCGACGCAGCAAGCCGCCAAGCCGGATCGCCTGATCCACGTTCTCAAGACTGCCCCTGAGGCTGAGACCAAAGATGGCCTGATCGCCATGGACCCTCCTCACCGAGACCGTCTCAACGGCGGTAAGACTTTCCAGATAGCTCAGAACCCGACCGTAGTCCTTCAGAGTCCCGATGTCTGCGATCGAAATTCCGACCTCGCCCTCAAGAGCGGCACCGGTCGCAACCGCATAGCGAGTCGCAAATCGTTCGCCGGCGCCACGGATTCCCTGGTCAATCAGTCCCTTCCAGCGGTAGGCCTGGTCGTCCTCATAGAGTGTCCAGCGAACCGCGCGCGGCGCGTCAACACTATAGCGACCCAACAAAATCGCGTCGGTCCCATATCGCTGACCGGCCTCGGACAGGGCCTGATCGAATCCGCCCCAGACCTCGTCAAAGGACAGTACGCTGCGATCCTGAGCGTCCATCAGGGGCAGGACCAGCGGCACACCCGTCAATTCGCTTTCTATCGCGAGTTGCTCGCGCAGCGCAACGCTCCCGGGGTTGGGAAACTCATCTTGCGCGGAAAGAATGAATCGTTCGCCCGCGCCTTTGTCCAGCGCCAGCACCAGCAGCACTGACGGTCTTTCCGCACCCCATATGGGCAAGCCCAATTCGATCAGCGCCCGGTTGATCGCCTCGCCATCGAAACCTACCCGGAAATCCCCCTCCCTGGTCCGGCGAAATTGCTGAACATAGGTCTCGGACTGGCGGATGAGATCGGTCGATCGCGGGTCGCTGACGATGTCCGGGTTGCCGGTGATGCGTGCCAGCACAACACTCATGGCCGCGCGGAAAGCCTTCGCACGTTGAGCCTGTGTATCACGTTGCAGGGGAACGGTCGCCTCGTACAGGCCTTGTACTTCCACCGCTTCAGCGGGAATCGCTGCCACGATACCCAGCACGAGAAGATAAAATCCGGCGATCGACGGCTTGTGCTGGGCGAGTCTGAACAAAGCGGTATGTCCCGGGAAAAGAGGTCATGTAAAATACCACAATTCAGCCTCATCCAAGTGCTGCCGCGAGTGCGGACAAGCCCTATTTCATCAGCGGATTCGACATGCCGGAATCGTCCTCTCTTACCTACCGTAGCGCTGGCGTAGACATTGACGCCGGCAATGCACTGGTCGATCGAATAAAGCCGCTCGTGGCGGCGACAAACCGACCCGGAGTGTTGTCGGGTATCGGTGGCTTCGGCGGCTTGTTCGAATTACCCGCCGGCTACAAGAGACCGGTTCTGGTTTCGGGAACCGACGGCGTCGGCACAAAACTGAAATTGGCGCTGGAGACCGGCCGACACGAGACCATCGGCATCGATCTTGTCGGCATGTGCGCCAACGATATTGTCGTCCAGGGCGCCGAGCCCTTGTTCTTTCTTGATTACTACGCAACGGCCCGGCTGGAGATCGATATCGCGGCAAGCGTTATAGCGGGCATCGCCACAGGTTGCAGGATGGCCGGGGCGGCCCTGATCGGCGGTGAAACTGCGGAGATGCCGGGGATGTATCACCCGGGCGACTACGATCTCGCCGGCTTCTGCGTGGGCGTGGTGGAATACGATTCGATTATCGATGGCAGTTCAGTAGCCGCGGGCGATACAATTATCGCGATCGGATCCAGCGGACCCCATTCAAATGGCTATTCACTGATCCGCAAGGTGCTGGAAAAGACGGCAGCGAACCTCGACGACGAATTTGGCGACAGCACGCTCGGGGATGTTTTGCTCACGCCGACACGCATCTATGTCAAATCGATGCTCGCACTGGCTGAAGCGGTGGATGTTCGCGCTTTCGCCCACATCACTGGTGGCGGATTGCCGGAGAACCTGCCCAGGGTCCTGCCGCAGGGATGCCGCGCCGCCATCGATTCAGCGAGTTGGCAGATACCGGATATTTTTTGCTGGCTCGGCGAGGCAGGTGGAATTGAGTCCGCGGAATTGTTGCGAACCTTCAATTGCGGCGTCGGAATGATAGCCGTGGTGCCCGAGCCCGCCGCAAACGCGACGATAGATATCCTCGAAAGTCATGGAGAAACGGCCTGGGTCATCGGCCGGATCGAGAGCGGCGACAGCGGTGTCGTAGTCCGCTAGTGGGGATCTTTGGTGACAAGCCAGACGGGTTGCTGAGAATCGTAGTCCTCGTCTCGGGCAGTGGGAGCAACCTCCAGGCCATCATGGACGCCGCGCAACGCGGCGCCATATCGGCGCAAGTGCAGTGCGTGATCAGCGATCAGCCGGACGCGTTTGCTCTGCAGCGCGCTGCACGTGCGGGCATATCACATGAATGCATCGCCGGTGGCGATTACCCGAGCCGGGCCGCCTATGACGCGGCGCTGGCCGGGCGACTCGCTGAACTGTCCCCCGATCTTGTCGTCCTCGCGGGCTTCATGAGAATCCTGACCGCAGATCTGGTCAATCCGTGGCGTGGACGGATGCTCAATATCCATCCCAGTCTGTTACCTGCCTATCGTGGTCTCCATACCCATCGACGCGTCCTTGAAGCAGCCGAGCAATATCACGGCACGACTGTTCACTATGTAACAGAGGAACTCGATGGCGGTCCGATCATCGCCCAGTCGCGGCTGCGGATCGGGGCCGAAGACAACGAGGAGAGTCTTGTCAGGAGAATACTGGCGATGGAGCACCGCATGTATCCGGAGGTCATCGGCTGGATTGCGCAAGGCCGTCTTCGCCTCAGTGACGGATATGTGGAAATGGACGGCGGCAGACTGGAACACCCGCTGCTCACCGATGAAGAAAACTACGCCGGTGCGCTCGGTGTGTGATGACTGGGTTGCCTGCCTGCAAGTAATCGCAAGGTCCGGAACGTGACGCCTGGAAAACAGGTCAGTATTTTTATGTATCTATTATATATCATATAGATACAATCTTATTATAATGTTAAATATCATGTTTTGGCCAGGGTCACCCCAACCTGTCCCTGGTATTTCCCATCGCGATCCTTGTAGGACTGGTCGCAGACTTCGTCCGATTCGAAAAACAGCATTTGCGCCACTCCCTCGTTCGCATAGATCTTGGCGGGCAGCGGCGTGGTGTTCGAAAATTCCAGCGTGACATGCCCCTCCCACTCGGGCTCCAGCGGTGTCACGTTAACGATAATTCCACAACGCGCGTAGGTGGATTTGCCAAGACAAATCGTCAGGACGCTGCGTGGAATTCTGAAATATTCAATCGTCCGGGCGAGCGCAAATGAGTTGGGAGGAATGATGCAAACATCCCCCGTCACATCCACAAAACTGCTCTCATCAAAAGCCTTCGGATCGACGATGGCCGAATTGATATTGGTGAATATCTTGAATTCCGGTGCGCAGCGAACATCGTAGCCATAGCTCGAGGTTCCGTAACTGACCAGGCGGTTGCCGCCACTTTCGCGAACCTGACCCGCTTCGAACGGCTCGATCATGCCTTGCTCGGTGGCCATTCGCCGGATCCAGCGATCAGACTTGATGCTCATTCAGTCGTCCTCGATGACGATACTTGGAAATTCATTGGCGGCGCCGGTTGTTCGACTGGCAATTCCGGCCACCATTTTCAGGGCCACATCAACATAGATCCCGGCCACGGCGCTATCGGGATCCGCCACCACGGATGGACAGCCGGAATCCGCTTCCTGTCTGATGCGGGTTTCCAGTGGCAGTTCCCCAAGCAGGGGCACGCCGTATCGGCTCGCCATCTTCTGCCCCCCGCCTTCGCCGAAAATGGGCTCTCGATGCCCACAATCCGAGCAAATATGAATGCTCATGTTCTCCACGATGCCTAGAACCGGTATCCCCACCTTCTCGAACATCTTGAGCCCCTTCATCGCATCATGCAGAGCAATATCCTGCGGCGTCGTGACGATGACCGAACCACTCACCGGCACTTGCTGGGACAAAGTGAGCTGGATGTCGCCGGTACCAGGCGGCATGTCCACGATCATATAGTCCAGGTCCTTCCACGCCGTACCGCTCATCAGCTGGTTGAGTGCCGAGGTTGCCATCGGCCCTCGCCACACCATCGGCTGGTCGTCATCCACCAGGAAACCGATCGACATGCACTGCACTCCGTGCGCGACCAGCGGCTGGAGAACCCGGCCGTCCTCGCTAAGCGGCCGTTGCCCGGTGAGGCCCATCATGGCAGGTAGGCTCGGGCCATAGATATCGGCGTCGAGAATGCCCACCCGGGCGCCCTCCGCGGCCAGCGCCAGGGCAAGATTGACGGCGGTCGTCGATTTGCCGACGCCGCCCTTGCCGGAGGCGATCGCAACAATATTTCTAACCCCGGGCAGGGGCTCCGTACCCTCGGGGACCGGAGCGGCGATAACCTCCCAGTGGATCTCAATCTCGGCATTATCTATGCCTGAGACCGTGACCACCTCCTTGCCAAGGGCACTAGCCAATTGCTTTGCATAGCGATCCGCCGGAATCGGCAGTTTGATGCTGATTCGGGCAGTGCTCTGATCCAGACCGACGTCTTCAATGACGCCGGCCGTGGCAAGCTCGCAACCGAGCACCGGATCGACATAATTTTCGACCACAGCCTGTAATGAATCGAGTAGTTTGTCGTTCAAGAGCGTTTCCAGATGAGGCCATGACCGAGTGCAGGGCGGGGCGCAATTGTAGCGAAAAAAGCCTGCCCCGGGCGCCACCTGCCCGCTTGGTGATTTCACGGGCGGCGTGTAAGGTACGGTTCGATGACGAGATCAGGAATTTTCAGCTGCGACAATGACCATCGGGCTGTTGCGCGCGACCCATCCGGTGAGGAGTCTTTCCGGTCCCCATGAGCCTGACTTCTAATGCCCGCTGCGAGGGTTGCGCCCCGGCGATTTTCGGCAAATCTACGCCTTGCCCGGGGCTAAAGACATGAGTGTGCTTGGCGGGTTCCGGGCCGGCCGCCTGGTATCCCAGTGGCAGACCTTTAATGATCTGGAGTCACCGCAGGCCCGGAAAGTAGTCGAGCGACTGCGCAATCTCGGTGGTGCGGGTATCAGAAGCGTCCTCGAAGAGCTGCAACTGGCACGCAAGGACGACCTGGAACTGCTCGTAAATCTCCTGTCACAGCTGGTAACGGACAAGACCCTGACCCACTATGCTCAGGGCCTGGCAAGCGAGAGCGATCGCGCAGTCCAGGGAATCATCCAGGCACTGGGCCGTGCAAAGGGCTACAACGCCAACAAGATTATCGAATTGTTCAATGTCGATGCGGTCCCCAAGGCGGCGCTGTGCGAGATCGCATCAGCGCAAAAGGAGAGGCTCGATGTCCGACGCGTGCTGACCCAGGCCTATCTGCAGGAGCCCACCGAAAAAGCCGCCTTGTTCCGCATCGTGGCGGATGTGGCGCAACAGAAAGACACCCAGGAACTGATCAGCCGGCTGACGGGAAAAGACATCGTCGCAAAGGCCCACATCATAGATATCCTGTCGGGATTCGAAACTCCCGAGGTACTGCAGGCGCTCGAGACCCAGCTAAAGGACCCCAACAAACTGATCCGTCGAGCCGCAATTACATCGATTGGGAAAATGGATACCGCGGTCAACATACCCCTGTTGTGTGAATTGCTATGTGACTCCGACATGGATGTGATGAACAAGGCGGCCGACGTCCTGATCAGGCTCAATCACCCGGACACGGTCCGCCACCTGGTGGTGGCGCTTAAGGACGAGTCCGAATATGCCAGGCGGGCTGCCGTTGAGGTACTCAATGAAATCGGCGATACAAATTCGGTAAAAGACCTTCTGGATGCACTGGGTGATGACGATTGGTGGGTACGGGCGCGGGCGACTGACGCCCTGGCCAAGATTGGCGGCCCACGCGTGGTGACGGCCGTTCTGGAACTCATCAAGGACGAGGATGAAGAGATTCGGCGCGCCGCGATCGAGATCCTGAACGTAACCAAGGACGAGCGAGCGGTCAAAAAGCTGATCGAGGCGACAGGCGACGACGACTGGTGGGTGCGGGAGCGTGCCGCCGACGCGCTCGCGGCAATCGGGAATAGCGATGCGATACCTGCGCTGCTAAAGATGCTCGAAGGCGGCGCGCGCTCGATCCCGTCCGCTATCAGGGGCCTGGCAAAACTGGGGGATGCAAGACACGTTCCCGCGCTGCTTGGCTTGCTATCGAAATCGGACAAGGAAATCCAGATCGAGGCGATGGACGCGTTGCCGAAACTTGCCGATACAAGGAGTTTCGAGAATGTCCGCACCGAGATCGCGAAACTGCTCGATTCGGAGGACAGGAATATCCGGCAAAGCGCGATAGCCGCCGTCAATTTGCTCGATGAGCTTTTTTCACCCGACAAGGTGGCGGCGACCGAGGAAACCGAACGATTCAGGGAGCCCGGCCACACCTTGCTCGGAGATGGCACCGACGTAAGCAGTGGGTTGCGTACGGGAGCAGCCGTTCAGAACGTCCTGGATATCACTGCATTGACTCCGGGTTCCCTGATCGAGGGGCGTTATGAGTTCATCAAGAAAATCGGCAAAGGCGCTTTTGGAACCGTACTGCTGGTCAACGACCGGGTCGTCGATGAGAACCTGATCCTCAAGTTCCTGAACCCGGATGTTGCATCTGATGAAGAGATGATCAAGCGCTTCGTGCATGAACTGCGCTACTCGCGCAAGATCACTCACAAGAACGTCATCCGCATTTACGACTTCCTGCAGATGGGCTCCCTGTACGCGATTTCGATGGAGTACTTTCCCTCTCACACTCTCGGCGACGAGACCAAGGATGACAAACCTCTACCGATCGACAGGGCGCTGCAGTACACCTGCGATATCGCGACCGGCATGATCGTCGCCCATCAGGCCGGTATTATTCATCGTGATCTGAAGCCTGCCAACATCCTGATCGATGATGACGGTTTGTTGAAAATCGTCGACTTTGGCGTCGCTGCCGCACGCACCAGCGGCGACACACAGCTCACCAAGACAGGCTACGTGATAGGGTCGCCCAAATACATGGCGCCCGAGCAGATTCTCGGCAAGGAAGTGGATGAGCGTGCGGATATCTACAGCCTCGGCGTGATGATGTACGAAATGCTGACCGGCGCTCCACCCTACAGCAAGGGGGATCAGATGTCGGTGATGTACCAGCATGTCCAGGGCAAGGCGCCGCCGCCCCGCGAGGTCAACAAGGATATTCCTGAGGACCTTAGCGACTGTGTGGTCACCTGCATGTCCGTAGACAAGAACAAGCGTTATGTGTCAATGGATGCCGTTCATGACACCTTCGTCAAATTTCTGCCAGCGGAGTCGTGACCGATGGCCCGGATTGACGCATTTCTGAAGCTGGGACTGGCGCAGGGTTGCTCGGATATTCACCTGGCGGTCGGCATGCCACCGATGCTTCGTCTCAGGGGCGATCTGTTGCCGATCAAATTCCGTGAACTGACCGATGCAGAACTGGAAGGATATGTCAACGAAATCCTGACTGAATCACAGCAGTCGCATTTCGGCACAGGCGAGGATCTGGATTTCGCCTACGTGTCGGATGAGGGCAACCGATTCCGCGTCAACCTGTTTCGCAAGGACACAGGCATAGGAGCTGTGTTCCGATATGTGCCTTCAGAGGTTCCCGATCTGGATAGCCTTGGAATACCGGCTATCGTCAGGGAGCTATGTGACTATCACCAGGGCATGGTCCTGGTAACGGGCGCGACCGGGTCGGGCAAATCGACCACGCTCGCGGCGATTCTGAATCACATCAATGCCAATCAGCGGTTGAATGTCATCAGCCTCGAAGATCCGATCGAATTTGTTCACACCAGCAATAAAGCACAGATCGTACAACGCGAATACAACACACATTTCAGAAGCTTTGCCGATGCCGTCAGGGCCGCCCTGCGCCAGGATCCGGACGTAATCCTGGTCGGCGAGATGAGAGACACCGAGACCATCCGCATGGCAATGACGGCCGCGGAAACGGGTCATCTTGTTCTCGGCACCCTGCACACGACCAGCGCGGTAAAGACGCTGGATCGAATCATCGATGCACTACCGGCGCTGGAACGCGGTCAGGCGAAAACCTTTCTGTCGCAGAGTCTGATCGCAGTGATCACGCAGGTCCTGGTCAAGACCATGGATGGGAGGGCCCGAAAAGCGATCTTCGAAATCATGACCCAGAACAAGGCGATCTCGAAACTGATCATGAGCGACCAGGTACACCTGATACCGTCACAATTGCAGACTGGCAAGGACCAGGGCATGCAATTGATGGACCAGGCCCTGCTGGATGCCGTCAAGGGGAAAGAAATCGACCCCGACGATACTTATCGATATGCAACCGATAAGAAGAAGTTCACCCGTTTCGTCACGGACACCGGCATCCTGCCAAAACTCGACCTTGATGACATGCCCTAGTGTCCTGTCCCATTAATAGGCTACGTTTCAGAGGCCGCAGGGGAGATTGCAAGTGAGTTTTATCAGCCCGCTGATCGACGAGATGGTCAAGCGAGATGGTTCGGATCTTCATCTTATTGCCGGTGACCCGCCGAGAATGCGTCTGTACGGTGGCCTGATCACCATGCGCGAGGATGTGCTGGAGACACGGGATCTCGAGCAGGTTCTCGAGGAAATCATGCCGGCCTCGGCAGCACGGCTGCTGGCGGAATCGGACCAGGCTGATTTCGCCTATGCCGTCGAAGGTCTGGCACGGTTCCGCGTCAATGTTTTTCGGCACCTTGGCGGAATCGCGGCGATCATGAGAGCCATTCCATCGACCGCAAAGACGCTTGAAGAGCTTAGGTTACCGGCTGTCATCGGTCAGTTGTGTCGGGAAACGCAGGGCTTGATTCTGGTCACCGGCAAGACAGGATCGGGTAAGTCGACAACGCTGGCGGCGATGATCGACGAACTCAACCGGCGAAACAAGGGCCATATCCTGACGATTGAGGATCCGATCGAATTTGTCCATACGCGAAAGGGCTGTCTGATCAGCCAGCGTGAGATCGGCGTCCATAGCCCCACCTTCTCCGCCGCGCTCCATTCGGCGATGAGGGAAGACCCGGATGTCATTCTGGTTGGTGAGCTACGCGACCTCGAGACAATGAGTACGGCACTGACGGCGGCGGAGATGGGCATCCTCGTCATGGGCACCCTGCACACTAACGGTGCCGCTCAGACGGTAGATCGCATGGTCAACGCATTCCCGGCGGAGAAGCAGGGTCATGTCCGCACCATGCTTTCGACATCCTTGCGCGGTGTTATTTCCCAGCAACTTTGCCGGCACAAGAGCGGCAAGGGCCAGGTGCCGGCGTTCGAAGTGCTGGTCAATACCGCCGCGGTGAGCAACCTGTTGCGCCAGGGCAAACTCGATCAGCTCGAAAGCGCCATGCAGGCAGGCGCGAAACACGGCATGTTGACGATGGACAATGCGTTACAGGCGCTGGTTGACACCCGTTTTATCTCCGGCCGGGAGGCATATGAGAAAGCGATCTCCAAGGAACGCTTCCGGGTGTACGCCGATCATAAGGACCCCGCGTCGTAATCCTAGGGAACCCCAGATCTGCCTCGTCCGGAATAAATCATGGGTTCCCCCGCCCACGGTGTCATAATTACGGCCTTTGATCCTCTGGCCCGACAGCATGACCCAGCATCGCCGAATCCTCGTCACCAGCGCACTACCCTACGTCAACGGGCCGGCCCACCTTGGCCACCTTCTGGAGTACATCCAGACGGATATCTGGGTCCGTTTCCAGCGCATGATGGGTCACGAATGTCATTTTGCCTGGGCCAGCGATGCGCACGGCACGCCGATCATGATCCGGGCACGGCAGGAAGGCATCGAACCTGAAGAACTGATCCGACGCTTTCACGATGAGCACCGACAGGACTATGTCGATTTTCACATCGGCTTCGATAACTTCCACAGCACCCATTCAAAGGAAAACAGGGAACTGGTAGAAGGTATCTATGAATCACTGAAGGAGCATGGATACCTCGAAAGCCGGATCATTGAACAGGCCTTCGATGAATCTGAAGGCATGTTCCTGCCGGATCGATTCGTCCGCGGCGAGTGCCCGCGCTGCGGCGCTGCCGATCAATACGGCGATAGTTGCGAGTCCTGCGGATCGACCTATTCGCCCTCTGACCTGGTCAACCCGCTGTCGGTTCTGTCATCTACGCCGCCGGTCAAGCGCAAATCGGAACATGTCTATTTCAAACTCAGCCAGTGCGAGGACATGCTCCGCGCCTGGGTCAGGAGCGGGACGCTGCAGGACAGCGTCGCCAACAAACTGGAGGAGTGGTTCGAGGTCGGCCTGAGAGACTGGGATATCACCCGTGATGCGCCCTACTTCGGTTTTGAAATTCCGGGCTGGCCCGATAAGTACTTCTATGTCTGGCTGGATGCCCCGGTCGGATATATGGCCAGCTTCAAATACATGTGCGACCGCAGCGGGGAACTGGAATTCGCAGACTGGTGGGGCAGCGACAGCGATACCGAGCTCTATCACTTCATCGGCAAGGACATCATCTATTTCCACGCGCTGTTCTGGCCCGCAGTTCTGAAGGCAAGCGGCTACAGGACACCGAGCGGCGTATTTGCCCACGGATTTCTGACCGTCAACGGCGAGAAAATGTCCAAGTCCCGGGGGACATTCATAAAAGCCCGAACGTTTCTCGAGCACCTCAATCCGGAATACCTGCGCTATTACTATGCGGCAAAACTGGGTGCCGGTGTCGAAGACATCGATCTGAATCTCGATGATTTTGTCCAGAAAGTAAATTCGGACCTGATCGGAAAAGTCGTCAATATCGCCAGTCGCTGCGCCGGCTTCATTCAGCGCCTTTCCGATGGCCAGCTGGCGGATGAACTTCAGCAACCGGCCTTGCACGATGACTGTGTGGCAACCGGCAAACTGGTTGCATCCGACTTCGAACGGCGGCGATTTGCAAGCGCGATGCGGCGTATCATGGCGCTGGCGGATAAAGTCAACCAGTACATCGACCTTCACAAACCATGGGCGCTGGCGAAAGATCCAGGTAACGAGGATCGCATACAGTCAGTGTGCACCCAGGGTCTGGATGCGTTTCGCGGCCTGGTGATAATGCTCAAGCCCGTCCTGCCTGAAATGGCGGCCAGGGCCGAACAGTTTCTTGCCTGCGGCGAACTGAAATGGACCGACCTTGAGACGCATCTGACAGGGACGCGGATCGCCAGATTCAGCCCATTGATGACGCGAGTGGACCCAAAGGCTGTCGCAGCGATGGTCGAAGATTCAAGGGAGAGCCTGGTGACGATGGAATCGAAGCGGTCAGCGGGACGGGATTCTGCCTGTGCGGAAATTACGATCGACGATTTCCGCAAGATAGAGCTCCGGGTCGCCCGTGTAATCGAGGCCACACTAGTAGAAGGTGCCGACAAGCTGCTGCGCCTGACGCTGGATGTAGGCGATCATGAACGACAGGTGCTGTCTGGAATCAGATCGGCGTATTCGCCGCAGGACCTTAAGGATCGCCACGTGATCGTCGTGGCTAATCTCAAGCCACGCGAAATGCGATTCGGTGTCTCGCAAGGAATGATCCTGGCCGCCGGAGAAGGCGACGAGGATATCTTCCTGCTCGAACCAGGCCGTGGGGCGAAAGCGGGCATGCGGGTTACGTGACGCCAAGGAACCTCTGAGCAGACATGTCCGATCTCGCCCTGATTCTTGTCGCGACCGTTCTGGTCAACAACTTTGTCCTGGTCAAGTTCCTTGGCCTGTGTCCGTTTATGGGTGTATCGCGCAAACCCGAAACCGCGACCGGGATGGCGCTCGCCACAACGTTTGTCCTGACGCTTTCATCGGCATCCAGCTACCTGGTCAACGCCTGGGTCCTGCAGCCGCTTGGGATCGGTTATCTGCGAACGATCAGTTTTATTCTCATCATCGCAGCCGTCGTTCAGTTCACCGAAATGGTCGTCCAGAAGACCAGCCCCCTGCTCTACCAGGTACTGGGAATCTACCTGCCCCTGATTACCACAAACTGCGCGGTGCTTGGCGTCGCCCTGCTAAACGTGCAGGAATCACACAGCTTCCTCGAATCACTGGTATACGGTTTTGGAGCAGCGCTGGGTTTTTCACTGGTCATGATCCTGTTCGCCGGCATCCGTGAGCGCGTGGCCGCCGCCGACGTGCCGATACCCTTTCGCGGATCGGCCATTGCCCTGATTACTGCAGGACTCATGGCGCTCGCGTTTATGGGATTTGCAGGTCTGGTGAAAGGCTGATCATGATCCCGGCTGTTATTGCTATCACCTGCCTTGCCGCCCTGTTCGGCCTCATGCTCGGTTTTGCCGCGGTGCGTTTCCGCAGCGACGACAATCCGGTCGTTGATCAGATCGAGGCTTTGCTGCCCAAGACGCAATGCGGACAATGCGACTATCCCGGTTGCCGCCCGTATGCGGAAGCCATCGCCGCCGGAGAAGCGGAAATAAATCAATGTCCGCCAGGCGGAGAAGCCGGTATCAGGGCACTGGCCGATCTGCTGGACCGGGAAGTGATTCCACTGGACCCCGAGAAGGGTGTGGAGAAGCCTCTCGAGCTTGCAGTGATCGTCGAGGATCTGTGTATCGGTTGCACCCTGTGTATTCAGGCCTGTCCGGTTGACGCGATTCTGGGCGCGAGCAAACAGATGCACACCGTCATTGCATCGGAATGCACGGGTTGCGAATTGTGTCTGCCGCCTTGTCCGGTCGACTGTATCGAGATGGTCCCGGAACCGGTCATGATCGCGACCTGGAAGTGGCCAAGACCCCCGATTGTCCTGCCGGATCGACACCCGATGGCGGGGTCACCAGGGTCGCCAAATCCGTGAACGCGATACGACAGCTTTGGCCATTCCACGGTGGCATAGAACTGCCCGGCAACAAATCCGTATCGGCATCCGAGCCCCTTGCAACAGCGGCCGTGCCGCCTGTGCTGATCCAGCCTGTGGGGCAAAGCCTCGGTACTCCGGCGGAACCCATTGTGGAAGTCGGCGACAAGGTCAAACGCGGTCAACCCATAGCGCTCTCGCGCGGCTTTATCGGCGCACCGCTTCATGCCAGCAGTTCCGGAACGGTCAGATGCATCGAGCCACGCCCTGTCGCGCACCCCAGTGGCCTCGACGCCACCTGTATCGTCATAGAATCGGATGGCGAGGACAGTAGCTGGGAAGGCTACGACCCCATGAGCAACTACAGAACGCTCAACGCCGCGGCGATCCGCTTGCGTGTGAGGGACTGCGGGATTGTCGGTCTTGGCGGCGCCGCTTTTCCTACCTCGGTGAAACTGAACGCCGGCCTGGGTCTGCAGGCGCTCATCCTCAACGGGGCCGAGTGCGAATCGTATATCAGCTGCGATGACATGCTGCTTCGGAATCGCTCCAGCCAGGTCATCGAGGGGGCGCAGATCATGCTGCATGCGCTTGAAATCTCGCTTTGCCTAATTGCAATCGAGGATGACAAGCCGGAAGCGCTGGCAGCGTTGTCTGCAGCAGTCGAAGAAAGCGGCGATGGCCGGCTGGAGATTGTCAGCGTACCGGCAATCTACCCGGAGGGCGGCGAGCGCCAGTTGATCCGGGTGCTGACCGGCAAAGAAGTGCCGTCGGACGGGATACCGGCCGATATCGGTTTCCTGGTCCAGAATGTCGCCACGGTAGCCGCGGTGTCGAGAGCTGTTCTCGGCGGAGAACCGTTGACGTCCAGGATCGTCACGGTGACCGGCCAGGGTGTGACCCGACCGCAAAACATCGAGGTGCGCATCGGTACACCGATATCCGATGTTATCGAACAGTGTGGCGGCTATACCGACAAGGCGCGTCACCTGATCATGGGCGGCGCGATGATGGGTTTTGCCCTGAGCGGCGATGATGTTCCGGTCGTCAAGGCAAGCAACTGTTTGCTCGTAGCTTCCGCCGATGAAATCACGCCAAAAGGCGACGCGCTCGCCTGCATCCGTTGCGGGGACTGCGCCCGGGTCTGTCCCGCAAACCTCATGCCCCAGCAACTTTACTGGCACGCCAGGGCAGAGAACTTCGACAAGGCCGAATCGTTGTTCCTGTTCGATTGCATCGAGTGCGGATGTTGCGACGAAGCTTGCCCCAGCCATATCCCCCTGACCAGCTACTTCCGCTACGCAAAGACCGAAATCTGGTCGCGCGAACGCGACCGGAACCGCGCCCAGATCGCGCAGCATCGCTACGATGAGCGCAATCTTCGCCTGGAAAGAATCAGTAGCGAAAGAAAACAGAAAATGGCGGACAAGCGAAAAGCGCTTGGCGGGCGTCAGGGCACGGTGTCCGAAGCGGAACGTCAGGCAGTAATCGACGAGGTAATGCAACGGGTTCGCGAGAAAAGGAACAGTCAGCCCGGTGGCCAGACGGAGACGGACGGGTGAGATTCGAAACAGTCCCGCACCGCATTTCCGACCCCAGGTCACAGTAAGCCGCGTCATGCTGGAGACACTGGCCGCGCTGGTCCCGGCCCTGCTCGCAACAATCTGGTATTTCGGACCCGGGATACTGATCAATGCGGTGATCGCGACCATGGTCGCGGTCGCGTGCGAGGCGGCTTTCCTGAGAGCACGTGGGCGCGAACCAATCAGCGGGCTGCGCGATCTCAGCGCGATCCTGACCGCCGTCCTGCTGGCCTTTGCCCTGCCACCACTGACGCCCTGGTGGGTCACCGCAACCGGGGCTGCCTTTGCGATCGTGGTAGCCAAGCATCTGTACGGCGGTCTCGGCTACAACCCGTTCAACCCGGCCATGGCCGGCTATGTCGTACTGCTGGTCTCGTTTCCGGCGCACTTGACCAATTGGCTGCCACCGATCGGCATCGATCTGACCGAGATTCGCCCTGGTATCGCCGACACGATGATCTACGCCATGACCGGCATGCTGCCTGACGGCCTGTCATGGGACACGATCGGGTCGGCCACACCCCTCGATGACGTCAAGACACAGATCGGGGTCATGCGTACAGTGGGCGAAGCCAGGACCGGTCTGCTATACGGTTTTTTCGGAGCTCGCGGCTGGGAATGGGTCGCCAATTACACCGCGTTAGGCGGATTCTGGCTGATCTACCGCAAGGTTATTCGCTGGCAAATCCCGGTCGGATTTATTCTCGGCGTAATCGTACCGGCGACGCTTTTCTACATGATCGATTCGGGTAACCACGCGCCTCCGACCTTTCACCTGTTTAGCGGCGCGACGATGCTGGGCGCTTTTTTCATCGCGACCGACCCGGTCACGGCCGCAGCCAGCGATCGTGGGCGCCTGGTCTATGGAGCCGGTATCGGCTTGCTGGTGTATGTCATCCGCGTCTGGGGTAATTACCCCGATGCTGTCGCGTTCTCAGTTCTGCTCATGAACATGGCGGTGCCGCTGATCGACAGGTTGACAGTACCACTCGCATTCGGGCACATGCGTGGACGCGAGCATGAAGAACGCTGACCAGGCCAGGGTGGAGTCAGACGACCGGCTGCCGTTACGCATGCTGGTCGCGGCCGGCATCCTGGCAGCCTTTGCCATTGTCGGTTCGACCCTTGTTTCGATCACCGAGGATCGAACACGTGATCAAATCGCGGCCAACGAGCGCGCCTATCTTCTTCGTTCGCTAAACGAGGTGTTGCCGGAATCCGCCTACGACAACGAGATGTTCACCGACACTATCGAGGTCACGGATCCGGAACTGCTGGGCAGCGAGGAACCGGTCACCATTTATCGCGCCCGCATGGCGGGACAAGCGGTAGCTGCTCTCCTCACACCCGTTGCCCGAAAAGGCTATGGCGGGCCCATCCGCTTGCTGGTCGGGATCACTACCGCCGGTGTGATCACCGGCGTGCGTGTCGTGTCGCACAGAGAAACACCCGGTCTCGGCGATGTAATCGAGATCGACAGATCGGACTGGCTGCTGGGATTCGACGGTCTTTCGATGGGGAATCCCCCTGAGAAAAAGTGGGCGGTAAAACGTGACGGCGGTGATTTCGATCAGTTTACCGGGGCCACTATCACGCCTCGTGCGGTAGTCAATGCAGTCCGCGACGCGCTGATATACTTTTCCGAGAACAGCGACGCTATCTTTGCACAATCGACACCGGTTCCCGCCGGGGAGTGAGACAACAGTGAGCGATACAGGGAATCTCGTGGTCGACGGCCTGTGGAAAAACAACCCCGGCCTGGTCCAGCTGTTGGGACTGTGTCCATTGCTGGCTGTTACCACCAGCCTGATCAACGGGCTGGGAATGGGTATCGCGACGACACTGATCCTGTGCGGCTCGAATCTTGTCGTCGCACTCATCCGCAACCTGGTTCGCGATGAAATTCGCATCCCGGTTTTCGTTCTGGTTATTGCCTCGCTGGTCACCACGCTCGAACTCGCGATGAATGCCTGGTTCCACGATCTCTTCAGGGTGCTGGGGATTTTCATCCCGCTCATCGTGACCAACTGCATCATCATCGGCCGCGCTGAAGCATTTGCTTCCAGAAACAAGCCCGGCCTCGCTTTCCTGGATGGGCTGATGATGGGCACCGGGTTTACCCTTGTCCTCGTGGTGCTGGGCGCAATGCGTGAACTCATCGGACAGGGCACCTTGCTCACGGGTAGTCAGATGCTCCTGGGTGTCGACATCAGCGTGCGATTGTTTGATCACGGCTTCCTGATGGCGCTGCTACCGCCCGGCGCGTTTATCGGTCTCGGCCTCCTGGTCGCCTTGAAGAACGCGATCGACGGTCGCATGGCCGCGAAGCGACGCGACCCGGTGCACTCGGCCCAACCGGCAAGCCAGCCTGGTTGACGCCAGCACGATGAACAAGGACAAACGACGACAGATATACGCTCGCCTGCAGGCAGCCGATCCCAATCCGACAACAGAACTCATCAACCGCACACCGTTCGAGCTGCTGGTCGCGGTAATCCTCTCCGCCCAGGCGACCGACAAGAGCGTCAATAAGGCCACCACGCGTCTGTTTCCGATCGCCAGTACCCCGCGCGCCATCCTCGAACTGGGTGTCGAAGGCCTTATCCCTTATGTACGTACAATCGGCCTTTACAACACCAAGGCGAAGAACATCGTCGAGACCTGCCGGATACTGATCGAGAAGCACGACGCAGAGGTGCCGCAGGATCGCGCGTCACTGGAAGCGCTGCCCGGCGTGGGCCGCAAGACAGCCAACGTCGTTCTCAACACCGCGTTCGGCCATCCCACGATGGCCGTCGACACACACATCTTTAGAATTTCGAACCGTATCGGTCTGGCGAAAGGCAAGAACGTACTCCAGGTAGAAAAGGGACTCGTCAGCAAGACGCCGCAAGAGTTCCTCAAGAACGCGCATCACTGGCTGATCCTTCATGGTCGCTACATCTGCAAGGCACGACGACCCGAATGCGAGCGATGCATCATCGCCGACCTGTGCGAGTACAAGGGCAAAACTGCAACCCAGCCCGCGCAACTACCCCTTGCGGAAAGCCCGTAAATGTTTTACCCGGACGATCGCGACAAGCTACGCCAGATGTATGTCGACGCCTGGCGGCACCACCGCGAGCGTTTGCCGATGGAGCCGGTTCAGTTTGGCATTGCAGAGGTAATCGCGGAGCACCCCGAATATCACGCACTGCTGGAAGAAGACCCTGACCTGGGCAAGGAATGGACGCCGGAGGATGGTAGCGAGAATCCATTCCTGCACATGGGCATGCATCTCGCCATTAGGGAACAGGTCGGCACCGATCGTCCGGCGGGCATCGCCAGGATCCACAGACGGTTATCACGCAAACTCGGGTCGCCCCACGAGGCCGAACACCTGATGATGGAAGCACTCGGTGAAGTGCTGTGGCGAGCGCAGCGAGAGGGCATCCTGCCTGACGATCAGGCCTATCTGGAAAATCTGAAAAAACTTTGATTTATCTTTGTTACTATTTAATTGTTAAATATCATGCTGATACATTTGTATTTTAATTTATTAGATTAACTATGTGTCAACCCAAAAAATGATGCGCTTCCGGATTGGTCATTCGCTGAGCGACCGTTCGCAAGCGATGTGCGACGCAATGAAATATTTCCGGCACTCGTCCGGTCTTTATTGACAGGAGCCGGCATAAACCGGCGCGGATTCTTGTTGCGTCAACATTTGTTGGCGTATCCTGACCCGGGCGGTAGATGAAGATGGACCAACAATGACACGAACATATTCCGTAAACGGTGTCGGCCTGGGATTGCGTCGAAGCATGCTGGACACGCTTCGGGACAGTCCACCGACCGAAGTCGATTTCATGGAGGTCGCGCCCGAGAACTGGATCGGCGTCGGCGGCGTACTCGGTCGCAAGTTCAAATGGTTTACGGAACGCTATCCTTTCATCCTGCATGGGCTATCGCTTTCGATCGGCAGCCCGGCCCCGCTGGACGAACATTTCCTGCAGCGACTAAAGCGCTTTATTGATGAACATGACATCCGCTGCTATTCGGAGCATCTCAGTTACTGCAGCGACAACGGTCATCTCTACGACCTGATGCCTATCCCGTTTACTGAAGAGGCCGTGCACTACACCGCACAGCGCATCCGTCGCACCCAGGAAATTCTGGAAAGACGCATGGTGATCGAAAATGTCTCGTACTACGCGGCGCCCGGCAAGGAAATTGACGAGATCGATTTTATCCGCGCCATCCTCGACGAGGCGGATTGCGATCTTCTGCTCGACGTTAACAACATTTACGTCAACAGCATCAACCACGGTTATGACGCAGAAGCCTTTCTGAAGGCTCTGCCTGCGGATCGAATCGCCTACTTTCACGTCGCGGGTCACTACGTCGAGGCCGAAGACTTGCGCGTGGACACCCACGGGTCGGATATTTGCGATCCTGTCTGGGGCCTTCTCGAGACGGCCTACAAACATTTCGGGGTCGTGCCGACGCTCTTGGAAAGGGATTTCAATATCCCTCCGATCCCGGAGCTGATGGGTGAGGTTCGTCACATCCGCAATCTGCAGAAGGCGGCGGAGCGATCTCCGGCGGATTCCAGGTCACTGCATGCCTGAACGACCCGCGTTCCAGAAGCGCCAGTACGATTTCGCCGCTCACATCCGCGACCCCGACGCGCACGCCGCGCCGGAGGGAATCGAGGATCGTCGCATGGCGATCTATCGGGATCTGTTTTTCAACAATGTATCGGGTTTGCTGGCGAAAACATTTCCGGTTCTCAACAAGATACTTGGCGAAGACGCCTGGCGTTCGCTCATGCGCGACTTTTTCTCCCGCCATGAGTCGCACACTCCGCTCTTCCTGGAAGTCCCTCGCGAGTTCCTCAAATACCTGGAGTCAGAACGCGGCGTGGTCGAGGGCGATCTTCCTTTCATGCTGGAGCTGGCCCATTACGAATGGGTCGAACTGGCGCTTTCGATCGACGAACGCGATGCGGATCTCACCCACGTGGATGCGGATGGTGACCTCCTCGCAGGGAGTCCGGTACTGTCACCCTTGTTCCGATCGCTGATCTACAAGTATCCGGTCCATCAGCTATCCCCCTCTTTTCAACCCTCGGAACCACCGCAAGAACCGACCCGATTGCTGGTCTACAGGGATCTGAACGACACGGTTGGTTTTCTCGAAATCAATGCGGTCACGACCCGCCTGCTCGAACTTCTTGCGGACGAGGATCGGATGACCGGGCGCCAGGCCCTGGAGACGATCGCGCAGGAACTCGAACACCCGCAGCCGGAGACAGTGGTGAATGGTGGTCTCGAAATTATGGAACGCTTACGCGAACGTCATGTCGTACTGGGTGTTCGAAATTCAAGCTGACAGGAATCGTCTATGAATAGCATTACAGGCCTTTGGTTGCGTTTGACCGAGCTACTCGATCGCGTGGGAGACTGGTTGCCGGCTCTCATGATCCGCTTGCTGCTCGGTTACGAGTATTTCGAATCCGGCCTGATGAAATACCGGGGCGAGAACTGGTTTAGCCAGATCAAGGATCAGTTCCCGTTTCCCTTTGACGTGATCCCCGCGGACATCAGCTGGTTCCTGGCGACCTGGAGCGAACTGATCGGCGCCGTCATGATTATTTTCGGGCTTTTCACTCGTTTCTGGGCATTCAGCCTGATCATTCTGACCATCGTCGCGACCGCGGCAGTTCACTGGCCCGACAGTTACTCGAGCCTGGGAGAACTGCTCAAGGGTTACGCTATAACCAACAAGGGTTTCGGCAACTACAAACTGCCGGTCATGTACCTGGTGCTATTCCTGCCATTGCTGTTCAGCGGCCCGGGGAAAGCCAGCCTGGATCATTTTCTGCGACGCCGCTTCGCCGGCGTCTGAAGAAACCAACTTCGAACGATACGGGGGCTGCACTAGCCCCCGTGTCTGTTTCTCGTTCCATGTAGGAAGGAATACCCATGAATACCGTTAGCACGATTTACGAATACCTGGCCATTTTTTTTGGGCTTGCTCGGAGTCGCGGCTATCGTGGCCATTGTCATCCTGTATATCGTGGACGTAAGTCAAACCAAACACGCCATCCGCCGGAATTTTCCTGTGGTCGGCCGATTCAGATATTTCTTCGAACACATGGGAGAGTTCTTCCGCCAGTATTTCTTCGCCCAGGACCGCGAAGAGATGCCTTTTAACCGCGCAGAGCGGTCATGGGTCTATCGCGCTGCCAAGGGCATCGACACAACCGTCGCTTTTGGCTCGACACGGGACCTGAGGCCACCGGGCACACCATTGTTTGTAAATTGTGCCTACCCGACGCTGGAGACCGACGCGGTCGAACCGCAAGCGCTGGTCATCGGGCCCGATTGTCTGCACCCGTACGAGACCGACAGCCTGATCAATATCTCCGCGATGAGTTTCGGTGCCATTTCGGAGCCCGCTGTACAGGCGCTTTCCCGTGGTGCAAAGGCTGCCGGCATATGGATGAACACCGGTGAGGGCGGACTCTCTCCTTACCACCTGGAAGGTGGTTGCGATATCGTATTCCAGATCGGCACCGCCAAATACGGCGTACAGGACGAAAACGGCGCTCTCAGCGATGACAAGCTGCGCGATATGGCGGCCCATCCGCAAGTCCGCATGTTCGAACTCAAACTGAGCCAGGGAGCCAAACCGGGCAAAGGCGGAATCCTGCCCGCTGAAAAGGTCACCGAGGAAATCGCTCGTATCAGACACATCCCGGCTGGCGAGGCATCGATCAGCCCCAATCGGCATGTTGAGATAGAGGACGCCGGAAGCCTGCTCGACATGATCGCGAGAATCCGCGAAGTCACAGGCAAGCCGACCGGCTTCAAGGCGGTCATCAGCGACCCGGCCTGGCTGGACGAGGTTTTCCAGGAAGTGGTCAAACGAGGTCACGAAAGTGCGCCGGATTTCATCACGGTCGACAGCGCGGATGGTGGCACGGGTGCCGCACCGCAGAGTCTCATCGATTTCATGGGCTTGCCGATCCGCGAGAGCCTGCCGATGCTGGTGGACAAGCTGGACGAATACGGGCTGAGGGGCAGAGTGCGGATCATAGCCAGCGGCAAGCTGATCGTGCCGTCCGCCGTGGCGCTCGCCTTGTGTGCTGGTGCCGACTTTGTGACTTCCGCCCGCGGCTTTATGTTTGCGCTGGGGTGCATCCAGGCACTCCAGTGCAATAAGAACACCTGTCCGACTGGCATCACGACACACAATAAGCGATTGCAAAAAGGGCTGGATGTAACGGACAAGGCGGTGCGGGTGCAGCACTTCGCTGAGACCATGCGCAAAGAGATCGGAATTATCG